>Ga0070707_100004366_pt1 | contig 13252 bp, 12 predicted proteins | sample KBSK5502metaG_FD_65468 | JGI IMG/M metagenome (GOLD analysis project Ga0070707, IMG submission 65468) | Corn, switchgrass and miscanthus rhizosphere microbial communities from Kellogg Biological Station, Michigan, USA - KBS K5-50-2 metaG | ecosystem: Host-associated > Plants > Roots >... | reverse complement strand
GCCTGGCAAGGCATCGGCGGGTTCACTGAGGAACGCGCGTCGCTGCGCACCTGGCTGTACAAGATCGCCACCAACCGGTGCCTCAACGCGCGCCGCGCAGCGAGCCGGCGCCCGGCCAGGGAGTGGGACATGTCTCAGTTCAAAGCGCCCGTGCCGACGCCGCGCGACGAGCCCGTCTGGCTGCAGCCGTTTCCTGACGCCCTCCTCGAGGGCGCCGCCGACCGGCCGTCCGGGCCGGAGGCCCGCTACGAGCAGACCGAAGCCATCTCGCTGGCCTTCGTAACCGCCCTGCAGCTGCTACCGCCGCGCCAGCTCGCCGTCCTCATCCTGCGCGACGTCCTCGGATTCCACGCCAGCGAGGTAGCCAGCATGCTGGAGGTGACCATCGAATCGGTCAACAGCGCCCTCAAACGAGCCCGCGCTAGCCTGCAGCGCCGCCAGCAGTCGGCCGCCGGCCACCAGCCGCCGCCCGCCGCAGGCTCGCCCGCCGAGGACGCGATCGTCGCCATGTTCGCGAGGGCGTGGGAGTCGGCCGACCTCGACGCGCTGGTGGCCCTGCTGACCGACGACGTCTTCATCGCGATGCCTCCGGAGCCCTTCGGATACGAGGGCCGTGAACTCGTGGCCCGCTACTGCGCCCGCCAGTTCGGCGCGGGCCGCAGGTTCGACCTCGTGCCGACCCGAGCCAACGGCCAGCCCGCGTTCGGGGCATACCTGCGCCTGCCGGCCGGAATCCGCCACGCGACCGGCTTCTACGTGCTCACCCTTGCCGGCGACCGGATCTGCGCCATGACCCGCTTCGAGGCCAGCGTGCTGCCGTGGTTCGGGCTACCGCGATCGCTCCCGAGCCGATAGCCAGCACCGGGCCATGGAGAGGCTGCACGCGCCGAACGAGTTCTTCCGCATTCCGCAGGCTGCGCGAGGGGATGCGGGCCTGGGAGGAGCTGTGGCGCCTGCTGGCCGACGGCCCGCACCGGCTCGCGAGCCGGGAGGGCGACGACGGCTGAGACGCCGTATACCGCCTACTCCTACCTGGAGGGGGCCTTATGGCCGTTATCCATGCTTTCGCGCAGGATGCCTTTGATCGGGCCGAACCTCTTACCGTCGCTGCCGCCTATGCACAGTGTCGCGCCGCGGCGCTGGCCGAGTCTGTGATCGGCGCCGTCGGCCTGGAGATCGAGTCACATCTGGTCGACCTCGACCACGTCGCTGACCCCGTTCCCTGGAAGCGCGTTGAGGCGATCGCGGCCGTGGTCGGGAAGGTCGCGCCGGGCAGCGCGGTGACCGTCGAGCCCGGCGGGCAGATCGAGCTATAGGGCCGCCGGAAGCCGGAGTCGCGCCGGCGGTGGCCCGGCTCAGGTTCGAGGGCACCGGCGCCCGGCTGGCCCTGGCTGATCGCGGTCTCGGGCTGGCTTACGCCGGGGCTGATCCGGCGCGCCCGTCCCGGCGGGTCAACCCGCGGCCGCGTTACCGCGCCATGGAGCAGCACTTCGCGGCCACCGGCCGGGCCGCGGCGGGGCAGGTCATGATGAACTCGACCGCCGCGCTGCAGGTCAACCTTCAGGCCGGCCCCACGGGCGAGTGGCCGGCCAGGGTCGCGCGGGCCTACCGGCTCGGCCCGACGCGCGATCGCGGCGAGCTCGCCCTGGCTGCACGGCCGCGATACGGGCTGGAAGTCGGTCCGGCAGCGGGCCTAGGGCGGGCTCGACGCGCGCACGTGCGGCCCGGTGCCGGACTGCGCTCCGAGGCCCGGCCGCGACGAGTCGCTCGATCCCGCCTCAGCCTGGGCCCGGTTCGCGATGCGCGCCCCGGTCACGTTCGTGCGCGCCGGCGACGACGTCCTGGCGGTGGGCTGCTCGGTCCCGTTCTGGCAGTGGGCCAGCGGTGCGGTCAAGCTGGGTAACCGGCCGCCCACGGCCGCGGATCTCGAGACGCACCTGAGCACGCTGTTCCCGCCTGTCCGGCTCCGTGGCTACCTGGAAGTGCGCTACCTGGACATGTCCGCGACGGTGGTGGCCGGCGATCGCGGCGGTCACCGCCACTCTGATGGACGACCCGGTCGCGGCCGACCTCGCGACCGAGGCGACCGAGCCGGCGGCGCAGTTGTGGACTGAGGCGGCCAGGGACGGGCTCGCCAACGCCACGCTGGCCAAGTGCGCGGGCCGCTGTCTGGCGATCGCCGCCGGCGGTGTTCCGGCCAAGCTCAGGCCGGCCGTGGCCGACCTCGCTGATCTTGTTGAGTCGGGTCGCTGGCCCGGCGACTTGCTGGCCGAGCGCGTGGGCGAGATCGGGCCGCTCGCCGCACTGGGAGAGATGGCATATGCATGATCTTGTCGTCCGCGACCTTGAGCAGGGCAGTAACCGGACGCTGGGGCTGACGGACCTGGACGACCCGACGCTGGTCACGCAGCACGACCCGCTGATGAACCCGCTGGTGTGGGACCTGGCGCACGTCGGCCAGCAGGAGGAGCTGTGGCTGCTGCGGGCCGGCGACCCGGCCCGGCCCCGGAATGCTCCCGCCAGCGGTGGACGCGCTCTACGACGCGTTCAAACACCCCCGCGCCGAGCGCCCGTCGCTGCCGCTGCTGCCCCCGGTCGAGGCGCGGGCCTACGACCACGAGGTTCGCGGGCGGGTCCTTGACCTGATCGAGCACACTCCGGCCGACGAGCTGTTCACGGCGGGCATGGTCGTTCAGCACGAGGAACAGCACGACGAGACGATGCTGGCCACGTTGCAACTGCGGCAGGACCCGCCCGTGCTGCTGGGGCGCCGGCCGCTGCCGCCCGGCCGCGACGTCGAGCCGGATCGAGTTTTCGTGGGCGGAGGGCCGTTCACCCTTGGCGTGGACGCGGCCAGTGAGCCGTTCTCGCTCGACAACGAGCGGCCAGCGCACACCGTGGACGTGGGGCCTTTCTGGATCGGCCGGGTCCCGGTCAGTAACCGGCAGTGGCGCGAGTTCATCGGCGACGGCGGGTACCAGCGGCAGGAGCTGTGGTCCGCCCGCGGCTGGGCGCACCGGACTGAGGCCGGCCTGGAGCGACCGCTGTTCTTGACGGCCGAGGGCACGAGACGGCGCTTCGGGGTCGAGGAGGAAGTTCCGGCGGCTGAGCCCGTGCACCACCTCGGCTACTTCGAGGCCGAGGCCTACGCCCGGTGGGCCGGGGGTCGGCTGCCCACCGAGACCGAGTGGGAGAAGGCGTGCGCGTGGGACCCGGCCGCCCGCGCCCGCCGGGCCTGGCCATCCTGGGCGGCGCGGGCCTGCGGCCGGCGCCGGTCGGGCGTACCCGGCCAGCGCGTCCGCCTACGGGGCCGAGCAGATGATCGGAGACGTCTGGGAGTGGACGTCGTCGGACTTCGCTCCGTGGCCTGGCTTTACGCCGATGATCTACCGCGACTACAGCGTCCCGTTCTTCGGCGGGGACTACAAGGTGCTGCGTGGCGGCTGCCGACGGCGATCGCCGCGGTGCCGCCGGCTGTAATGCGGCTGCCGGATCGGTGACTCATCCAGGCCGTTTCCCGGGTCGCGGGCCGGCCAGCCAGCGCCACCGGAAGGTCCAGGCCAGGACGGCGTACCCGGCCGAGACCACCGCCAGAACAAAGCTCAGAACGGCCCCGCCGGCGTTGCCGATCGTCACCTCGCCAACGCCGCCAGCAACGAACGCCACAGTGAGGCCCGCCCCGATGACAGCCTTGATGACGCGTCCGGGACTGCTGCGGCCGGCGGTCCCCGGCCCGGCTGGGATGGCGCCACGCGCCAGGGCGCCGCCTTGCCCATGTCCGACGCCTGACCCCGATCCGGCGGCACCGGCGAGGATGTCGTCAGGGCGGCTGCGATCTGCTGCCCGTCTGCCCGGTACGCCACGGGGAAGGTGAGCGACAGGCCGGCCTGGCTGCCTATGATCGCCAGGTCCGCGATCAGAGCCGGCAACATGAACATCATCATCCTGACACGCGTGCCGGTGCAGGCGAGCGCGGGCCGGGGCAACTGGACGACGATCTTGCTCGTGGGCCGGCCGGATATGGCGCTGGGCTCGAGGAAGAGCAATCGCTGATCGGTCAGTGCCACGAACAGTCTCTTGGGCACGGTGAAAGTCGCGAGTCCCTGGGCTACCACGCGCGCCGTTGAGAGGTTGCCGACCATGGCGGCACTGGCCAGCTCGACCCGCTCTCCGTCCAGCAATACCGGCGCGACGGCCACCTTGAGCGCGTCCGTCCTTCGCTGGTTCACTTCCGCCCCCCATCGGCGAGGTGACGCCCGTGGCACTCGCGGGGCGTGGCCGCGCTGATCGATGGACATCCTCATGTCGCAAGACGGCGCTTCCGCTGGCGATGGCCGCACCAGCGCAGCGCCGATCGTGCTGGGAGAAGTGTAGGAGCTTTCGCCCTCTCCGTCACGATCGCGAGCTAGACCGCAGGCGCCGGATTCGTCGTCCACGCTGACGGCCGAGTCTTGCGGCAGGCGCCATGGTCGCCGAACTCGCAATTGGCGTTCGAAGCCACAGTCCCGGAAGCCTGACGGACAGGCCCGCGCTGCGGCGTGGCAGCGTGGCAGCGTGCGCAGCCGCGACCTGTGGGTTGGCTCCGTACCCGTTGCTGATGCTGCCGAAGGCCGGGCCGGTGCTGCCGCTTTGCCCGTAGACCCCGCGGCCCTGCCCGGAGAAGTTGAATCCAGCCACGCCATCGCCGTCGGAGCTGGCGCCGAGCACGCCGTTATGGCTGTTGCTGCCGACCGCGGCGGCGCCGCTGATGCCGGCCACGCCGGCTCCGCTGTCGCTGCTACCGAGCATGCCGATGCCGCTTCCGACCGCGATGCACTCCAGCGCGGTGTCGGCATCGGTGGAATTTGTGATGCTCGTGTAGTGAGTCTCGGAGTTATCCTGGCCGAGGATGACGTTGTCGCCATTGGCAGCCGCCGCGGGCGCGGGCCTGGCGAGGGCCTCGGCGGTTAGCGCCGCAGCCACGGCCCCGGTCCCGCCGACGAGCAGTTGCCGCCTGGTCCGCCGCGCCACCGCGCTCATGGTGGCGCGGTCCGCCTTGCTGGAATGGCCGGTCATGGCGGCCTCCCTTCCTCTGTAGCCAGTGGGTCCTGCCGTCGATGATTAGGCGGTCCACGGCGTTCCAGCCCGTTCCAAGCTGCGCCGACAAACCTTGCCCTTAATGCGCGCTTGCCAGAGGCCAGGCTGATCCCGCTGTTACGACTTGTCAACGACCAGCCGCGAAACGCGGCATATACATAAGCCGATCCCGGCACGGGGGCGCGCCGTAATGCCGGCCGAACACCTGTGTCACCCGGTGTTCGAATGCCCGGTGACCTCACCAACATCGGAGCGGTTGTTCTGCGCCGCATCGGCGCCGCAAACCGCGAGGCCACGCTGAATACAGACTCGGCAGGGCTGCCTGGGCGTGGGATTCGCACCACTGGCCGTGATCAGGCGCGGGCCGCATGTGGGCGCTCTGCTCCCGCGTGGTTCGAGTCCTCCGCCCCCGTCGCAGGAAACGTTGCCTATCGCGAACTGGCGGCTGAGACATTCCGCGCCTTAGAAGCGCCGTCGCCGATCTGTTGGTGTCTCATTGTCTCTGCCGCCGCCCGTCGGATGAGACGCGTTGCCAGCGTTTAGGGCGACGCCGCTGCCCGAGCCGCTGCTGGTCTGCCCGTACACCCCGGTGCCGCCGCCCACTGCGAAGCCGGCCACGGCGCGGCCGCTGCCGGTATGACCCAAAGGCCGGTACCTGATCCCGCGCGGACCGAGGCCTGAGCCCATTACGGGCTCCGGGCGGTAACGCGCCGTAGCTACCGGCCTGACAGCCGGGCGCCGTGCACCATCATGCTCCGCTCAGGCCGCACGTCGATGCGGGTCGCTGGCCGGGTACGCCCGAGTCTCGGCGAAGCGACGTGCAGCTGTGGGAGCACGCCGGGACTCATGCTCCAGCGACTTGTGCGTTCCGGCGTGGAAGATCAACGGCTCCAGCTGAGGACGGTGTACCAGCGCGACGACCTCGCCCAGCACGATCAGGTGATCGCCGGCGCGGTACGACTGCCGCAGCCGGCAGTCGAACGACGCTGCGGCGTCGGCCAGGACCGGGCACCCGGTAGCACCTGGTTCGAGGGGGACACCGTCGAACATCGCCGGGCCGGCCGGGCGGTGCCGGTCAGCGAACCACCGGGAGACGTCCTCCTGTCCGGCGGAGAGCACGTTGACGACGAACGCCCCGGCCCGCTCGATCAGGCCCAGGGCGCGGCTCGTCTCATTCAGGCAGACCAGCACCAGCATCGGGTCCAGCGACACCGACGAGAATGAGCTGACCGTCACGCCATACATGTCGCCGTCGCCGGAGGCCACGGTGACGACGGTGACTCCCGTCGGGAAAGAGCCCATCGCCTTACGGAAGGCGCTCACGTCGACGGCCGGCGCGGTGTGCGGATTCATGGTCATTCCCTTGCGTGTCGGGTCAGAGGGTCAGCGGGCCGCCGGCGAGATAGCGGGCGATCGGGCCCGCGGCCGCGCCTCGTGACGGCGGGTGGAATGCCAGGGCGCGGATAGCGCCCAGCAGGTAGGCGATCTCAGGCGACTGGATGAAGGCCATGCCGCCGAGAGCGGCGGCGGCCGACGTGGCCACACGCTCGATGGCCTGCTCGGTCGCGAACCGCGCGCAGAGCGCCCGCGCGAGCAGGGCATCGTTATCGGCGCCGGTCACGGCGACGGACGCTACCTGCTCAAGAGCTGCGGCCGCGGACTCCAGCTCGATGGCCAGGCCGGCGCGGTCCTGGTCCGAGCCCCGGCCGCGCGCGATGGCACGCTCGGCGAGGTTCGTGGCGGCGCCCAGGTAGGAGGCGGAGACCAGCAGCTCGAACCAGACGAACCCGCGCGCCTGGATCGGATCCATCGATTCACCGTCTTGTGGGTAGAAGATCAGCGCCTCGGGGACGAACACTTCGGTCAGCGTGACCTGATCGCTTTCCGCGGCGGCCAGGACGGTGGTCTGCCAGAACGGAGTGCGCTCGATGCCCGCTGACTCGGCCGGGATCAGCACGACCGCCAGCCGGTCGGTCCCGCTGGCGGGGTCGGCGACGGCGACGCTGGCGCTCATCAGGTTCATCGACCACGTCAGGCTGCACGGCTTTTTCACCCCGCTGACCGTGATGCCGCCGTCCGCCGGCACGCCTCGCATGGTGGGTGTCAGGATGTGCTGGCCCGGCTTGCCCTCGGCGAAGCCGGAGCTGAGCAGCCATGAGTTCTCGGCGATCGCCATGAGCATCGCCCACTCGAACCCGTTGCCGGCCGTGGTCAGCTCGACCAGCGAGGCAACGGAGAAGTGGTGCATGGTCGTGGCCACGGCAAGCGACGGCGACCGGCTGCCCACCGCGCGCTGGATGCGCACTGCGTCCAGCAGGGAGGCTCCCTTGCCCTCGTACTCGGCGGGCACCAGCAGGGCCGGGCCGCCCAGCTCGCGGAATTTGGCGAGCGCACCATTGCCGGGCCGCTCCAATTCCGGCAGCGGAACCTCGCTGAGGTACTTGTCCAGCCCCGGGATATACCGATCCAAGGTGTCTCGTTCGGTACGCAGCAGGTTCATGACGCGCTCCCCACCGGGACCGCCACGTCGGCAGCGACGAGTTCGGCGCTGCCGAGCAGCCCGCGCACGATCGAGGCGATGTTGTCGATCAGGGTTCGGACCGCGATCGGCTCCAGCGCGTCGGCCAGGCTCGGGATGCCCATGTCGAGCCTCGCGGAGAACAAGATCTCGCTGCCCTGGGCGGTGTCGACGCACGTCCATGAGCCGTCGAAGACGGCAATGTCGCCCTCGAGCTGCCGGAACGTGATGCTCAGGGCGCCGGGGTCGAACACGTCCTCCTCGGTCCAGCGCAGCAGGCCGGCCCGGAAGGTGACCTCCCAGCGCGACATGGTGCGATTTTCGGACACCGCGATAACGGCGACGCTCTGGACGGCGTCGCATAGTTCCGGATACCGCTCGAAGTCCGCGAGCGTCGCGTAGACATCGCTCGCTGGCTTGTGCGGCACGTGTAGCCGGAGGCGCACGGTACGCATTTGATCTCCTAAAGGGCAGTAGCGGTGAATGGAGGGGTGTCATGCGGGGCGGGCATGACACGGGAGACATGCCTGGCGGCTGACGTCAGGGCGCGTGCGAGCCAGTCGAGATCCGCTGTGTCGAGAATCGCCGGCGGGGTCAGGCGCAGCACGTTGCTGGAGTTCAGCGAGTAGGACGGGATGACGTGCTCGTCCAGCAGCCCGATCAGGAACTCGGTGGCGGCGTCGGCCGAGACGAAGTCGACGCCGATAAGCAGGCCCTCGCCGCGCACTTCGGTGACAAGGTGCGGGCAGTGCGCGGTGACGGCGCTGGCGGCGAGGTCGCGTATCTGGCGGCCGAGGTCGCGGGTGCGCTCGATCAGGCCTTCGGACTTGATGGCACCGATGGTCGCGGTGACCGCAGCTGCCGCGAGCGGGCTGCCTGCGAACGTCGAGGAGTGCAGCAGCGGATCGGCGTTCAGCGGCGCGTACAGCTGAGCGGACGCGACGACGCCGCCGACGGGCACCACGCCGCCGCCGAGGATCTTGCCCGTGAGCAGCACGTCCGGGGTGACGCTGGCCAGGTCAGCGCCCCACCAGGCGCCGAGCCGGCCCATGCCGGACTGGATCTCGTCCAAGATCATCACCGCGCCCGCCTCGGTGCACGCCTGCCGGACCTGCCGCAGATAGCCGTCGGGCGGCAGCCGGACACCCCCCTCGGCCTGGACGGGCTCCAGCAGCACCACCGACTCGGCCGTCAGGACGGCCCGCAGCGCGCCGAGATCGCCGAACGGGATGAAGTCGACCATCGGCAGCAGCGGACCGAACGGGTCACGGTACTGCGCCCGCCCGGTCACCGACAGCGCGCCGAGCGTCTTGCCGTGGAATCCGCCGTGCATCGCGACCACGTGCCGGTTGCCGGCCAGCCGGGCCAGCTTCAGCCCGAGTTCGGTGGCCTCGGCTCCCGAATTGGTCAAGAAGACGTAGTCAAGGCCGGACGGCGTGACGCCGGCGAGATCCTCGGCCGCCTGAGCCAGCTCGGGGTTGAGAAACAGCCTGGTGGCGATGGGGTTACGCTCAAGCTGGTCGCGGACCGCCGTGACGACGGCCGGATGGCAGTGGCCGAGCAGGAAGACCCCGAAGCCCCCGCAGTCAAGGTAGGTATGCCCGTCGCTGCCCCGCACCTTCGACCCGGCTGCGGCCACCTCGACCGGCGCCGCGACCAGCCGCGCCAGGCTGGCCAGCGCCTTGTTCACGTGCCTGGTGTAGCGATCGAGCACTTGATCCCGGTCGGCCGGCGCGGTCACGTCAGGCCGCCTTCTCGGTCACGGTCTGGCCGTAGCCATTCTGCGCAGCCCAGTACCGCACGCTGTTCCGCAGCGATTCGCGCTGACAGGGCAGCGGCCTGGCGCCGAGCGCCACGAGCTGGTCCAGGCTGCTGGGCTTGGTCTGGCCGGACTGCAGGTAGGTCGTGAAGAATTCCAGCATCCGCAGGACATTCCGGCGGATCCTGCCCGGCAGCGCATCCAGGAAGACCGGGCCGATCAGCCGGTCGAACATGTCCGGCGGTACGAACCTCGGCACGTCCATGCTCACGCCCAGGGCACGCGCGAACTCGACCACGACCGCGACACCCTCGTCTAGGCGCAGCGCCCTTTCCCCGGCGGTGATCCAGAACTCGCCCTCCCTCACCCGGTTCTGCACCACGCAGCCGATAGCATCGGCCACCACGTCGGCCGGAACGAAATCGATCGGCCAGCCCGGGTCGAACGGGATCATCGGCACCATGCCCGCGAACATGCCGGCCACAACCTGGTGCAGGCCCTGGAACGCGGCGATCTCCCCGGTAACCGAGTCGCCGATGACCACCGACGGGCGAAGGATGACGTGCGGCGCGCCACTGGACCGTACGACCTGTTCGGCTGCCGACTTCGACGCGGCGTAGCCGATGGCGGTACGGCCGCGGCCACCGTCCACGGTGGTGTGCACGAACGCGGTACTCACGTGGTACAGCACGGCATTGGCCGCGGCGGCGAAGGCGGCCACGTGTGCCGTGCCCGCAATGTTCGTCGCCTCCAGGCTGCCGTCGGTCCGGTTGAAGTCCGTGACCGCCGCGCAGTGAATGACCGCGTCGACCTTGGCCGCCAGCTCCGCGTAGGCGTGCTCGCCCAGCCCAAGCGCCGGTTCGGCAATGTCGCCCCGGGCAGTGGTCACATTCGGCGCGCACACCGGCGACCGATGCACCAGGCACACGACGTCGAGGTCACTCAGCCTCCGTAGCACAGCGCGTCCGACGACACCTGATGCACCCGTCAGCAGAACGGTGCGCCGTGCGTTGCCCGGGGCCCTGCCGATGCTCTGCCGCCCGGCGATCTGAACAGACATTTGATACCTCCGTTTAGCTAAATGGCGTGACGCGTGGGCGAAGGCGCTGCCGCAGCGGCGCGAATCGGGGAACGCAGCGTTCCAGGTGGCGGCGCCGGCGCTGGCCAGGCCTCATGACGGGCTGACCGCCAGACGCGTGCGCCAGAACCGCAGACCCGTCCGCCGCGGAGCAGGCTCGGTCCGCTGGGTAACGAGGGACGCACCTCGCGCGCCAGACGCAGCCAGCTGGCCTGCGCCAGCATCTCCGCTGCCGCTCGTGGGCGAGCTGCCCGCTGAGGGTTGGGTGGATGTGCATCGGTCTCTCCCGTCTGCACTTGGTTCCGCCGGGGCCGTTCCCGGCGTCCACTCACAGGGTGCGAGATCGGTGACCACCTCGGGCAGGGGCGAATCTGCCCAACTTTCAGCGGGCAGGCCGCGGGGTGAAATCACCCACACGGCGGCTTTGCCGTGGTTCAGAGCTACGCCGCGTCTCGGCCGACGCCAACCCAGGGCCACGCCGGTGATGCTCACGGCTGACGTACCGGCCCGGCTCAAGACGCCCCGCCCGGGCCGTTGCTAGACCAGGCCGGCATGCAGGGCGAGCCTGGTGAGATCCGCTCGCCGCCGGTAGCCGGTCTTGTCCCTGATGCGGTCCAGATGGGAGCTGACCGTACGGATGCTGATGTACAGCTGTCTGGCGATCTGGGCGTCGGTGCGGCCCTGGCCGACGAGCGCCACCAGCTCCTGCTCCCTGGCACTGAGCTGCGGGATCCACGGCGCAGACTCGGCTCGGCCGACCGTCGGTTTGCCGGAGAGCCGGAGGGCGAACTGCGCCGCGGTATCCAGCGCCATTGCCATGCCGCGCTTCTCCGCTGCCTGGTACTTAGCGGGGCCGAGCAGCGCCGAGGGGACAAGGCCCGGATCTGATCCGTCCCTGAACTGACCTGTAGCGCTACCAGCTTGATGCCGCCGATGGCTGCGGCGGCAGTCCGGCCGGCAGCACCGCTCGACTCCAAGCGGACCCAGGGTGTCTGGGTGCGTTCGAGCGAGCTGAGAAAGGCGTCGATGATCTTCGACCTGAGCCCGGGCGACCGGGCGGATCGTCGCCGGCAATGACGCGCCGATCGACAGCACCGAGATCGCATTTGCCGGATTCAGGCGATTCCGAAGCACCAAGTCGAGTTCCCGCCCGGCGCGACGCCGCGCGGCAGTCAATATCGCCGCACCTGTACGTGTCGTTGCGCTGACGATAAAGTACGGCCGTGACGGGGGCGGCGGCCGGGCGGGGGTCCGAGCGACTCCACCATTTCGTGGTGCCGCTGACCAGCTTTGTCGGCCGGGCGAGCGAGATCGCCGAGGTAGCCAGGCTGCTCGGCGAGTACCGCATGGTGACCTTGGCCGGGCCAGGCGGGGTGGGCAAGACCAGGCTGGCCGCAGAGTTGGCGGCGCAGCTGGCAGAGCGCTTCACGGACGACGTATGGCTGGTCGAGTTGGCGGCGGTGAGCGCGCCGGGCCAGGTGGCCTCGGTGGTGGCGGCCGCGTTCGGCGTACCGCAGACTCCGGGCGTGGCGCCTGCCGATTCACTCGTGGCCGCGCTTGCCTGCCAGCAGGTGCTGCTGGTGCTGGACAACTGCGAGCATGTGGCGGGGGCGGTCGCCGAGGTGTGCGGAACGCTGCTGCGCGCGGCTGACGACGTGCGGGTGCTCGCGACCAGCCGAGAGCCGATCGGCGTCGCCGGGGAGGCGAGGTACCGGCTGGCCCCGCTCGGGCTGCCAGGACTGAATGAGGGTGGCAATCTTGATCGCCAGGGCGGCGCAGTGCTCACCGGATCTGAGGCGATCGACCTCCTCGCCGACCGGGCCCGCAGAGTCGACCCGCATTTCGCGCTGACCGCCCAGATGGCGCCCCTGGCTGCCCGGCTCGTGCGCCAGCTCGACGGCATACCGCTGGCGATCGAGCTCGCGGCGGCGCAGCTTGAGGCGCTGGGGGTGGAGCAACTGCTTGACCGGCTGCGCGGCAGCCTCGGGTTGCTCGCGGGAGGCGACCGGTTCGCGGTGACCAGGCACAGCTCGCTGACTGCGGCCGTGGACTGGAGTTATCAGCTGCTCAGCCGGGAGGAGCAGCGGGCATTCAGAGCGCTGGCGGCATTCCCTGGTCCCTTCACGATGGCGGGCGCCGAGGCGGTCGCCGGGCTGGACGTGGCACCGGTCGTTCTGCGCTTGGTCGACTGCTCGATGCTGGTACCGCCTCGCACCGGTTCGGACGGCCGCTCCCGATACGCGACGCTGGAAACCTTGCGCGCCTACGCGGCAGAACGGCTGGCCGAATCGGGAGAGCGCGAGAGGGTGATGCAGCGGCTCGCGGGATACGCCGTGCAGGTGGCCGAGCAGGCCGCCGCCGAACTCGAGGGGAGCAGGGCCGAGCTGTCCGCCGCGACCTGGCTGGACGCGGAGGCTTCCGTTCTTCAGCAGCTCCTCGTATGGGCCAGAGAGCACGATCCGGATGCAGCGCTTCGCCTGGCCCTCGCGTTGGCGCCGTGGTGGCAGCTCCGCGGGCGCAGCGTCGCTGGCTACGAAACGCTGCGAGCGGTCGCGGTTGCGGCGCGTGCCGGTACGGCCGTGGCGGCCACGGCCGCAGAGCACGTCGCCGGGATCGCGCAGTCGTTGCGTTCCGAGCTGTGGCTTGGGCATCTGTCGTACAGCACGCACGACCTGCCGTCTGCGCTCGGTCATTACGACGCGGTGCTGGCCAGGCGAGCCGTCGCGGACGCCACGCCTCAAGCGCCGGACACTGACTCCGTCCGCGTGCGAGCCGAGGCTCTCGCCGGACAGGCGTCTGCGCTGCGCGGCATGGGCCGGGT
>Ga0070707_100004365_pt1 | contig 13253 bp, 20 predicted proteins | sample KBSK5502metaG_FD_65468 | JGI IMG/M metagenome (GOLD analysis project Ga0070707, IMG submission 65468) | Corn, switchgrass and miscanthus rhizosphere microbial communities from Kellogg Biological Station, Michigan, USA - KBS K5-50-2 metaG | ecosystem: Host-associated > Plants > Roots >... | reverse complement strand
GAGACTAGTGGCGGAACTGATCGCCCATTGGATTTTTTCGGACAACGCCACTTGGGTGGAAACGCGGCTGCTCATCAAATCCTTGGACAAGGGAACAAGACCGTCCTTGCAGATCAGCGCCACGTCTCCGGAATACTTGGTGAAACAGCGCCGTCCCATTGGCGCGCCGACCCAGAACACGCCGATCAGCGACCAGGTAGCGGCATTGGATGGGTCGGTGCCCTTGTAGATGATCACCTCGCCCTCGGTGGTAATCCAGACCGCGTAATCGTCCATGCCGTAGCCGGCATCTAGGGTCCAGGTCGCCATCGCCATCAAGGCTCCGCCACGTTTGCAGATCGCGCCGAAATCGAGTTGACTGGCCGCCCCGCCGACGCTGTTCGGCGGCAGATACCAGGCGCTGAGCGTATCCTTCTGCACGAAGTACACCCGCTGCTTGAACATGTTGACGTGGATCAACTGGCTGGTAGTCACCCCGGTCAGGCTGACCGGCGCGCTGACGGCGGTCACCGCCTGCCAAGTGGTGCCGTTATACAACTGATAACTGTCGGTGCCGTTGACTGCGATCAGGAATTGTCCGCCCGGCGTGGAAAAGTTGATGTGCTGCCACTTGTCGCTGGTCTGCCCGGACACCACCGGCGCGCCTACCGCGCCCTGGCTGGTCACGTCGTAGATGCCGGCCACCGAGGCCGCGAACAATTTATGACTCAGGCCAAGCCCGTTGTATTGCATCAGTGTGTTGACCTGCCCCGGGAGACCGGTGGCCCATTGGCTAAAACCGGAACGCATCACCACGTCGGAAGTGGTCGGGAACCAGTTCTTCAGGATCACCGCGTCGCGCGGGTCCATCGCCGCCAGCGAATCGCGTGCATTCCAGCCGCCGATCGAGGCGGGGATCGAGGCGGTGCGCGACTTCTGGACGCGATTCAGTTGTTCGGCGGGAAAGCGCATAGGATGCCTTTAGGTGGGCCAGCTGCCGGACGGAACCAGAATTCCCGGATAAATGTCGTAACGCAAATCTCCCGTATTCAGCACATCCTTCATGCCGTCGCGGGCGATGGCGTTGGTCACACGCCGCTCATACATGGCGAAATCTTCGGCGTAGGTAAAGCCCTTGGCCGCTTTCCAGCGCCAAATCAGTCCCTGCGCCATGATGTCTTCGTCCAACAGTGACGTATCGGTGTCGTTCTGCCAGCTGCTGGCCGAGCCACCGGCCAGAAGGCTAACCCAATTCTTGGTCACGTACTGAAAGGCGCAAGTCTGGCCGGCGCTCGGCACCGGGATGAACAGCAGATTGCCGCCGCGAATCTGGTACTGGTTCCACGGCCCCTGCATCACCATCGCCTTGAGTTGTTCCCAGCGCTGCGGGCTCATCGGGCCGAACACGGGACGGCGCAGGGTGCGGTTCCAGATGGTGTCGTTGACGATGTACTTAGCGCCCGGAGCAATCGTGCTCATTGCGCCCTGGATTTCGGTGGCGACGGTGTTGAAGGTAGTCTCCAGTAATAAGGCCTGCCAGCCGTCGCCGCGCTCGGCCAGTTCCTGCCCTTCCACGTTGCACAGCTGCACCAATTGCGTGATCTGCGGATCGGGCGACGATATCGCTGCCGTCGGCACCGGCAGGCCGATACGCGGACAAACGGCTTGAATCAGGGACAGCAGCGACATGGCGTTTCCTTAGCGTTTGCCGGATTTCTCGGATTGGGCGCGCAATTCGTTGACCAGGCCGCGCAGCTCAAGCAATTTCGCATGCAGTTCGGCGTTTTCTTCCTGCACTGCCGCCAGCTTGATCGCCAGCGCGCCGTCGCCCTTGACCGATTCCAAGGCCGCTTGCGCACGTTGCTTCATATTGCGCGCGCCCATGCCGATGCGGCCCAAGGCTTCTTCGTTGGCGCCGGCCAGGTCTTCCAGGGTATGGATATTGACCCCAGTGCAAGCCATGATTTCGGCCGGGGTGAACATCAGCGAGGTCTTCAGTGGGGTGCCGTGCTCCGGCAATTCCTCGTCCTTCTGCCACATCGCGTACATCTTGGCGAAGCGCTCGGCCCATTCCACATCATATTGGCCGATGTGCGAGCGGCGTTGAATGTCGGCAATCCATTCCTTGGCGATCTTCTCCACCACATCTTTACCGCCGGGCGGCGTGATAATCACGTAATCGATGTCGTGATAGATGATGTGGCCGGCCTCAATCGAGGCAGCGCGATCTTCGGCGGCACGTTTTTCAAAGCGGATATGCGGCGGGCGGGCGGTCTGGAGCATGGGAAATCCTCGGAGTTGTCCGGAGCGCTCTCACCATTGAAAGCGCTCTGAAAAACCCCCGCCCGAAGGCGGAGGGAATCCAACTTAGGTGATCGCGCCCTGCGCGAACGGACGGTCAAACGTGAGCACGTTCCAAAACTTCGTGCCATCGTTATACGTCCCGGTCAGGGTGATCGCGCCGGTGGCGGTGGCGTTGGCGGCGGTGGACAGGTCCGAAGTGGTCATCGTGATCTGCAGCCCATCGGCCGAGATCGCGCCGATATAAGTGCTGGCCGGGATGCCGGTGCCGGAGATCGGGCAGCCGACGAACAGGCCATCCGAGTTGGTCACGCGCAGCAGGTTGGTGCCGCTTTGGGTGCGGGTATTGGCCTTGGTCACGGTGGTGGTGGCGGGCTTGGTCGAACGCGCATCCAGAATCTGCTTGCCGGCCGAGTTGGCACCGATTTGGCCAGCGGCAGTGATGCCGATGGCGGTATCAGCCGCGACCGAGGCGGTCGAGTAGGCCACGCCGGAGCCGGACAGCAGCGCCCAGGCGTACTGCACCGACGCGTTGGACGGCACATAGTTGAGCAGGATCGCCACCGACTTGCCCAGGTTGGCGGTGTTGGCTACTGCCGACGCCACGAACGAGGCGGCGGTGTCGTAGGCCAGCACAGTGCCCACCTGCAGCGCGGTCGAGGTCGGCATCTGCAGATAGATCGCCTCGCCGCCGCCCCAATACGGATCGACGAACGAAATCACCGCGCCGAGCGGATGGCGCTGTGTGGTGTCGGTTTGCCAGAAGTTGCCGACCGGTTGTGAACCGATCAGCGGGAACATGCTTGCAGCGGTAGTCATGATTTCTCCTTAGGCCTTCATCACAGCTTGCAGGAAGCGCGCCGAGCATACCAGGTTGCCCATCCACAGGATCGGCATTACCACGGCGTCTTGGTTCACGCTGCGCAGTTCGTCCATCATGGTCATGTTGGCGTCACGATGCGCCACCAGTTCCAGGAAGTCGGTGTTGATGAAGTAGGCATGCGAGGTCGGGATCCCACCGGACGAATCGAAGAACACGTCGGCGGTCTTGTACTTCATCCGGATCATGCCGCCCTGGCCGTTGTCTTCCGGTGCGTAGCGCTTGAGACTGGTCTGAGACTGCTCGAAGAATGTGAAGTAGTCATCCGACATAACGATCATGTCCGGCATGTCGTTGCCACGAGTCGCCTTGATCCAGGTCGGCAGCATCAGGCTTTCGATGGTGGTCGCGCTCGGGGTGATCGCGCCGCCGCCCTGCAGCGGAGCCGCCGCCGATTGCACGATGTTCTGCCAAAACGGCCAGGTGCCGGCGTTGATGCCGCCGACGGTGCCGGTGCCGACATCGGCCACGATCGCCTGCATGCCGTTGATCTGGTTGGCGGCGGTGCCGTCCGAATACAGATCGACCGACATGCCGTTCGCCAAGCTGCGTTGGGCGTTGGTGATCTTCGACTTGACGAAGTTGATGATGCGGTTTTCGCCGGAGTTGGTGCGCAACTCCAGACCGGAGGCGGCTACGTTCACCGCGATCTGGCGCCACGGGAATTCGGCGGCGGTCAGCACGTCCACGGCGTTGATGTTCAGCACATCGTAGCCGCTATAGCGCTGGTAGGTGCTGTTGGCCTGATAATCGAGCGGTTGCACGATCGACAAGCCGCCGTCTTCGACGCGGATGCGGCCCTTCTCGGTCAGGCGCCGAAACAGCGCAAAGAGCTTGGAAGTGTTATCCGCCACATCCTTGGAGTGGTTGCGGTAAGTGGTCGTCACCAGTTCGGTGAACGCGTTGAACAGCGAGCTTTGGCCGGGACTAGCCATGTCAGTATCCTCTTAGAAACGACCTTCCGAGCGCATCAGTTCCATTTGCGCGCGCAGAGTGTCTTCAATCGATTTGGGCGCATCCCCGCCGCTCTTGGCTGGCAGCGTGCCGGCCTTGCGAACGTTGGTGGATGCGGCCGCCTTGGCTTCCTTGGCCTTACGGGCGCGCGCGGCGGATTCGGCCTGCTGCTGTTCAGCGAGCACGGCTTGACGCGTCTGCGGATTGGCCCATACGGCCTGGTCATAAGCATCCTGCAGGCTGTTCGCGGTGCCATTCAGCAGTAATGCCGACATGTGCGCCTTGACGCCATCGAAGTGCTTATGTGCCGGATCGGCGGCAAACGATTGGATCTCGCTGTTGAGCGAATTCGCCTCGGCCTGCTGTCTCGCGGCTTCCTGCTGGGAAAGAACGCTCTGCATCTGCGCCAGTTGCGACTGGACGTTTTGCAGTTGCGGATCGACGTAGGGCGCTTCGTAGTTGACGAGGCTGTTAACGTCGATCCCGTATTCGGCGAGCATGCGCTGGGCCAACTCGACTTTCTGTTGCTGGGTGCCGTAACGCGCGACGCTCTCGGACACCAGCATGTTATGGATCACCGCCTGCGGATTGCCGCCCAGCACTTGGATCATCTGCCCGAACGGCTGGATCACCTGGCTGATTTCGTCGGCAAAGGCGGCCTTGCTCTTGTAGCTCTCGATGCCCTTGTGGAAATCGGCCTCGCGGCGCTCGATTTCTTCCTGCAGTTCCGGATCGAGCGTGGCGAACTTCTCGGCAGCCCCTTTTTTCCAGGCGGATGGAGCCTTGCGCGCCTGAATCTCGGTCTGTTCCGCTTCTTCGTGCTCGTCTGAGTCGAGCGGGTCGTCCTGTACGTCGCCGGCGCCGAGTTCGGCCTGAACTTCCTTCTGTTCCGGCTCTTGATTCAGCTCCTCATCCACACGCGATTGAATGCCGCGCAGCGTCTCGACAATCGTGCCTTCCATCGACTGAGTTTGGGTTGCCTCGCTCATGTCATGCTCCTAAAAGGTCTGTTGTAATGTTATCACATTACATTTGCGATTTAAGCAAATGTTGTTTTTCGGCGCTCATCCCATTGAGCACGGCATGCGTACCGGCTTCGATGCTCTGTTCGAACTTGCGATCCGCGTCCTGCTTGACCGCGTCGGCATGGGCACGCTCGTCTTTCAACCCTTCCCACGGTCGGCAGTTATTGCGCTTCAGATCCTCTTGGCGCGCGGCACGGCCCTCGATCCAGCGACCATCGATCGGGCTCTGGTAGGCCGGCAGATCGGCGTGAATCGCGGTCGGCATGATGCGAAGTTCCATGCGCCCGTGGCATTCCGGCCCTTGATGCCGCTGCTCGATATGGCGGAACGCGGTTTCCTGATGTCCGCAGCTGCAGGCATAGTGATACATCGGCATTACTGCATCTCCTGGGATTGATTAGCGGCGCCGATCTGCGCGGTTGCCAGCTGGGTGCCGGCGGCGATCTCGGCCACCTCGATCTTGGTGCGGTTGTTTAGTTGCGCGATCAGCACGGCATTCTGCTGTTTGAGCGCTTCCAGCTGCCCATCCACGTGTAGCCGGATCTGCTCCAGTTGTGCTTCATTTTGGGTGCGCATCGCCTCGCGCTGGGCCTCGATCGCATTCTCCTGCTCGGATTGGCGTTGCTGCGCCTGCTGCTGCTGCTCGGCCACCCAGGCATCTAGCTGCGCCCGCAGTTGATCGGCCTGCGAGTTGGCGGCTATTTCGGCCTGTTTGCCTTGTTGGCGCATCTGTTCGATCTGCAGCGGCACCTGCGTTTTCGGATCGGGCGGCGGCGGCGGCGGCTCGGTCATCTTCTCGAACGCATCTTCCACCGAGGAACCCATCTTGGTGCGGCGGCACACCATCAACACCAATTCCTTGGCCGCTTCAAACGGCAATACCTTGGCCTGCACCATTGGCGCCAATCCTTGGATCAGCTTGGTGATACCCTCCATGGTCTGCGCCAGGCCGGCCACGTCCGCCTCGATGGTGGCGGCGATGGTGGAGTCGGTTTCGATGTCCACCTTAAAGGTGCGTTGCATGTCGTCGGACAATACCGCCTTGATCTGCTCCCAGGTGGTCGGAAATTGCGGTGGTGGTGGTGGTGGCTGGCCTTGCATCATCGCCATCAACATCGCCTGCTGGTATTGCTGTCGTTGCGGCTCCAGCTGCGCATCGGTTGGATAATCGAGCCCGGTCATCTTGGCCAGCGTCTCGATGCTGAAATGTTCGGCGATCACTTCGCCCATCAAGCGCACTAGATCGCGGATATAGTCCTGCGCCGCCTTCTGCATGCGTTGCAGCCGGATGGTGCCCCACTGGTGCTTGAGCACCTGGGCGGTGGCGGTTTCACTGGCGTCGGTGGCGCCGCGGATGATGTCGGAAATGCCGGTCAGCTCGTAGATCACCTGCTTGCACTGTTCGCGCTGCGCGTACAGCCCGGCTACCACCGCCGCCGCTTGCTCGATCGGCATGAACCAGATCGCTTTCTCGATGCCGCCCTTCTCGATCCAAGCCGCCACGTCGGTGGCCGGCACCAGATCATTATCGGCGCCGCGAATCAGCTGCGATATATCGTTGCCGAGCGTGGCATCGTACAGGCCACGTACCTTGAGCGCGTCCACGATCTTGTTGATGCGAATCGAAATCCGATCCAGCTCCTCGGCCTGCTCGCGGTACAGCGAATACGGCGGGATCGGAGTGGTGGAAGTGGAATCCTCGATCGCGTACAGCGGCTTGGGAATCGGGAAAAATCCCGACAGACGCAGCGGGTCTTTGACCGTCTTGAGCGGCCCTTGCTTCCAGGCGTCCGCTACGAACAGCACCTCGCGCTCGTCCTTGTCCCAGATCTCCCATACCTCACAGGTATCGAACAGGCGCTTAACCGGGTCGCCGTCTTCCAGCGACGCGACTTCCACCTGCGCCGAGCTGTTCATGGTCAGCCGGCTGGCGATCTCTTCGCCGAATTGATCCTCGATCTGCTCACGGGTCATGTCGTGCCGGAACGCGATCCAGCACACCTCGTTCCAGGTCTTGCCGGGACCGAATTGCAGATCGTCCCATTGGATATGATCGATTGCCACCTGCTCCCAGGCCAGCTCCTCATGCGCACCTTCCTGGCTTTCGTGTTCCTGCTCGGTTTCGGCGTCTTCCGCCCCGACCTGGGCCACGTCGCCGACCTGCACCAGCGACGGGATATAGCGCACCCGCGACACCCCGCGCCCCGGCAGCAGCGTATCCAGGATGTCGGCCTTGATCTGCTCGTTGAAATCGCTGGTTTCGAACGCGAACTGCAGCGCGCGCTCCATCACGTCCGACACGCACTTGCCCATCGGATCGGCATCGGCGTAGCGGCGGCGCACATCCGGCTGCGGTAGGCTGTTGTAGATCGCCGGGCGCAGCACTTCGGTGTTCGACCACAGGATGTTGAACGCGTTTTTCTTGCGCTCGGTGCCCTTGTACTTGTTCCAGATCTTGCGGCTTTCCTCGCGCCAGTCCTTGCTGTTCTTGCGTGAGATCTGGATCTCGGTCAGCCAGCGCCGCACGATACCCGCTTCGCCGGGGCCGAACTGTTTCACGTCTTCTGCTGGTTGGCTCATAGCGGCACGCCTGTGATGGAGGGAGCCACCAGATAGGTGACTTTGATGTAATCTTTCGGTCCAAGCATGACCTGGCCACCGAGAATGCCGGTCGGCACATAGGCGATGCCGTCACGCGAGAAGGCGATCGCGGTCACGGTGCCGCCAGTCACGATCACGTTTTCCGGCCACTGGCTCAGGTTCTGATACACGAACGGCGAGCCGCTCGGCGTGATGGAATGGGTCGGGTCCGGCGCATGACTGGCAGTCGCAGAAACGTCGGTATCCATTATCAACTCCCTAAAGCGCCGTAATAGACGATGTTGAGCTTGGCCGAAGCGGTTTGCTCGATGAAACGCAACGCGGCGAATTGAGCCGCGGTATAACGCAACTCGGACCCGACTGCCAGCGGATAGCCTACGGTGGCGGTAGGGTTGGTGCCGTCGTCACGCCAACGCACCGCCTGCGCTTCCGGGGTGATGATCGCCAGGATGGTGCCGGCTGGTACGGTCAACGCCGCCGCCGCCGACAGGCTGGTGATCTGCTGGTAGCCCAAGGCCTTTTCGGCGCTAAAGTTCTGTTGCATGCTATTCCCCTTCGCGCCGGCGCTGCGCCTGGCGTTTGATCAGTTCGTTGATGGTCAGATCCTGCGGATAGCGCTCTGGTTGCTGTTCCTTCGGTGTCTGTTCCTCGCGCCACGCCAACGCCAGCATCCGGAACGCGTCGGCCGCGTGCGAGCACCAGTTATGCAGCGGATGCTCACGGAACACTTTCTTGTCCGCGTCATACTCACGTTGGTATTGCGATAACGCTTCAATACCTGACTCGCATTTTAGCGCATCGAACCAGCAGCGCGGCAACATTTGCCGAACCGCCTGAATGCCGTCCTGCACCGAGAGTCGTGGAATGATCTTGAGCGCGTTCCAGCCGAAGTGTTTGGCTAGCTGCTCCTGCGCCGATTTGCCGCCGCTGGCAAGGGTCTTGGCCTGTGCATCGTGCGGCAGCCACAGCTTGCCCTGCGGATAGCTGCGACTCTTGATCTGCTCGGCGTAATAGTCGATGTCGTGGCCGTTCTCGCTCAGGAAATCGACCAGCCGGATCTCGCCGCGAATCACCTGGTAAAACCAGATCGAGGTATCGTCCGAATAGCCCAAGTCCCAGGCGGTATGAACCGGGAAGTCATAATCGACTGCGATTTCGCGCACGCGGCCCTGTTGGTGCGCCGCGTTCATCAAGGACGCGTAGTAAGCGCCCATGATCGCCGCGTCGAAGCTGCAGAAAAACTCCTGTTCGAACAACGCGCCACCGTATTCCGCCCCGAAGTCGGCAATATAGGCCAGCCGTTCCCGTTCGAGCTGCTCTTGGGTGAACGCCCCCGATTCCAATGCGGTGAGTCGTTGCGCGAACGCGAACGGGTCTTTCTGAGCGGCGCGGAAGGTGTTGTAGGCGTGGTTCTTGCCGCGTGGGGTGGTGATGAAGATCTGCCAGCCGCCGTTTTCGGCGATGATTGGGCGCAGATAGGCGCGCGCGGCTGGATTGGCCAGCGCCCATTCCGAATAGACGATGCCAGCCGGTGGCGAACCGACCATCGAGTTGTAGTTATCGCTGCCGACCACTTGCCAAGTGCTGCCGATCTTGAACTTGATCAACATTTCCTGTTCGCGGGTGGTGTCGCGCAACTCCATCGGGAATGCTTCATCGATGCGGCGCTTGCCGGTGTGCGGATTGATCGCGTCCCAGATCGCTTTGCGCGCCTGGCTGGCCTGCGGCAGCATGTGCCAATAGCTAGCCACCCGCTCATGCGCCTTGATCGCAGCATGATGCAAGGAAATCTCGTCCTTGCCCATGCGGCGATGCCAGATCAGCTCGGCGTGTCTTCCGCCATTCTCCAGATAGCGCCACGCCTCCATCTGGCTGGGGCGTGGGCGCCAGTTATTCGCCGGCAGCTGAATCGTCGACATCGGCCAGCTTTACAATTTGAACAATGAGCGGTGAACCATTGGCGCCAGTAGCTTCTACCTGCTGCAATGGCTTGCCTTCGAGCCGATCGCCAATTTCGCGGATAGCGGTCATATTACCGTCTTCAGCTTCGGTCAATAGACGATCCACGATGCGGCGCATGCGCTCTGGGTTCTGTGTGAATTCCTTGCGGATGAGGTCGGACCAGATCTTTGCCTTGCTGGCAAATTGGTTCCCTTTGGGTGCGGCCATGTATCTTCTCCTAACTCATTGAGTTGTCAGTGAGTTTTGAACGAATGATACATTATAACATTACATTGATCGCTTCTTAACCCACTTCGTTACGCAGCGTGATCATTTGCTGTATCACATCGGGTGGCGACAGATAGTCAGCCAGTGTTTCGATTACATAGATAGCATCGCTTGTGATGAAGCGTTCGATCTGCGGGCGGTAATCCTGCGCCGCTTGAACCTGGCTCAAGGCGAACGTTTGCATGTCAGTTCTTTCTCAGGATGCCGAGCCACGCACCGGTCAATTCCACCGTGGCTGAGATAGCGGTGCAGCGATGCTGGAAGTCGGTCTTTTCCACTAGAGTCAGCCCCGGCACGCCGTCATGCCGATACGGGTTGCCATCCTGAGCGGTCAACACCACCGGCAAGCGGTAATAGCCGAGCGAGGACTGGATATAAGTGGACACGTCGGCGGTGCGTGAGGCGCCTGACCCATTGATTCCGATATATTGGCTCAGGATCTGCAAAGTGAAACCGGCTGGAACCGTGTATTGCGATTGGCGCGAAATGCCGACGCCGTTGCCACCGATCAGCGGGATTAAGGCACGAGTCGTGCCAGCACCAGCATCGCGGAGCGTGACCGTACCGGCATTCGTCTTGCCGCTGCCGGCGCTCATCATGATCAGGGAATTGATGCGGAAATACTGATTCAACAGCGCCACTGGAGTGGTGCCGCTCAAAGTCACCAGTTCTGAGATCGCCACATAGTTGATGTCGAGGCCAGACACCAGCACGGTGCGGCAGCCGGTGCCAACAGCGGCGTCGTTGGCGCTGCTGGAGACCATTTCCAGTGAGGTGGCGGCGGTCATCCACGGGTAGAGACCTCCACCGGACCAGATATCGGCCGGCGCGGCGGCAATGGAGGGATTATGACCAAGGCCGGTAACACGGCTCAGACCCTGAATTAATCCAAAACCGATCTGCGCAAAATATTCTGGCGTTTGAAAGCCACCCCCTCCGGTTTCCATGTGTTGCCCCTTGCATTACTTGCGTTTGAGCGCGGCCCCAAGTTTTTTTGGGTCATTCTGATCGGCGGCTGTGTATTCCTGGCCGACCTTCTGCGGAATGCCAACCTTCTTGGCGAACTTGCGGTTGTGTGCCACCGCTTCCATTAACCGATGCTGCGCTTCGGACTTGGACGGCATGTTAGCCTTTCAGCGCTTTGCCGAGTTTCTTCGGATCATGGCCGAGCACCTTATCGGCCTTGCGGTCGATCTTGGCCTTTTCTTCCGGCGTGATATTGCCCTTGTCTTCCTGCCGGCTGGCGCGCGCCTTGGCGTTCGCGGCATGGGCACGGTCTGGCATCGGGTACTTGCGCTCGCCCGGCAAGCCAAATTCTTTGGCCGGCATCTTGTCGCGCTTGGTGGTGCGGATGATCGACATACAAGCTCCATTGTGTTGAATCATTCACCCATACGGCGGGCGACTGCCTTTTTTACAATTCGGCGTGGCTAGCCGTGTCATAGCCCTTTGGACTCACCGAATCGCTCCCCGTCGGGCAGCAATCGCCTCACGTATGGGTGCTGGTTACGTTGTCCAGCACAGTTTTTCTCGTCTTAGGCCGATACTCAACTGCCGTCTGCTCTCACGTGGAATCGAACCACGACCTGCCGTCTATGACGGTTATGCGACCTTGATTACACCATCAGAGCGAATAGATTCATTATACCATCAGCACATAAAAAAACACCCGCACATGGCGGGTTAATGACGCTTCCTTGGGAGTGCTTTGACTATAGCAATTCAATGCCATTTTACTAGACTTCTCTGATTTTGATGCCGTGCACATGCAGCATCAGCTTACGCTTGATCACGTAATCCTTGGTTTTCACGCCCTTGACGTCAATCACCTCCTGCCGCCCATCAGCGTATTGCACCCGGAAGTCTGCCACGTAGTCGCACTTGCGCTCGGCTAGCTTACCGTCCGGTCCACGCTGGGCCGGGATCAGCGTATAACGCACCTGGCGCTCGATGCTGACCACCCGTTCCCGATGGTCGGCGGCCTGCTTGAGCAGTTCCAGCCGTACGGCGAAGCTGGCTTCGCGCTTGCTGTCGTAGCCGTTGGTCTTGGTGTTGTGGTACTTGGCCTTCATTCGTCTTGTCCCATTACTTCATCTCCACTCTTACATCCGGCCATTCAATTTCGACTGATCCCACTGCCCCCGGGTTGCTATTCGCGCAGACATAGCGATGATTGAAGGCATGCGGGCAACGCTTATCGCCGCAGGTCGGGCAAAGCACCATGCGCATGTCTCCTAAATTGACGGGTCGGCATTTACGACAAAAGCATCCTTTCTTCTTGACTTTGTCGCGCGCCTCCAGGAATTCCCAATAAGCGCGGTCTATCTCAGGCGACCGGAGTTGCTGGCCTAGTGGCTCTTTCGGCCCGCACCGCAAACACTGCATCATGCTCGGCGCGTAGATGCCGCGGCATTGCGGGCATTGCCAGCCCTGGGCGATGTGGGTCATTGCAGTTGCTCCTGTGCTTGTGCGGCGGCTTTGGCGCTGTCGAAGCGCCCGTGATACTTGTCACCCTGCCAAAGTTCGTAGTGGTACGGCTCGGCCAGCCCGAACTTCATGATCACCCATGGGGTCGGATCGCCGTCGATCAGCAGCGTCAGCAGGCGCTGACTGGATTGGTGCCAGGTCATTTTTTCTTCCCGTATATCAGCTTGCCAAGCCAATATGGTAGTGAAATTCCGACAGAAAAATTCCGAATATCAATCAATCTGTATCCGATTTCTTTCATCCTGGATACAAGCATCTCATTCTTGCGCCGATCAATGATAATTAAACCTGAATCGAAATAGCAGAATCGATATATCCCATTCTTAAACGAAATATCTGCCGGCCATAACAGGAAAATGGCAATGACAAACCATCCGCAAATTTCTGCAATTGTTCTAAGAATTTGAATCATGTCAGTCTCCGCTTCACTTCGGCCAGCAACTCCAGCTCGGTGCCGAACAACTCGATGAACACGCGCCGGTCGAGGTGAATACTCGGCGTCAACGGGCGATGGATACCGCGGTGATGGGCCGGGCAAAGCGGCACCACCTCATCCTCGCCCGAGCGCTGCCCAGCGCCAGCCGTCTCGCGGATATGGTGCAGTTCCACGCCGGGCGTGTGGTGGCCCTGCTTGGCACAGGCGACGCATCCCAAGGCGGCCACCGCATCGCGGTGCGCCTGCTGCGCCTTGGTGATGGACGGCTTGCGCTTCGGTTCGGCTGGCGTGCCGCCGGGGCGCGGTACAATCTTGCTGGCTGGCTTCATGGCTGACACTCCATGTATGCGGTTATGAACGC
>Ga0070707_100004364_pt1 | contig 13253 bp, 13 predicted proteins | sample KBSK5502metaG_FD_65468 | JGI IMG/M metagenome (GOLD analysis project Ga0070707, IMG submission 65468) | Corn, switchgrass and miscanthus rhizosphere microbial communities from Kellogg Biological Station, Michigan, USA - KBS K5-50-2 metaG | ecosystem: Host-associated > Plants > Roots >... | reverse complement strand
AAATGGCGCAAAGAGAAAACGCAAAAGTAGTGCTGGTGACTTGTGGGAGTCTGGCTGAGGCGCGGAAGGTTGCGCATTCTGTGGTACAGCGCAGGCTCGCGGCTTGTGTGAATGTGCATGCTGCGCCAGTCGAGTCCGTATATCGATGGAAGGGAAACGTTGAAAGTGCAAAAGAATTTTTGTTGGTGATGAAGACGACTTCTCGGCGGTTGAAGGCGTTGGAAGCAGAAGTCTCGCGGATGCACAGCTACGAAGTGCCGGAATTCCTCGTGTTGCGAGTGGATTCGGGATCGAAAAAATATCTGGCGTGGTTGCTGAGCAGCTGAGATGCGGAAGTGGGCAAGAGATGGCATAAGGCCGCGCGACAACCCCCGATCTAGACTTGGCGTGGTGCCGACTATGTGAGTTGGCTGAGTCAGCGGACCGTTTCTGTCTCGTTTCAAACACTCTTCGGCGCCAGTCACAAGTTAGACGTAGAGGAGTGCCTGGTCGAGGTCGGCGATGATGTCTTCGAGGTCTTCGATGCCCACCGAGAGGCGGACGAGGCCGTCGGTGATGCCGATGCGTTCCTGGACTTCTTTGGGCATAGAGGCGTGGGTCATTAATGCCGGAAGAGAGATGAGCGACTCGACGCCGCCGAGGCTTTCTGCAAGCGCGCAGATTTTGACTTGATTGAGGAAACGGCGAGCAGCTTCTAGGCTGCCGAGATCGAAGCTGAGCATGGCACCGGGTCCGCGCTGCTGTTTGCGGGCAATATCGTGCTGCGGGTGAGAAGGAAGCCCCGGGTAATACACTTTACGAACTTTCGCGTGTGCGTCGAGATGTCGAGCAACGGCGATACCGTTGGCATTGTGCTGGAGCATACGGACGGCGAGTGTCTTGATGCCTCGGGAGACCAGGAAGCAGTCCATGGGAGCAAGGCCAGCTCCGGCGGAGCGCTGGATGAAATAAATTTTCTCCGCATCTTCAGGACGTGTGAGAACAACGCAGCCACCGGTAGAGTCGCTGTGGCCATTGAGATATTTCGTCATGGAGTGAACGACGATGTGCGCCCCGAGTGCGATCGGACTCTGCAAATAAGGACTTAGAAACGTGTTGTCGACGACGAGCAGGGCATTGCGCTCCGTGGATAGTTTTGCCATCGCGGCGATGTCGGTGATGCGAAGAGTCGGGTTCGTGGGCGTTTCGATGTAAAGCATGCGAGTGTTTGCGCGCATGGCGGCGAGGACGAGCTCGGGTGACGAGGTGTCGACGAAGCTGAATTCGAGTCCAAAGTGGACAAGAAGCTGCGTGGCGATGCGATAGACACCGCCGTAGACGGCTTCAGAAAGCACAACGTGGTCGCCAGGGCGGAGAAGGCGAAAGACTGCATCAATGGCGGCCATGCCAGAAGTAAATACGTAAGCAGAGTGCCCGCCTTCAAGCTTGGCGAGAGTTCTCTCAAGGGCCTTGCGATTGGGATGATTTGTACGCGCGTAGTCGAAGCCTTTGTCTTTGCCGAGTTCGTCCTGGACATAGGTTGAAGTCTGATAGATGGGGAGAACGATAGCGCCAGTCGCGGAATCAGGCTCTTGTCCGACGTGGATGGCATTTGTGGCAAAACCCATAGTTACGATCTCCTTTAGTTCCAAGGCTTTAAGTGCAAGCCCTGAAACCCGGGCCAAGCGGCTCGCGCCAGAGCAGGGAAAAAGCCCGTCAAGCGACACGAAACAAGGTTCACGCGGTGGAACGAAGCTGGAAGCGCGCTAGACGCGGCGCGACCTAAGGCTACCGGCACGCGGAAGCAATGCGGTTCATTCAAATTACAGGAGGTGTCGGGTCTCGTCAATTCTTGCGGATGCCGGATGTGCCACGATCGGCTGGCAAAATCACGCTTGCACAACACTCGAGATACACCCGGTTGACACTGCTGGGCGGGGACAATAGAGTCGGGATGATGGCAAACAGCGTATCGAAAATACAGATTGGGCAGTTGTGGAAAAAGGATGACACGGGCGAAACGTTTCTGGTTACGCGGGTGTATTCGGAAGCATTGAGCACGATGGCGACGCTGCGGAAGTCGGGTTCGGAGACCGAGGCCTTGGTGCGAGTGAAGGTGGAGCGGACCGCGGGTGGGCAGACGTTGACGGGTTTTTCACCAGCGCAAGAGGATGAGAAGTTTTAGTGGACGCGCTAAATCGAGCGGACGGGAAGGTTAACGACGTCGTCGATTTGCAGCAGCTCTTTCTGCAGGAACGGTTCTCCGTATTTCACACCGATTAAATCGCCGATGCGCCGGGCGAGAAGATCCATTCTGGAGTCGAGTTCGTCGATTGCGAGATAGACGCGTTGGTTCCGTTCACTTTTCGCCGGCCGGAATTGAGAGCGGTATGCGAGGATAGCGCGGCGGCGCGTTTCGTACTGCTTGGTGATATCCACGACAAAACTGGGCGGCATGCCTTCAAAAGAAGTGCAGTAAAGAATTTTGAAGGGGCGATAAGGTTCCCCTTTGACGGGTAGCGCTTTGAGGCCGGCGAGGAAGCATCCTTCGTAACCAAGAGCGGAGGCATGGTAGTGATCGGGATGCCGAGCTTCCCAGTAGGGAAGAATGACCGTGCGCGGGCGAAGCTCGCGAATAATGCGGGCGAGCGCTAGCTTGTACTGGCGGGAAGGTTGCACGTCTGAATCGGGGACGCCGAGAGTGCCGCGCCAGGAAACTTTCAAGATTTTCGCGGCAAGGGCTGCTTCTTTGGCGCGAATTTCAGGACTGCCGCGTGTGCCCATTTCTCCGGCGGTAAGATCGAGGATGCCGGTTTTATAGCCCTGCCCGGCGGCTCTGAGGAGAGTGCCGCCGCAGGTGAGTTCGACGTCGTCGGGATGAGCGGCGATGGCGAGAAGGTCGAGGGTGGTCATTAACGCTCCTTGAGAACCACGGGAATTGATCTTTCCTGTCAGCAATCCGGCGTTACAGAGGCCGGGCTAAAGCCCGCGCTACGCTCGGGGAAACCACAAACCAACGGATAGGTGCAGTGAGAAATCTTAGCAGGGGATGTGCTAAGTTTGCGCGGGGAACAGAGGCGTGTGGACGTTGTGACGGCTATGAGTGACCGTAAGAAAATGTCGGGGCGCGTGGCGTTGGTGACGGGCGCTGCGAAGCGACTGGGGCGAGCGGTGGCACTGCGGCTGGCGGCCGAGGGCGCGGATGTGGCGGTGCACTATCGAGAGTCGCAGAACGAAGCCGATGAAGTTGTAAGCGCGATTGTGAAACTTGGCCGGAAGAGTGTGGCGCTACGCGCGGATTTGGGCAGCGTTGATGAGATACGCAAGCTATTTCTGGAGGTTGGGAACGAACTGGGCCGGCTGGATTTATTGGTGAACAGCGCGGCAAATTTTTTGCCGGGAAGTGTGATTTCGACGACGGAAGAGATTTGGGATGCATCGCTGGACACGAATGTGAAAGCGCCGTTTTTCTGTGCGCAGGCAGCGGCGCCGATGCTGCGACGTTCAAAGGGATCGATCGTGAATTTTGCTGATACCGGAGGATTGCTGGGCTGGCCCGGGTATGTTTCGCATTCAGTTTCGAAAGCTGGCATGGTGATGCTGACCAAGTGTCTGGCGAAGGCGCTGGCTCCAGATGTGCGCGTGAATGCGATTGCTCCGGGAACGATTACGATGGCGGGCGATCCGCCGGAATGGGAGGCCGAATTCGTGAAGCTGTCGCCTCTTAGGAAAACGGGCCAGCCGTCGGACGTTGCGGACGCGGTGATTTATTTGGCGACCGCGGAATTCGTGACCGGCCACACATTGGTCGTGGATGGTGGGCGAACGGCGTAAACCAGAACGACGACAAATCGTTTTGTAGAAGTGCGCGCAAGCGCGTGGCAGTGTATTCTAAATATCTTATGCTGCGATAAGGAAGACGAAGATGGCGGCACGGGACAGGGCATTTCCGAAAAGGGACAACGAACAAATGGACAACGAGACGTACGCTCAGCCACACCACATCGAGGATGTGGAGATTCAGGAGTGGCTGGAGTCGCTGGATTCGGTGCTCGAGTCAAGCGGACCGGAAGTGGCGGCCGAAATTCTCGAGCGGTTACGGGCACACGCGACGGTGAGTGGCATCGACCTTCCGTTCACGGCGAACACACCGTATGCGAACACGATTCCGGTGCGGCTCGAACCGTTATTTCCAGGTGATCAGGAGCTGGAGCGCCGGATCAAGTCACTGATCCGCTGGAACGCCCTGGCGATGGTGGTGCGCGCGAATCGCGAAGAACACAACATTGGCGGACATATTTCGACTTACGCGTCTGCGGCCACGCTGTACGAAGTGGGATTCAATCATTTCTTCCGCGCGAGGACACCCGAGTTCGAAGGCGACACGATTTATTTTCAGGGACACGCGGCGCCAGGAATCTATGCGCGCGCGTTCATGGAAGGAAGAATCAGCGCTCAGCAACTGGAGAATTTCCGTCGCGAGCTAAAGCCGGGCGGCGGCTTGTCCTCCTATCCGCATCCCTGGCTGATGCCGGACTTCTGGGAATTTCCGACAGTGTCAATGGGATTGAGCCCGCTGATGGCTATTTATCAGGCGCGTTTCAACCGTTATCTGGAAAATCGCGGCCTGAAGCCGGCGACCGATGCGAAAGTGTGGGCGTTTCTTGGCGACGGCGAGACGGATGAGCCGGAATCACTGGGCGCGATCACGCTGGCATCGCGAGAGCACCTGGATAATTTGATTTTTGTGGTCAACTGCAACTTGCAGCGGCTCGACGGGCCGGTGCGCGGGAACGGGCAGATCATTCAGGAACTCGAGTCGGCGTTTCGCGGCGCGCGTTGGAACGTCATCAAGGTGCTGTGGGGCAGTGAGTGGGATCCGATTCTGGAGCGCGATACGGAAGGCTTGCTAGTCAAGCGCATGGGCGAGTTGGTGGACGGCGAATACCAGAAGTTGGTGGTTTCCTCTGGTGCGTATGTGCGGCAGCACTTTTTTGGTCATGATGAGCGGTTACTGAAATTGGTGGAACCGCTGCCGGACGAGGCGCTGCGGCGTTTGCGGCTGGGCGGCCACGATCCGCGCAAAGTGTACGCGGCGTACAAGGCGGCGGTGGAACATAAGGGCGGGCCGACGGTAATTTTGGCACGCACGATCAAGGGCTATGGATTGGGAGAGGCGGGGGAAGGTAAGAACGTCACGCACCAGCAGAAAAAGTTGAATGAAGACGAACTGCGGGAATTCCGGTCGCGGTTTGGAATTCCCCTGAACGATGACGACTGCATAACGGTACCGTTTTACCGTCCTGCGGAAGACAGCATCGAGCTTCAATATTTGCGGAGCAGACGGGATGCTCTGGGCGGATATACGCCAAAGCGTCGCGCGCGTTCGAAGCCGATCGCGGCGGACCACGACGAATTATTCAAGGAATTCACGGAAGGCAGCGACGAGCGCGAAGTCTCGACGACGATGGCGTTCGTGGCGATGCTTCGAAAAATGCTGAAGGATCCGGAGATCGGCAAACTGATTGTGCCAATCGTGCCGGACGAAGCGCGGACCTTCGGCATGGAGTCGCTATTCCGCACCGTGGGGATTTACGCGAGCGGCGGACAGAAGTACGAGCCAGTCGACATGAACACGCTGCTGCTCTACAAGGAAGCGAAAGACGGACAGATTCTGGAAGAAGGAATCACAGAAGCCGGTTCGATGGCTTCGTTCATCGCGGCCGGCAGCGCGTACGCGACACACGGGATCAATATGATCCCGTTTTTTATTTATTACTCGATGTTTGGATTCCAGCGAATTGGAGATTTCATCTGGGCGGCTGCGGACATGCGGACGCGCGGATTCCTGCTGGGCGGGACCTCGGGGCGAACGACGCTTTCCGGCGAAGGCCTGCAGCACCAGGACGGCAATAGCCACGTTCTGGCGCTGCCCGTGCCGAATCTGAAGGCGTACGATCCGGCGTTTGCGTACGAAATTGCGGTGATCATTCAGGATGGGATTCGCCGGATGTATAAGGACGGAGAAAACTGGTTCTACTACATCACGGTGATGAACGAACCCTACGCGATGCCGCCGATGCCTTCAGGAGTTCGCGAAGGCATTCTGAAGGGAATGTACAAGTACCGCGCTTCTGCGAACAAGAAAGCAAAGCTAAAGGCGCAATTATTTGGCAGCGGGGCGATTTTGAACGAAGTGCTGCACGCGCAGGAAATTCTTGAACAAAAGTACAGCGTGGCCGCGGACGTTTGGAGCGTCACGAGTTACAAGGAACTGTACGTCGATGCCATTGAAACGGAGCGCTGGAACCGGCTGAATCCAGGTGAGAAGCCGCGCGTGCCCTATGTTACGGGATGTCTCGCGGATGCGCCGGGGGTGTTGGTCGCGGCTTCGGATTACCTGAAGACGCTGCCCAACATGATCAGCAAATGGATGCCGCGCAGGCTGGCAGCACTTGGCACAGACGGCTTTGGACGCAGTGAGGGTCGTGTGTCCTTGCGGGATTTCTTCGAAGTGGACGCAAAGTTCATTACCTTGGCGACTCTGCATGAATTGAGCGCGGACGGAAAAATTGACGCGAAGGTTGTTGACAAAGCGATTGAGGATTTGGGAATCGTAAAGAGCAAACCGAATCCGGTCACATCTTGAGAGGCGCTGTTTGATTTTCTGATTTCGCGAAGGGAAAGACGCGGCCAGAGAGCAGCGCGTCGAGGCGTTCCTTGGCTTCGTACAGTTCGGGCTGCAACTCGAGAGTCTTGCGATAGGCTTCAATCGCTCCGCTGGTATTCCCCTGGGCTTCACGGGAACGGCCCACCCAAAAACATGCGGCCGCATCGGGGGCGAGAGAAGCTCCTTCGACAAAATCCGCTTCCGCGGCACGGAAGTTGTTCAAGCGGAATTCAGCAAGTCCTCTTGCGAGATAACTCGATTGCTTTCCTGGCGAAAGCCGCAAAGCTTCTGAAAACAGCTTTATGGCTTCATTCGGTTGATTGTCTTCGAGCACGATGATTCCCAGGTTGTGGTATGCCATCGCAATGTCGCTGTTCTCCTGACCGTATCGGATGGCGAGTTGGAACTCTTCCCGGGCTTCGTTGCGACGCTTTTGGCCTATCAGGATGACGCCAAGATTGTAATGTCCGAGGCCGAAGCGGGGTTTTTCTTCAGTTGTGCGCAAAAAATGTCCGTATGCAAGGTCGGGCCGCCCGATTTGTAGATACGCTTCACCTAAGTTGTTTTCGGCAATGAAATTGACCGGCACGATTTTCAGGGCGTGGCCAAAGACAGTGAAACTGTCTTTCCAGTAGGTGCTTTGCCGCCAGGTCAAAGCTCCAAAGAAAATCAGGAAAATCGCGGACACGCCGACGAGAAGTTCCGAGCGGTGCGGCAGCCAACCAGAGTGGTCCGCAATCCACCATACAGCAAGAACGAAAATCCCTAAGAGAGGTGTGTAGGCGTAGCGGTCGGCCATGGCCTGACGGCCGACTTGAACCAATCCGATGACTGGTACGAGGCAGCCGAGATACCAGAACCAGCCGGCAATCAAGTAACGGTGGTGGCGGTGGCGCATGCAGAAATAAGTGAAGCCCAAAATGACGGCGAGAGCCAGAAGCGGTTTCCAGAGCGAAAGCGTATCGTCCGGGTGTGGATAGAAAATGATCAGGCGCGTAGGCCACAACCCTTTGAGGATGTACAAGAGATACGACCAAAGTGCGTTCGCCAAGCGCACCGGGAAAGTCAAAATGCCCTTCACGGCGATGGCGTTGGACTGAGCTTGAGCAATCACCGTGACGTACGCACTGCCTGCGGACAAAAGGAAAAGCGGAATTTTCTCCAGGACGAGCGGCCACAATTTCTTGAAAAAGAGGGACGTGTTTCGGGAGTCTTCCGGAATCGGAAGACGGGCGAGAGGCCAATAATCGAGCAGCAGAAGCGCGAATGGCAGGGTGATGATCATTGGTTTCGAGGCGAGTCCGAAAGCGAACAGGACTACCAAGGTTGAGTAGCGCACAACGCCAGGCTTGCGGATGTACCAGCCGTAAGCAAAGAGCGCGAGAAATAGAAAAAGGGTGCAAAGAAGGCTCTTCCGTTCAGAAACCCACGCGACGCACTCAACATTAAAGGGATGCAACGCGAACAGAGCGGCCACGATAAAGCTGCGCCACAGAAACCCGGTAGCGCAACGTAGCAGGAAAAACAGAAGCACGACGTTCAGTGCGTGAAGAAAAAGGCTGGTGGCATGGTGCCCCCATGGATGCAGCCCGAAGAGCTGGATGTCCGCCATATGCGAGATCCAGGTGAGCGGATGCCAGTTGGCCATGATAGTGGCTCGGAACGCCCAGAAAATATTTGCGGCCGTCAGACCTGGCTGCAGATGGATGTTCTGCACGACGTAGCCGTTATCGTCGTAGTTCAGGAAGCCATTTGAAAACGTCGGCCAATAGGAAAGCAGAGTGACAGCGGCCAGCAAAAGAGCAAGCAGCCAGGGCGAAGTCGTGTCCTCGACTTGCGCAGGGTTTGTGTTCAGGGGCTGGTTGGCCGGGACAGTCTCGACGAGTGCCGAAGAGCTCACTCTTTCACCATGACGTAGTAGTCGGGCAGGAGTTTGTGGCCCTCATTACTGAAGATGCGAAAGTTGGCGAGTCCCCATTTTTGCATTCGGAATTGCAGGGACGTTGCAAGAACGCCGAAGCCATACTTGACACTGCGCCAGAAGCTGATGCTTGACGCTTCAGGGAAATAGCGCGTCGGACAGGAAACTTCGCCCATCCGATAGCCAAAGAAGATGATTTGCGCCAGCATCTGATTGTCAAAAGCAAAATCGTCGGTGTTGGCTTCGAGAGGCAGCGCGTCGAGCACCGTCCGCGAGAAAGCGCGATAGCCAGTATGATATTCGGATAGCTTGTACGTCATCAGGAGATTCTGGAAAAAAGTCAGGAAGCGATTTGAAATGTATTTGTAAAGCGGCATGCCGCCCTTGAGGGCGCCGACACCAAGAATGCGGGAGCCCAGCGCGACATCGTATTCACCGAACGCAATCATCCCTGCCAGCGACACGATGAGGTTCGGCGAATACTGATAGTCCGGATGAAGCATGATAACGATATCCGCGCCGCGGCGCAGCGCTTCGCGGTAGCACGTCTTCTGGTTGCGGCCATAACCGAGATTCTGCCGGTGGACAAAGGTGGTCAGGCCAAGCTGGGCGGCGACTTGCGCGGTGGAGTCGTGGCTCCCGTCGTCCACGAGAATTATTTCATCGACGAAGTCCTTGGGGACTTCGCGACAGGTTTGTTCGAGTGTCTTCGCCGCGTTATAGGCGGGCATTACGACGAGAATGCGTTTTCCGTTCAGCATAAGAGAGAGGGCTAAGGGTATGCCTGGGATTTCGGAGTCGCAGCAGGCAGATCGCCACCGGCACGCCAGCGGCAATCCCTCAAAACTTAAAATAGTACGGCAAGACGGGCGCCGCAAGTATGGAGAAACGCGAGGTTTCAAGTCCGCTAATGGCTGTCTCGAGTAGCGTTCTGAAGGCCCGTTGCCAGGAGTTCGGCCGGTTTGATACGACCGGTTGCGAGTTCGGCGATCAGTCGCCGATTCGCGGTCAGGAAGTCGTAGCCTGCGAGTTCTCTCGGCAGAACCCACGCCACCTGTTCGAACGGAACGGGGTGGAGTTCTTCTTCTAGAATGCTGGCGGCAAAAAAAGTGATGGAGAGCGAACCCATACGGCCACCGTAGTCGTGTTCGACCTGAGAAATCGCAACGGAGCGCAGCAGAGTCACGGCAAGTTCTTCTCTGAGCTCACGGGTCAAGGCTTGTTCGAGCGATTCGCCGTCCTTGACCTTGCCGCCGGGAAATTCCCATTTGAGCGGCGAAGAGTCCTCGCGGCGGCGCTGGCCGATCAGCAAACGGCGGTCGGCACGTTCAATCACCGCAGCAACGATGCGAATGCTCACGCGCGAACTCCGGAAAACTCCTTAAGGATACGGGAAATCCGGCGAGCGCCCACGATGAGCGGTGGACCCGGCGTGTTGAGAAGCTCGTCCTGAATTACAAAGACTTGTTTGCGGCGAACGGCCGGGACTGCTTGCCAAAGCGGGAAAGCCAGAGTTTTGCCTGGATCAGCTCGCTTTCCTGTGGCTGCCCATGCCAGCAGGATAATATCAGGACGAGCGGATGCGACATCTTCGCCGGAAACGCGCGAGCCGGGCTTGACCACCATTTTGCCGCCGCAGAGATCGATGAGCTCGGAAACCCAGGGAGGAGAACTGATCCTGGGATTTGGCCAGGCTTCGGAATATACCCGCGGCAGACGAATGAATTTTGGGGCATCCCGCCGGATATTCGCGAAATCCTTGCGCATGCGGAGAATCAGCCGGCGGCCGTTTGCGGAACGATTGGTGAGCCGCGCAAGAGTCTGAATGTCCGATTCAATATCGGCGAGTGAACGGGGATTGAGCGCGAGAAATTGCGCGGGGATGGTAAGGATGCGCGCGACGGTCTCGGCATGGAACGGAACCGAGCCGACGATCAGGGTCGGATTGAGCCGCGCGATCTTTTCGATGGATTCAAGGCGCCAGCAATCTCCGAAGGCCGGCAAGCCATGAACCGGAGCGACATCCGCACACCACGGCGTCACAGCGATGAGATGGCGTGATGCTCCGAGAGCGCAGAGGATCGAAGTGCAGGACGGCGCAAGTGAAACAATGCGTAGCCCGTCCTGTTTGCGGTTGAGCATGGCTCCGCAGTAAGTCTAAATTCTTTCGAGCGGCCTCGCAACGCACCGCTTTCGGTCCGTTTCGGTCCGTCGCATTTATCGTTCTGTAATGCCGCTGCAGCTAATCTCTCTCCCGGGTCTGCCGGACGGGCGTTAAGGTTATGAGTTTGGATGATGAGATTGGTGTTGGCCATGTATGTCGCCAGTGGCGGAATGTTTTGGCTGGCAGGCTCGGTGCGCTCACAGGAGCCGCAGAATGCCGGAACTCAGGCGACCAGTCCGCAAGCGCCTGGCGAAGCTTCACCTGCGGATCCTCCGACCACGGTCTTCCCGCACTCCGAGACGAGCCGATTCTGGGTTTCCGGGCAGATGAATTTCATCGAGCAGTGGCACCCGAGCTTCCATTCTCCGTATCAGGGGCCGCTCAGTCTGACGCTGGAAGGGGAACACGCGTTATCCCGGGTGTTCACTCTTTTCACAGGCGTAGAGTTGACGAGTCACGCAGAAGTGCTTTTCCAACTCGAGAGTGCGGGAGGAAAAGGGATTGGCAATGGCTTCGGTCTCGCAGGATTTACGAATCTGGATGTCGTTCACAATCCTTCGCTGGGTTCAAAACCGTAGGTAGGCCGAACGATGTTGCATTTCGCAATTCCGTTGAGTCATGACCGCACGCTCGCGGAGCGCAATCCATTGTCGGTCTTCCGCAATTTGCCCGCACGAAGTTTGGAAATCAGGCCGGGCAAATTCCAACTCGTGGATTTTTTCTGGCGAGGCGTGTATGGCGCGTTCGACCTGCAACACATCAATAATCCCGGCTACAACCGCGACCGCGGTCCGGTGCTAGTGCCCGCAGTACGGCTCCATCTCGACCTCTGACGCATCCGCTTGCTGACGCGACTTGGCGGCTTCATACTCGCTCCATGTTTTCCAGAGAAGTTCTCGACCATTTTCAGAATCCGCGGAATGCAGGTGAGCTGAACGAGGCGACGGCTACCGTGGAAGTCAGCAACCCGGTTTGCGGAGATGTCCTGCGGCTCAGCGCAAGGATTGAGAGTGGCAGAATCGCTGAGGCGCGGTTTCTGTGCAGAGGCTGCACAACATCAATCGCTTGCGCTTCGCGGTTGACGGAATTGTTGAGTGGAAAACAAATCGCTGACCTCCACGAGATCACACTGGAAGCCTTGGTCGGGTCATTTGGCGAATTGTCGCCCGAATCGATTCACGGGGCATATTTGGCCGTGGACGCTGCGAAAGCCCTGTGGTCAAAACTGCGCGTCGCGCCTTGATTTCTCCCTGATTTCACACGGATTCTAGTGGACTGCCGCCCAATTTTGCCAGCGTGTTGGGGTCATTTAAGTTCAGGATGCAGCCTTCTTCCGTGGTCGAGACTTCGCTCACTTTTCCCTTGTGCGCCCATACCACGGCGCGGGCACCCTGGTCCATTGGTGCGTTTAAAAGTTCCTGAAATGTCGCGGCAGAAAAAATGACAGGGTGTCCGCGTCGCCCCTTGTAACTCGGAACGACGACTGGGGCGCGCGTAACGAGGAACGCGTCGACGAGACTGCCAATCAGAAAGGCACTCACCAAAGGATGATCGACGGGGCAGAGCAGCATGCCTTCGGTGTTAGAGGGCAAGCTGTGCAGAGCGGCGTGAATCGAGCTGAGCTGGCCTTTTTCCCATTCGTGATTGACGACAATTTCATCCAGTGGGAGCGCGATCTGGCTGGAAATCACTTCCGCATCGGGACCAAGAACCACGCGACGTATACCTAGCGCGGGATGATTTGTCACTGACAATAGATGTTCGAGAAACGACGTTCCCTGGTAGGACACCAGAGCTTTTGGCGAACCCATGCGGCGCGAAGCGCCGCCCGACAGGATTACGGCGGCGAGCATAAGAATGCGGGCTCAGCGCTGCGTGTTTGAGCCGGAAGCCACTGCTTCGCGGCGTTCGCGCTGTAATTTTTTATGTTGCGCGGCTTGTGCGTTGCGGCGCACGGCAACCAACTCTGCGGTGATGCTGATGGCGATCTCTTCCGGAGACAGCGCGCCAATTTCCAATCCCATCGGCGCATACACGCGAGAGAACTCGTCAGGGGCGTAGCCTTCCTTTTCGAGCGCCTGATAGACGGAAAGGACTTTGCGCCGACTTCCGATCATGCCGACATAGCGCGCAGGCGTCCTTACGGCCCATGCGAGCACGCGCATGTCGTCGCGATGCCCGCGTGTGACGATCACAAGATAGGACGAAGCATTGGGCTGAATTCGCTGGAACGCGTCGTCGTAGCTCGCAAAGAGTTCGTGCGCCATCGGGAAGCGGTCTTTGTTCGCAAACTGTTCGCGATCGTCGACCACGACGATTCCAAATCCCGCCGCGCTTGCCGATTTCGCCAGTGCCGTCGAAATGTGCCCGCCACCGAACAGGTAAGCGACGGGTTGCGGAAGAATCGGCTCCACGAAGACTTCCAGCGTGCCCCCGCAGATTAAACCGTTGTCGTAGCTGGCTTCGTTGTTTAATTGGAAGACCATCTTGCGCGGCGTTTCCTTGGCCAGCACATCTTT
>Ga0070707_100004362_pt1 | contig 13258 bp, 16 predicted proteins | sample KBSK5502metaG_FD_65468 | JGI IMG/M metagenome (GOLD analysis project Ga0070707, IMG submission 65468) | Corn, switchgrass and miscanthus rhizosphere microbial communities from Kellogg Biological Station, Michigan, USA - KBS K5-50-2 metaG | ecosystem: Host-associated > Plants > Roots >... | reverse complement strand
GAGTGCTCGCGGCCTTTGCGGAGTTCCTGCTCGTGATACAGCTTGATCTCCGATACCAGCAACCGCGCGATGCGGCGCGCTTCGGAATGGGCCTTCTGATCGTCGGGACCCGCTGCGGTGGCGCCGGTGTTTGCGGCCGCGACTGTTTTTTCGGCTGCGACCGCGCTCTTCGGTACAGGAGTTTTCAGCCTCAGAGCGTACACCTCAATCGCACGCTCCAGTGAGGTGCTGAGAAACTCGAGCGCCTCCGACTTGAATGGAGGCATCGCCGAAACGGCTGCGACCGTTTTGCCGCGAACCGTGAGGGCCCGGAAATAGGATTCCGGATCCGTGGTCTGCTGCGAAATGATTTCAGGAAACGCGCCGTCACCGCGGCTCTTCCATAAGGCCAGACCATCGGCCTTGATCACATACACACCGAGCCCCGCGGCAAAGGGCCGGGCCAGCCTCAGGAATCGCGCCAGAATTTCGGTCTGAGATGAAGCCTCGGCAAGCTGCTGCTGGATTTCTGCGAACGTTCGCCACTGCTCGAGTTGCCGCTGAAGGGGTTCCCGCGCGGATGCGGCTTCACTTTTTAGCTGCGCGGTCGTCTCGGCAAGCTTGTTTTTGAATTCGGCCTCGAGCTCTTCGGTGACTTGTTTTCGCGTCGCCTCGCGGGCATCGGCGACGGCACGATTCAGTTGAGCTCCCGCATCAGCCACAGCACGGCTCAGTTGAGCCTCCGCAGCAGACCGGACTTCGTTCTCCGCATCACGCACAGCCGACTGAAGCCGCTTTTGGAATTCCTGTTCCAGCGCCTCGCGCGTTTCCGCGACCACACGATCCAGTTCGGCCGTAAGCGCAGGGGTTAACGCCTCGAGTAGCCGGTCCAACGCCTGCGTTTTCAACTCCATCGAAGTGATGTCCCTCCTGGATAAAACAAAGACAAGGCAAAAATTATACCTTAATCGACAGGAGCGGCTGCGAATGCAAGCCCTAAAGGGCGCAGCCATCAAGAAATGGCCGTTTGACATTGGCCCGCCGCACCCTTATATAAGATGTAGTCGCGGGCTTCAGCCCGCGCGCCTCAGAAACGGGGGCGCACCGGTTTCGACGGGGACGAAGAAGTACGAGACGCATACCGAGGCCCATGTCCTCGTAAAAACGTGGAAAACATTAAACGCTGACTATCAGCCAGCATTAGCTGCTTAACACCAGCTAACGTCCTTGACTAATTCGCCTGTAGGTTGGTTAAAGGGCGTCACTTAATGCAGGATAGCCTCAAACCGCTGGCCCGGCAGCGCGAGGCGAAACTCAATGGGCTGGTGCCCCGGCTAGCTTGCAGGTTCCTTTTGCCGGGGTGCGAGACAAATCGGAACCTGACAAGTATGTAGACTCTCCTACGGAACGTTTTCGGACGCGGGTTCGATTCCCGCCGCCTCCATGTGTAAACAATTGATTTAAAGGTACTTATTATCTCGGACGTGGGTTCTACGGAACCCGCGTCCTTTTCCTTTTAATTCTTTTCTCATGATTGAGATGCGAAGCAACATCCGAGTGTGTTCTCGCATCGCGTTCCTGACGTGTGCGTGCGTTGATCAACGACACACCCACCACGAGATTGCGAAAGGCGGGCGTGCATGGTACGTTCAGCTTAATGGCAACCGCATCAGAAACACTCGCATTCGAACGGGGCATTCGACCGCTGATGGAAATCGTTCTGCCCGACAAGGCAGACGCCGTTATCGGTTTTCATGCTGACCCGCAAATTCAAGCACGCATCGAAGAACTGGCTCAAAAATCAACAGAAGGCCAATTGACGGAAGAGGAGCGATCAGAGTACGCCGGCTTCGTTCGTGCGAACAAATTCGTCGCCATTTTGAAACGACAAGCCCGTCGCCTCACTACCAACAAGCCATCCGTCGATGATCGGGGCGAGGACTAGAGCCCAAGTCCGCGAGCGCGCCCAAAACACTTGCGAGTATTGCCACCTGCATCAAGACGATTCACCGTTAGCATCGCTTCACATCGAACACATCGTTCCGAAAAGTCATGGCGGGAGTGATGATCTCGATAATCTTGCGCTTGCCTGTATAGATTGCAATCTACATAAGGGAACAAACCTGACTGGCATCGATCCGGAAACGAACGCAGTTACCGAACTGTTTCACCCGCGGCTACAGAATTGGGACGAACAATTTGAGTGGCATGGGATCTATCTTACAGGAAAAACCGCGGTCGGTAGGACAACCATCCGGGTTCTCAACATGAATTCGGAGGATCAGATCGCGTTGCGATCATGTTGACGAGAAACACTCGCATTCAAAAGGGGCATTCGCCCTCTTGAGGGACATCGTTCGGTCCGACAAGGCAGACGCACGCGTTACTGTTCTTCACGACGCGAAAGCTCTTTAAGCTGATTCCTATCGCGAATGCGTTATCGATTCGATGCACGCTCGTACCCCCTTGTTCGGACCTCTTTTGACCACAGGCACACTTAAATACGTTACATGGAACACGATCATTCATTGGGTACTCTCACTGTTCACGGTGAAGCAGGAACTCTCATGGATGTTCCTGAGATTCTGCGACGAATCGAGCGCGTGACCGGACGCTTCGAACGAGACGCGGTCGAAGCTGCGGCGGCAAGGCACGAAGAAGTCACTCCTCAATTGCTCAGCATTCTTCAACACACCATCGATAATGCGAAACAATTTGCTGGCGACGGCAATTACATGGCTCACATGTACGCAATGTTCCTGCTGTCGCAGTTTCGGGAGCCTCAAGCCTATCCGCATCTCTTGCGCCTCTGCTCGCTTCCTGGAGACCTGCTGGATTCGCTATGCGGAGACTTCATCACCGGAACATTAGGACGTGCGTTGGCTTCTGTTTGCGCTCGAAATACTAAGGGCATCCAGTCCGTCATCGAAAATGAAGACGCCGACGAATCGGTTCGCGGCGCGGCTCTGGACGGACTTGTCACGCTTGTCGCAGAAGGCGTGGTCGATCGCGATGCAACGGTTCAGTACTTCGGGCAACTGTTTCGAACATTGCCGCGAGAACCCTCAGAGCTATGGAATTCGCTGGTCGCGGCCACGTGTGACCTTTACCCTGCGGAATTGATTGAGGAGATAAAGCAAGCCTATCGCGACAACTTGATCGATCCGTTCAACATCAGCATGAGCGACGTCATGGACGACCTCGGGCGTGGTAAGGAACGAGTGCTTGCAAGGCTCGCCCGCGATCGGCACCATCGCTTCATAACCGACACGGTTCGGGAATTCGGTTCTTGGTACTGTTTCCACCGGAACGAAAGTTTTGTCGAGCCGAGTATCGCGCGAGAGGCAACTTCAGTCTCCTCACCTTCACGACCAGCATCCAAGATCGGTCGAAATGACCCATGTCCCTGCGGAAGCGGCCGAAAATTCAAGAAGTGCTGCCTCGGTAAGTAACTATGCCCTTCGCTCGCTTCCGTTATGTGCCTCTACCAATGACGAAGAGGTCTGTCGCGTTGAAATCAACGACAATTGCAGGGCGAACTTTGCGGCTGGTCAGGTCCGTGAATGGAATCGGTAGAAGAATGACATCATTTCTGGAGCAGGTCATTGAAGATGTCGTCAGCGTCGTTGTCCCAGACTTCCTTGAGCGATTTCTCGGAGAGTTTGAGCCAAGCCTCGCGTTCCAGATCCGAATCGATTGTGACGCGGACATGAGCGTGTTCCGGCAAGGGCAGCGGTTCTTTTAGCACCAGCTTGCCGTCCTCGTAAATCGCATCAACGGTTGTTATCATGAACGAAGAATAACGAAGTGCGGCCCCGAAAGTCACCGATCTCACGTTCCTCACACGTTCCACGGCCATGGGTTTTATGGGCAAGATGGGTTGTGCGGGGTCACCGAATCTGTAACCTACTGGTGCTGCAGATCCGCGCAGGGTTCGATTCCCGCCGCCTCCATTTCCCTAACTGCATCTGATTGATTAATTTGCAAGGCACACACTTTCCCGTGTGTGCCGAGTGTGTGTCACCGGTTTTAGACTGGTTGTGTCGATGCTGAATGAACAGCAACGATGGAAAGGCAGTCTGGACCGTGATCACCATCTTCCGCCGACATTCCCGAAGTTGTCCCAGCCGAAACAAAGGCCGCGAGTGGCGCAAATGCCAGTGCCCCATCCACCTCGAAGGTTATCTTGGAGATCAATACATCCGACAATCGCTTGGCATTCGTTCCTGGGATGCCGCTCAGGCGAAAGTGCGCGAACTTAACTTGAAGCGAACGCGCTCTTTCCTCTCGTCGAGAAAACGGCACCTGTAGAGATTGAAACGGCGATCAAAAAATTCCTCGACGATTGCCGTGCAAGACACCTCGCCGAAGCGACGATTTCCAAATACGAATACCTTCTCGAAGAACAACTCGCTCCGTTTGCAAAGGACAAAGGATTCCAACTCCTCTTTCAACTGACAATCGAGTTGATGCGCGAATTCCGCGCCACCTGGAAAGACAATTCCCTATCGGCATACAAGAAAGGTGAACGTCTCCGCTCGTTCTTCCGCTTCTGCGCCGATGCGAAATATATCGATGAGAATCCTGTAAACCGGATGCGACCGCCGAAAGTGCAGCCGACAAAAATCAAGACGTTCTCTGCTGAGGAGCTGGAGAAAATCATTTGGGCGTCCGAACTCTTTCCGCTGAACGGAATCTATGGCGAGGGTAATCGAACACGCATCAAAGCATTCGTCCTTGTGCTTCGATATACAGGCCTGCGTAAAAGGAAGTGCCAAATGTCGGCCGATATTTTTTCTGGAGTGGCAATGGGCTCCCAAAATCCGCGGTCGCCGATTGGCAGAGAAGTTTGCGGAAACTTTTTTCATTGGCCGGCGTTAAAGGCAACCCGCACATGTTCCGGCATTCGTTCGCAACAGAGTTGCTGACAAAAGGTGCGTCTCTCGAAACCGTCGCGGCGGTTCTGGGAAACACACCTTCCACCGTGCAAAAGCATTACTCACATTTCGTAAAGTCCTGGCAGGTTAAGCTCGAAGAGGATGTGCGGAAGGTCTGGAGTTAGCTGGATGCATGCCGCTTCTGACAATGCAGATTACAAATCCCGCCTCTGCATTTTCTGCCCGCTTCTAAATTGTTCCGAACTTTTTCAAACCACCTCATCTCGTCATCGCTGATCGTACGGCCAGCCGCTGAATCCTCAGCCCGCGATGAATCATTCGAACCAATGCCAAACCCTGCGGCGTTTACACGGTTTGATGGGTCATCTTCCATAAACTGGGCTTAGGAATTTCAAGGAGTATCGGAATTTAAGCGGGTGTGAGATCGGCATGGCTGAACCGTGTCACAGTGTCGGTCTTAGGTAAGCTTCACCGCAACGGAACGGATTCCAGACCCTGCGCGGTCTGCATCGAATATGCGCCGTTGATCTGGCGTGGAACGTTTCGCGAAAGATTCCCATCACCTTTCTCGTGGGAGCCCCCTTCAGGGTGCTTGCTGGAGTGGCGTCACTCCTTAGCTGATTGCGGCGAAACTCGACTACAGTTGCGGCAAGGATAATCGGTGATTGTGTAAACAAGATCGCGGCCGGAGCGGCTCCGATCCGCAAAGTTCCCGCGAACCTGCTCGGGATTCCTGGCATTAGCTCCGATAAAAAACGACTTACTTGCTCTCCCGGGGCCAGGAACACAAGCGAACTGAACAATTCATTCCCGCTTGAATCCATCAAACTCAAGTTCACTCGCGCCGATGCGCTTGACGTATTTGCCAAGGCGATACCATGTTCGATTCCTTCTGCATCTCGAGAGATCGAAGCCAGTAACACAGATCCGACAGCCGATGGGCGCACGGACAATGACGGAAACCCTGGAAGCGTGTAGGTGGCATTTGCGAAGACAGGGCTGGTCAACGAAACACGGACGTATCCGGACATGGTAGAGCCCTGCGTGCCGGTGGCCAGGATCGTCGTGCGCGAGGGTTGAATCACCACAGGAACCACAGCATTCGCCACAACTGTAGTCAGAGGGCGGCCGTCATTTGCGAAGAAAGAAACAGTGCCGCTGACCGATGTATTCGTAGAGGGATTTGTTAAAGCTATGCTCGTCGAAAAACCGCCTCCACCGCCAGCCTGGGCAAAATGGAAGACATTGCCGGTCAGAACCTCGGAGATCTTGGCCACGAAGACGTCGAAAGCTCCGCCGCCGTTGGTATTCTGAAGTGGATTTGCGGTGGGGAAGTCTGTCGAAGCCGTCCACCCCGTTACGTATGCGCTGCCGGAGGCATCCACGACAATGAAATCTCCCTTGTCCTCTCCGCTGCCGCCCAGGTAAGTGGAATAAACCAATACAGGACCCGTGGCATTCAACTTCGCTACGAACGCATCGCTGATGCCGCCGCCGTAGGCTGGCTGTAAGGGATTAGCGGTCGGCAGATCAGGCGAACTTGTCCAGCCCGACACATAGGCGTTGCCCGCGGCATCCGACGCTATGCCAAAGATGTTTTCGTCGCCGCTGCCGCCAAGGTAAGTGGAGTAGATCAGCGCCGAGCCCGCAGCATTCAGCTTCGACACAAAGGCGTCGGAAGCGCCAGCCCTGGCCGGCTGCAAGGGATTGGCCGTGGGGAAATCCGTCGAGAAAGTCCGTCCCGCCACGTAGGCGTTTCCGGAGAGGTCCACGGCGACAGAGGGGTTCATCTCATTGCCGCTGCCGCCCAGGTAAGTGGAGTAGATCAGCGCCGAGCCCGCGGCATTCAGTTTCGCCACAAAGGCGTCCATGGGGCCACCGCCGTAGGTCGGTTGCAAGGCGTTGATGGTCGGGAAATCGGTCGACGAAGTACCGGCCGACACATAGGCATTGCCACCACGGTCTACGGCGAGGGCAGTGAGCCCCTCGTTTGCGCTGCCTCCGAGATAGGTCGAGTAGACCAGCGCCGAGCCCGCAGGGTTCAACTTCGATACAAAGACGTCGAAGTCTCCAGCGTTGCCCGACTGAAGGGAATTAGCAGTGGGAAAGTTCGTCGAGGAGGTTCGACCCGCCACGTACGCGCTGCCAGCAGCGTCCAATCTCAGGTCGAGGGCATTGTCCTGGCCGCTGCCCCCGAGGTAGGTCGAGTAGACCAGCGCCGAGCCAGCGGTATTCAGCTTTACCACGAAGGCGTCCGTAGGGCCACCCCCATACGCTGCCTGCAGGGGACTGGCGGTGGGAAAGTTCGTGGAGGCGGTCCGCCCGGACACGTATGCGTTCCCGGTGTCATCCACGGCGATGCCAAAGCCTGAATCATCGCCGCTACCGCCGAGGTAGACGGAGTAAACGATGGCCGAGCCGCCGGCATTCAGCTTCGTCACGAAGACATCCTGGCCGCCGCCGGGCACTGGTTGTAAGGAATTCGTCGTCGGGAAATTGGTCGAACTGGTTTGTCCCGTCACGTAGACGTTCCCGTTGCGGTCCACCGCAGGGGCCAGGCCTCTGTCAAAGTCGCTGCCACCGAGGTAGGTGGAGTACGACAGGATCGGATCGATTACCAGCGGCCTGGTCCTGTCATAAGGTCCAAGTGCAAAGCCGACCAGGTTGCCCGCCGTCAAGGTATATCCCCCAAGAACCTCTTTCCGCACTTCGCCTTCTTCCTGATAGATTCTCGGTTTTCGCAGTCTCATTTCGCCGTTCCCAAGGTGGATGACGAGTTCGCCCCGGTTGTCCAGTTCGACCCTGTCAGCGCCCCTCACTGCAAAACGAATCTGCCGCGGGTCCGCTCCGGGCGCTACGACGAAATCATGTTCGATTTGTTGCTGGTTACCGTAATACACCAGGTCCACACCCCGATACACATTCCGATAGCGCACCCTGCTGTAGTGCGGAACATGGGTGCGCCACTTCGCTGGGTCGTTCCCGATGAAGTAGTTGCTCTCGCCCTGCTGCTCCCCAAGGCCTTCGACGCGCGGCGCGGGATTGGCGGCAAGCAGTTTGATGCCTACTGGCAAAGGTTTTTGTATGGAGAGAACAGTTTCCGTCGCAGTCAAAAACATTGTGTAGCCGCCGCCGCGGGCAATGAACTTCACTCGTCGATCGCTTTGCCCGCGGTTCGCCTCAAAGCTCAGGGGCAATTTGCCGTAAGTCGTGACAATCCGCTCCTGGGTCGCAACAGGCACTTCCGACGAGGCCCCAGCCACGCTCCCGCCGAGTTGCACCGACGATTGTGTGTGGTGTGACATCAGTCTCGGGCTTGTGAGTAAAATTCCCGCAACCAGAAGGACTTCCAAACTCGCCACGAAAGCCGCGCAAATAACCGTTTGCTTCATTGTTTCCTTCTGGTGAACTTTGTGCTCATCAAGTGCGTGCCTTATAATCCAACGCAATCCGAAAGGCTGATTGGTTCCCTGGGATCGCGGCGAATTGCCTCGGCGCGCGAAACATAGCACTGGCCTGAAGGCAAGTAACGAAAGAGTCGGGAAAGAACGCGGATAAAGTTCGGGAAAATTGCCGAAATGAACAAGGAGTCTCGCCAGCGCTATTCATTCGACGTTTTCACGGTCGATTTTGCCCGTGCCTGTCTTCTGTATGAGGGCAAGGAAGTAAGGCTCCGCCCCAAGTCTTTCGAGGCGTTCAAATATCTTTTCGAGAATCGAGGGCGTTTGGTCACTAAAGAAGAACTGATGCAGGCAGTGTGGCCTGACTCCTTCGTTACGGAAGATTCCCTGGTAAAGGTCTTAAAAGACGTGCGGCGAGCTTTGGAAGATGATGCGCACCACTTCATCAAGACGGTGCCACGACGAGGCTACATCTTTGACGTCGATGAAGAAATAATCGGCGACCTTGCCGCGAATAGCAGCACTCTTTCGACAACACCGCCAGCGCCGACGCCAAAGAGGATGATTTCAGGGCGGCTTTGGTTCACGTTTGCCCTTGGCGGATTGGTGCTGGCGCTGGGGGCCACCGTCTGGTGGTGGAGTCAATATAGAAGCGAACCGCTCACTATCGCTGTTCTGCCGCTGGACAACCTGAGCCACGAGCCGGCCGACGATTATTTCGCAGACGGACTCACCGATGAGATTATCCGCAACCTGTCGGTAATCGAAGGGCTGGCGGTGCGTTCCCGAACCTCATCCTTTGTTCTAAAAGGCCAACGGTCGAATGTGCGCGAGGCTGGAAAGCAGCTTCAAGTCAATTACATTTTGGAAGGTTCCGTCCTCCGGATGGGCCCACAGTTGCGGGTCAACATCCAGTTGGTTCGAGTGCGTGACGACTTGCCGCTCTGGTCAGGCAAGTTTGACCGCCTGTTGACCGACGTATTTACGGTCCAGGATGAGATTTCACACGGAATCGTGAATAACCTGCGGCTGAAACTCGGTCAGGGCCGACGGCGGTACGAAACCAGCGTCGAAGCCTACGATCTTTACCTTCGTGCGCTCGCAGCCAGGGGTGAGCCAGCCCTCGGCATCAATCCCAGGCTCGGGTTTTTTAAAGAAGTGATCGCTAAGGACCCTTCATTTGCTCCCGGTTATGCGGGTTTGGCGGCACACTACGCAAGACAATCTGTTATGTACGTTGTGGATCATCCGGACGATGAATTACCCAGAATGCGAGCGGCGGCGGAGAAAGCGATTCAATTGGACCCACTACTGGCGGAAGCACACGACGCGCTAGCCATGGTCTATGCGCGCGAGGGCCAGTGGCAACAGTCTGAAAAGAGCTTTCGCCGGGCCATCGAACTTGATCCCAATAGCTCCAGTACATACGTCGATTACGCTTATTCGTTTCTAATGGTTCTCAATCGTCTCGATGAGGCGCTCCAACAGGCGCGCTTTGCGCAGAAAGTGGATCCGCTCTCGCCCAGGGTTCAACGGTTGCTGGCTGACTCACTCATTTCAGCCGGCCGATACGACGAGGCAGTCGATTACTGCCAGAGATTGCCTGACGAAACCGGTTTCAAGGACGTGTTCTTAGGTCGCGCCCGGTTAGGCCAGGGCAGGGCTGCCGAAGCGGTCCATCTTGTTGCTGATCACCAAACTTCACCTAATCCGCTGATGCGAGGCTTTGTCGGACACATCTACGCACGGTCCGGCCGCGGCCAGGAAGCCGAGAAGATGGCGGCCGCTTCGGAATACGGGAATGAGCAAGCCCTGATCTTCGCAGGGCTCGGCGACACAGACCGCGCGTTGGAAGCTCTTAACCGCATGGCTGCCGTGGGCCCCCAGCGGATAGGCCAGTTGCTCAGCTATCCAGAATTAGCGATACTTCGCGACGACCCGCGGTTGAAGGCTTTTCGTAGGCAGATCGGCTTGCCTGAATAAAACGTCGCCGTGCAGATTCGCTGGACGAAGTACATGATGGTCGGAAAGGAAGTACGCGCATCACTGCGGGCGCTCATTGCAAAACCGCATCAGTGGATGGAATATCAGACCCACGATTTGATCGGTCTCTGCCAGGCTGCAGAAATCCCCCGTAGGAATCTCGGGTGACCGACTCAGCGGCACCTGCCAGGATAAGAGGCTGTCTTATATAACTCCCAAAATTTTTTTGCTTCTGATTTCCCACACTGGAAGGTCCCAACAAAGACGACTTGATGAGAGGCTTCCCACGCTTCGATCAATGTCCCTTGACCTTCGACGAGTTCAACGCGGCAACTTGGACGTTTCTGAAACGGTTCCATCATTTCCCTCTTGTGAAAAAAGTCAGGCAACAAATTTCTATTCCCTTTCCCGCAGAATAGACGCGATCAGTCGAGGGCTACGCTTTCCATGAAGCACTGCAACGATCAGCAAGGGACGTTCGTCGGGTGCATATGCGATCAGATACGCGCGTACAAGCCAAAAGCGTAGCGGACGCGAGGTCATAGCAGGTCGTTGATGACCCATTTCGGGAAACTTGGCAAGTTCGGCAAACGCGTCCCAGATTTCCGTTTCGACGCGATTAGCCGCTTCTATATTGTCATCAGCAATAAATCGCCAGATCTCGAAGATATCGTCGGCGACCTGGGGAAGAACCCTAAAGTCAGGGTTCATGACGCTGCTGCAAAAATTCTCGTTTCCGGAACTCGATATCCTCTCGAAGCTGGTCCGGCGTCAGCTCTTTCACGCGTCCGCTCTTGAAGTCATCATAGCGTTGGTCCAGCATTTCTCGTATATCGGTCAATTCGTCGAAATAACTGTCGATGACTTCTTCGAGAATTTCCGCCTTATCACGACCTGTTTTTGCGGCAAGCGCAGCAATTTTCGCTTCCTGGCTGGGTTTGATTTCGAGGCTCATATCTGATCCTGACTTACCTTAGTTTGATGCAGTAATAAGGTCAAACGCAAACGGGCTAAAATGTGTGTGCCGAGTGTGTGTGACTCGTGGATTTCGGTGCGCTCTATGCCTTCAGTGCGTTCGCGAAATGTGTAAGTTGCTGATTGGGCAAACCCTGTCAAGTCCGATTCCCGCCGCCTCCATTTTAAGTAACTGAATTTAGAATACTTAATTGTCTTTTCCAAATAGCACTCCCGCCGCCCATTAACGCTAAAGTCAAGATTCGGAGGTTGATTTGTTGTTCGGTCGTCCTGGCGTTCCTAGGACGTTCCTGTATTTTGTTATCGTAGACAGACGACCATCGCACCGGCGCACTTCCGGTGGCGACATATAATGACAATGGAGGCTTCATGATGAGTCGTGCCACTGTACCGCCAAAGAGAAAAGGATTGGTACTCGATCCCGTTAAACTCCAGCGTGCAAAACGGGCGTGCTCGGTACTACGACAGAAAGTGAAACAATCGAGCGCGCCCTCGATGAAATTGACGAAGAGGACAAACGTAACAAGCGAGCTTGGAAAGCTCATGAGCGATTCCTGCGTTCGTCGTCACAAATCGACGATGTCTACGGCAATCTTGAACCGTAGTGCAGCGTATTCTTTTTGACACCTCGGTCTACGTAAGATCCCTGCGCTTGCAACGCGACGACCTGCTCAGCACAGCCCGGCTCACCAATGACACGCTGATTGCCGTTAGCGCGGCTCGCAACGGAACCCGTATTCTGACGGCTAACCCGAAAGACTTTGCACGAATCTCGGAATTTCGCAAGTTCGAATGGGAGATGCTGTCCGGGATCTGAAGTTGTGAACCCTTGGATAAACCGTTCGGCGTTGTCGAAAAATAGTCCCGCACAGGCCACGCCTGCGTTCACTTTTACGAGGTCCCTGGTTCTTGCGCGCGCACACGGCTCTTGATGAATGCCGAACTCCACAGAGGACCTGATCAGTCCTATTACGCTTGAGTAACTTTTAGTGAAATATAGAATCCGACGGGAAGTTATCGGTTTGCTGCTGAAGGCCGCACGTTTGCTCGAACGCGACATGCCGAACTGCAGTCGGAGAGGGGAGCTCCTCTACGATGTGGAAATTAAAAGAGAAGATAGCTGAATTTGCAGATATAGCGAAATCCCTCAGGTCGTCACCATTCGGAAACTGTGGGTTCTTTGCATCACACAAAGGAATCACAGGATTGCAGGAGGCAAAAAATCGAAATCTCGCGGAAAATTAAAAATGTCGCTGAAGTTTCAAAAGTTCAGCGGAAAATTCAAAACAACTCGTGAAGATTGAAAACTTCAGCGGAAAAATTAGGTCTTCAGCCGAACGTGGGGCGTTCCGCCGGAAAATTCGAAACCGCAGCGGAAAATTGAAAAGTTCAGCTGAAAAATTAAATTTGTCGCTGAAAATCTGCAACTTCAGCGGAAAATTCAAATCTTCAGCTGGAGGGCGAACCCTTCCGGCGAAGATTTAAATTTCCGCGCGAAAATTCAAATCTTCAGCGGAAGATTGAAAAGTTCAGCTGAAGAAAAAAAGTTCAGCTGGAAAATCGAAATGTTCAGCCGAAAATCCAGATCTTCGGCGGAAAACGAAATCGTCAGCTGGAAAATCAAAACTTCAGCCGAAGTTTTGGATTTCTGGCTGAAAATTCAAAAGTTCAGCTGGAAATCTGAAACTTCACGCACGAGCAGAAAAGTTCAGCGACTTTTACGGATTTCCAGCGAAACAACCGAACTGCCGCCGACAACTGCCGGCAAGCCGCAGAAAAGCTCGATTTTCAGGAAAGCGTTTGAGCGGCGGCCGGCAGCGGAGAAAATCCTGTCGAGCTTCGATATATCCAGCGATTCTTTTGTGCTCGCTGCCGACAAAAGCCGGATCTCGCTAACAGTTTTCTATGAGCGTGACCACGATAATCGATGGAAATCGGACCGTTTTCGATCAGCAAAACTGATGGTCACAGGTAATTCCATTCCTATCGCTTTGTCCCATAAGGTGATCAGGAAAATTGATG
>Ga0070707_100004361_pt1 | contig 13261 bp, 14 predicted proteins | sample KBSK5502metaG_FD_65468 | JGI IMG/M metagenome (GOLD analysis project Ga0070707, IMG submission 65468) | Corn, switchgrass and miscanthus rhizosphere microbial communities from Kellogg Biological Station, Michigan, USA - KBS K5-50-2 metaG | ecosystem: Host-associated > Plants > Roots >... | reverse complement strand
AAGAGCTGAGCACCACCCCGCCGCGACCCGCGGCCGAGGTCGGTTCCTCCGCTCACGAACCCGATGCTTTCATACAGATGCCGCTCACAAAGACGACGAAGATCGAGCGACTACGCTACATGACGGATCCTCTTCCAGTCGACATGACCGTCGTTGGGCCGATTGCTTTGACGCTCTACGCGGCCATCGACGCAGACGACACGAACTGGATCGTCGTACTCAAAGACGTGGGACCCGACGTATCGGTGCGCACCGCGCGCGAGGGCGAGCGCGATGTGCCGGCCACTCTTCAGGAGCGCGAGCTGACCCGCGGCTGGTTGAAAGCCTCCTACCGAGCACTCGATGAAGGGCGCTCCAGACCATGGGCGCCGTTCTACAAGCTCACGCGCGAGGCGATCAAGCCGGTGGTGCCGGGCGAGATCGTCGAATACCGGATCCAAATACTTGCAACGGCAAACCAGTTCAAAGCAGGTCACCGCATCTGTCTCGACATTACATGCATGGACGTTCCGACCGGAACGGGTGCGATGACGAATGTCGAATACATTCCCTACCACATCTGCAGCAGCAAGACGGTGAGCCACAAGATCTATCGCGACGCCGAGCGTCCATCGCATCTCTTGCTGCCGGTAATAGCGGATCCGGGCTCGGGCTCTGACCCATCCAACTAATCACGATAGGAGGTGCAGGATGAGCACAATTCGTTTCGAACGTGACGGATCGATCGGCAACATCGTCCTGGCCAATCCGCCATTCAACCGTTTGGACAGTCGGTTTGCCGTCGCGCTTCGGGAGGCCGTTCACCAGGCAAGCGTCAGCGACATCCGCGTGCTGGTCGTGAGGTCGGAGGGTCCCCACTTCAGCTTCGGTGGCGAGGTACGCGAGTGGCCTGGAAAAGACGTCAATTGGTTCAGGAAATTCGTAGCCGACGTCAACGAATCCTACAGGGCGATCGAGGCGCTTCGCATTCCGACGATCGCGGTCGTCCAGGGCATGGCGCTCGGGGGCGGCTTCGAGTTGGCGCTCGCCTGCGATTTTCTCGTCACCACCCCCGATGCAATTTTCCGATGTGTTGAGGTGACGACGGCCATGCTCCCGATAGCCGGCGCGCTGCAGCGGCTCGCCGAACGTGTCGGCCGCGCCCGGGCGTCGCGCTTCGCCATGCTTGGAGAGCCGATCCCCGGGGCTACGGCATTCAAGCTCGGCATCGCCACTCATGCGGTTCCGACAGCTGAGCTCGCCGGCACTGTGAACGATCTTGCGAGGCAGCTCGCGACGGGTCCGACCCGGTCGTATGCGGCGACTCGCACCCTGCTCAAGGCTTGGTCGAGTGGCGGCGTCAGTGCCGCGGACCTCGTGATGCTCGACATCGCAATGGAGCTTTACAACGGGCAGGACGCGCAACGCGGCTTTGTGAACACGGCGAAAGCGTTCGATGCCGATATCGAACCGCCACCAATGGTCTTCGCGGGAAGGTAGTCGGCAGCGATCCTGATAGCCCGCCATCGAGGTGGGCTTGGAAGCGATCGAATATGGTCCGCTATCAGGGCGCGTCGTCTGCAGCTCCGGTACAATCACCCGCGCTCTCGGCTTAACGGGCCTGGATGACCATGGTACGGAGATCAATGAAGCAAAGTGTGTCAGTCCTGCCAAAGACTGCCGTTTCGCGTCCAGGCGCGCGCCGTCGACCGCTGAAGCGGACCGAGCAACGACGAGCTGTGGAAACGCGGCTCGCTATCCTGAATGCGGCATTGGCGGAGTTCGCTGAAAAAGGCTTCGACGCGGCCAGCATCCGTGCCGTCGCGAACCGGACGGGGCTCCAGCATCCGCTTATCACCTATCACTTCCGCAACAAGGACATTCTGTGGCGTGCCACTGCCGAATACGCTTTCGGCCGGATCCGCGGGGAGTGGGATGGCCTTGAGGAGACAAATGTCGGGATGTCGGCGCTTGACCGCCTGCGATCGGAGTATCGGACCCTCTTCAGGTACACCGTCGCTTTTCCGGAATTCCATCGCTTCATGCGTCAGGAGTGCACGACAAACAATCCGAGACTAAGGTGGGTTGCAAAGACGGTTGTTATGCCGCTGATCAATCGCCTCCTTCCCCAGATTGCGTCCCTCCAGAATGCGAAGCTGCTGCCGCTCATGGAGCCGATCGTCTTCCACTACATGATGGTGAGCCTGACGGCCATGCTCGCGGAGTTCGGGCCTGAAATGGGTGTCACTAGCAAGCTTGCGGCCGACGATCCTCGCGTTGTTGAGAGCTATTGGCAGGCAGTAGATAAAATGATCTTTGGAAAGTCTGTGAGGCTCCCTTCAACGCGAGAGCAGGGCATGCAGACGCACGGCGCGGCCGCGGCCGTCCGCCGAAGTTCGATCGTGACGTCGCGCTGAGGCGGGCAATGAAGCTCTTTTGGGAGCACGGCTTCGAGGGCACCTCCACCGATGACCTCGAGGCGCGCTCCGAGCGACGGCGACCATGCCTACGCCCGCCGACACTTTCTTGTGTTGCTTCAGTATGATAATCGTATGTGGTGACGCAGCCGCGTGACTCGACCCTCGATGTGCTTCTTGACCTCGACGGGCAGGTCCTCGTGGTCGACCCTCACGGCGGGCGCTGGGTCCGGTTCGTCGTGACGCTGGTGCCGGTGTCGCCGGAGAAGCCGCATGGCATCGACTACTCGCTAACGCTGCATGGGCCGGATGGCAAGCGAGTGATCGGCTTTGACAATGCTCATCCGGTTGGCAGGCGGCGGCGTGGCGAGCCGCACGACCATCGGCACCGGCTGCGGACGATCCGCACCTACGAATACCGGGACGCCGCGACCTGCTCGGCGACTTTTGGAGCGCAGTCGATGCAGTGCTGCGCGAAAGAGGGGTGATCCCGTGACAACATTGAAAGTCGGCATCGCGAGCTACGACGAGATGAAGGCGCGCACGATGGCTGTCGCGCGCGGCGAGCGCCGCATCGCGCCAAATGAGCCCAAGGTATGGTTCGCCTCGACCGAGTCCTTCGCAAAGGTGTTGTCAGCAGGGAATCGCGGGTTGTTGCGGATCATCGCTGAACGCTCGCCCGGCTCTCTCGATGAGCTCTCGCGCCTTACCGGCAAGGCCAAGTCAAATCTGTCGCGAACGCTGAGGACGATGGAGGGGTACGGGCTTGTTCGCCTTGAGCGTGGGGCGCGCGGGCGCATTACGCCGAAGGTCGTCTATGACCGGGTAGAATTGGACCTGCCGCTCACCCTATCGCGGAAGGCGGGCTAAGCCATCCCGTCCTGGCAGAAATAAACGCTGAGATCCGCGCCTCACCGCGCCTCGGCCGCGGCGTTGAAATCGTCGAGCAAGGCGGCGATCCGGCCCGCATCGGATTGGTCCATGATGGCGCGGGCGCGGCGCGTGGCCGCCACCATGTCGAGACTGCGGATGCGTTGCTTCACTCGCGGGATGTGGCGCGGCGACATCGACAACTCGCGCAGTCCCAGGCCGAGCAGCAGCGCGGCATAACGCGGATCGCCGGCGATCTCGCCGCAGATGCTGATCGGTATGTCGCGCCGCGCCGCCGCCTCGACGGCAAATTGCAGGAGGCGCAGCACCGCCGGATGCAGCGGGTTGTAGAGATCCGCGACGGTCTCGTCGGTGCGGTCGACCGCCAGCGTGTACTGCACGAGATCGTTGGTGCCGATGGCGAAGAAATCCGCCTCGACCGCGAGCGCATCCGCCGCCAACGCCGCCGCCGGCACTTCGATCATCGCGCCGAGCGGCGGCAATTCCTTCGGCACGCGAACGCCGCGCCGCTTGAGCCGCCGCGCCACCTGCTCCATTGCCTCGCGGACGCGGCGGATCTCGCCCAGCGCCGAGATCAGCGGCAGCAGAATTCGCACCGGCCCCGAAGTGGCGGCGCGCAGCATCGCCGCCAGCTGGACATCGAGCAGGCGCCGGTCCTTCAGCGACAGCCGGATGGCCCGCAGGCCGAGCGCCGGGTTCGCGATGTCGCTGGCCGCGTAGCCGGCGAGCGCTTCCGGCAATTTGTCGCCGCCGATATCGAGAGTGCGCAGCGTGACCGGCCGGCCGCCCATGCCGCTGACCAGCGCGGCAAAGAAACTGTATTGCTCGTCTTCGCCCGGCAGATCCTCGCGGTTCATGTAGAGAAATTCGGTGCGAACGAGACCCAGCCCGACGGCTCCATTGGCGAGCGCCTGCTCGACTTCGACCGGCAGCTCGACATTCGCCTCAAGCCGGATTTCGACGCCATCGCGGGTCGTCGCCGGCAATCGGCGAAGCCGGTTGAGATGGCGCCGTTCGCGCGCCGCCTCCTGCTGCCGGAGCTTGTAGGCGCGCAGGGTCTCGCATGCCGGATCGAGGATGACGATGCCCTCGGTGCCATCGACGATGACCGGCGTCTCGGCGAGAGCCCGATCGAGCAATTCGGGGATTCCGAGCACCGCGGGCAGCCCGAGCGCCCGCGCCATGATCGCGGTATGGCCGTTGGCGCCGCCGAATTCGGCGGCAAAGCCGCCGACCCGCCGCGGATCCATCAGCGCGGTATCGGCGGGGGTGATCTCTTCGGCCAGGATCACCGCGCCGCCGCTCAGGCTCGAATAGGGGACGTACGGCTTCTTCAGCAGATTGCGGATCAGCCGCGCGCCGACCACCCGGATATCGTCGATGCGGGCCGCGAGATAGGCGTCCTCCATCGCCGAGAAAGTCTTGCCGATCTCGTCGAGTTCCAGCTGGATCGCGCGTTCGGCGTTGATCCGCGATCTGCCGATGCGTTGGTTTACTCCGCGGATCAGACGCGAATTGGCCAGCATCGCGAGATGCGCATCGAGCACGAACCCGATCTCGTCGGCTGCCGATCCCGGCAGCGCCATGGCGCGGGCCTTCAGCTTGCGCAGCTGTTTGATCGAAACGGAAACCGCATCGGCAAAGCGAGCGCGCTCGCGCTCGATCTGGGGCGGGTCGAGGCGGCTTTCGGTGACCGGCAATTCGCCGCGATCGCCGATATAGGCGGCCCCGATCGCGATCCCGGGGGAGACGCCGATACCCTGTAACCTCTGTTCGCTGCCTGTGGCGCTCCCCGGCGTCCCGTCAATCCTCATCGAACTTGCATTCGATCAGGCGCGCCAGCGTCTCCACCGCGATCGCCGCATCGCGCCCGGTCGCGGTGATCTCGACGAGTGCGCCCGAGGCGGCGGCGAGCATCATCAGTCCCATGATCGAGCGCCCGGATACCGCCGTGCCGTTCTTGCGGACAAAGATCTCGGCGTCGAATTGCGCGGCGGTCTTGACGAACCGCGCCGCGGCGCGCGCATGCAGCCCCTTCTGGTTGCAGATCTCGACGGTCCGGCGCGCCGAGGACGGGGTCGCCGCAGGTGCATCGGGAAGGCTCTTGGTGATATCGGCACTCATCGGCGGGCATCGGCGAGCAGTTGCGAGGCGACGTTGATGTATTTGCGGCCGGCCTCCTGTGCCCCGAGCACAGCGCGATCCAGCTTTTCGTTTTGGCGCAGGCTGGCGAGCTTGATCAGCATCGGCAGGTTGACCCCGGCAATGACCTCGATCTTGCCGCGGTCCATCACCGAGATCGCCAAATTCGAAGGGGTTCCGCCGAACATATCGGTCAGCAGCACGGTGCCGTCGCCGCTATCGACCTCGGCGATGCTTCGCAGAATGTCCTGGCGGCGCTGCTCCATGTCATCGTCCGGGCCAATGCAGACCGCCGCGATCTGGGCCTGTGGCCCGACCACATGCTCAAGGGCGGCGACGAATTCCGTTGCCAGCCGTCCATGAGTGACCAAGACCATACCGATCATCGATAAACCTTCGCTGGGCGCAGCTGCCGCCGTTCGCCCGTTGCTCCTCAGACGGCCCCGGTCGGGTCCGACACCAGGCGACAGCGTCGCCCGGCGGTGCCGGCGGGACCGCAGATCAAGCTCGCAAACATGAAATCGATGCGTCTACGCAGGGCAGAGGCCACTCGCCGCTCGCGCCGGATGCATTGGGGAGCGGCTCCGGCGGGAGCCCAGGGGTATTTCGGCTCGATATAGCGCTGTCCGAGGCGTTCGTCATCATGCTTGATGAACATAGGTGACCACGCGGCGAGCCTCAGCCTCGCTTTCCGGTAGTACCCACCTGCGGTGCCCTCGACACCGGCGCCGGTCATTGCTCCATTATAGCGGGAAGGCCGGTTCCGGCAAACGCGCGCAGCGCTAGCGCTACCTTTGCCGCCGCCGAGGCCTCGAACGGCGCCACGCGAATGCATGGCAGCTCGACCTCGAGGAGGCGCTCGACGGCCCGGTTGGGCAGGCGCTCAATGGTTTCCCCTAGGGTTTCCCTAGGCACCAGATCGGCGATAAGCCCGACCTGCGCCGCCGCTAAGGGCTCGACCCGAACGATCCCGACGCCGCGCACCTCGATCAGGCCGGCGATCGCCGGCGGCGCCCGCACGACGACCGTCTGCCCCTGGCGGCGCAGCTCGCTCTGATCGTCGGCGATTAGCCGCCCCCCGGCGTCAATGAGTCGCAGGGCGAGATCGGATTTGCCGCAACCGGAAGGCCCTCGGAGCAGCACCGCGCGCGGCCCGGCGGCCGTGTCTATCGCAACCGCCGTGGCATGGATGAGCAGCGTTCCGCTCACAGGGCGGCCGGGAGGCGGATCGAAAAACGCGCGCCGACGACCCCGCCGGCAGCGTCGGTGCGGTTCTCGGCCCAGATGCGGCCGCGATGCGCATCGACGATTTGCCGCGAGATCGACAGGCCGAGCCCGGAATGGGTGCCGAATTTCTCGCCGGCCGGGCGCTCGCTGTAGAAGCGGTCGAAGATGGCGGTCAGCTTGTCCTCCGGAATCCCCGGGCCTTGATCCTCGACGCTGACCAGAACGGCGGGGCCATCGAGTCCCGCAAGGATCCGAATCTCGCCGTCGGGCGGGCTGAACGAAACGGCATTCGCAATCACGTTGATGAAAACCTGCGACAGCCGGGTTTCGATGCCCAGTACGGTGAGGGCGCGCTCATGGCCGGCAATGTCGAGAGCGAGATGCGGCGCGGTTTCCGCTCGCGTCGTCTCATGCATGTCGACCAGCGCCCGCAGCATCGCTGCGATATCGGTCGGCGAGACTTCCAGACGGCTCAGCTCGGCATCGAGCCGCGAGGCGTCGGAAATATCGCTGATCAGCCGATCCAGCCGCTCGACGTCGTCCTGAATGATCGTCATCAGCCGGCGCCGCTTGACCGGGTCGTCGATCCGCGCCGCGGTTTCGACCGCGCTGCGCAGCGAGGAGAGGGGGTTCTTGATCTCGTGCGCCACATCGGCGGCGAAGCTTTCGATCGCGCTCATCCGCTGCCACAGCGTGTCGGTCATTTCGCGCAACGACCGCGACAGCTCGCCGATTTCGTCGCCCCGTCCCGCCAGATCGGGGATTTCGACCCGCGCGCCGCGGCCGCGGGCGCGCGCCGCGGCGTCCGCGAGGCGGCGGATCGGCCGGGCGATCGTCCCCGCGAGATACAGCGACAACAGGATGGTCACCAGCAAGGCGACGCCGAAGATCCGCAACAGCTCCAGACGAACCGTGCGCAGCTCCTCCTCGATCTCGCCATTGGCGTTCGACAGCATGACGGCGCCGAGCACCTGCTTGTAGCGCTGCACCGGCACGGCGACGCTGATCACCAGCCCGCCGGTCTGCGGGTCGCTGCGCACCGCCTCGCCGCTTTCGCCGCGGAGCGCGCGCACCGCTTCGCCATAATCCTGGGCACTGCCCGTATCGCTTTCCCGATAGGGCGGATGCTTGTGCCGGCTCGGCACCAGCTCGGCGACCCAGTCATAGACCCGGTCGGTCAGGCGGCCCAGCAGCCCCTTATGGTCGACCGGCGGCAGCTCCACGACCTGCACGGCGTCGCCCGGCCCGCGCAGCATCCGACTGTCGGCGATCTGCCTGCCGTTGATATCGAACAGCCGCGCCCGCGTGCGGGTCGGCTCAACCAGCCGCCGCATCATCTGGCGCGCCAGGTCGGGCAGCAGGATCTCGCCCTCATCCGCCGTATCGAGGACCGCCCCTTCGCTCAGCGCGGCGGCGAAGATCTCGCCCTGCGTGTGCAATGACTCGGTCTGCTGCCCGATCAGGCTCGACTCGAATTTTCCGAGATACAGAAAGCCGACCGCCAGCAACGCCAGAGGCAGCACATTGACCGCGATGATCCGCCGCGTCAGCGGCGACACCGCCCGCCAGCGGAAGCGCCGGAGCCAGTTCGGCCAGTTCGGCAAGAGCCGCGGCCCGCTCCGGCCTGGCGGCGGGGCGGCTTGCGCCTGGCGGCCGAGGGAATGGTCAGGCGGGGGCGCCGGCCTGGGCGCAGGATCGGGCGTGCGCTCCGGGGCCGGTGGGGGATCAGCGGTCGCGGTATCGATAACCGACGCCATAAAGAGTTTCGATCTGGCCGAATTCGGTGTCGACCGCCTTGAACTTCTTGCGCAAGCGCTTGATGTGGCTGTCGATCGTGCGGTCGTCGACGTAGATATGCTCGCCGTAAGCCGCATCCATCAGCTGGTCGCGGTTTTTGACGTGCCCCGGACGCTGCGCCAGGGATTTGAGGATCAGGAACTCGGTCACGGTCAGTTCGACCGGCTCGTTCTTCCAGGTGCATTGATGACGCGCCGGGTCGAGGGTCATCTGGCCGCGTACGATGACCGGCTCAGCCGGCCCTTCCTCGCGCTCCCGCGCCAATTCGCCGCGCCGGATCAGCGCCCGGATGCGTTCGATCAACAGCCGCTGCGAAAACGGCTTGCGGATGTAATCATCGGCACCCATGCGCAGACCGAGCAGCTCGTCGACCTCGTCATCCTTCGAGGTCAGGAAGATCACCGGGATGTGGCTGTGGCGCCGGAGCTGACCGAGCAGCTCCATCCCATCCATCCGCGGCATCTTGATGTCGAGGACCGCGAGGTCCACCGGCTGGGCGGTCATGCCCTTCAGCGCTTCGGCGCCATCGCTGAAGCAACGCACCGCAAAGCCTTCCGCCTCGAGCGCCATCGAGACCGAGGTCAAGATGTTCCGGTCGTCGTCAACGAGAGCGATCGTGTTTGCCACGGATGCATTCCCCAAGGTCCGCTGCGGCGTAATCGCCGCCGATCTGGACGATTTGATTCCCAAATATGGCGGCTCGGCGGCAAACACAAAGGGGCGACGGAAGTTGTTCCTTGCCGGGGCTCCGCGTTATTCCTGCGGCGATCGGGCGCACTTATTGCTGACGAATCATGAGTTCGAGACGGCGAAAATGAATAATTTCTTGGCGGCGGTGCGCCAATGCGGTGCAACAAGGCGGTTTCGCCATGCCCGATGACAAAAACCAGCAGGAACATGGCAGCGCCGCACGCCGCCTGATCCGCAGCCGCGATCTCGCGGCGCTCGGCACCAGCCTCGGCGGCCGGCCGTATGTCTCTCTGGTCGCCGCCGCCTGCGACAGCGACGCCAGCCCGTTGCTGCTGCTGTCTGACCTCGCCCAGCACACCAGGAACCTCATCGCGGATCCCGCGGTTTCCTTGCTCTTCGAAGATACCGCCGGCCATGCCGACCGGCTCGCCGGCCCCCGGCTCACCTTGCTCGGGCAGGCCGAGCGGTGCGACGACCCGCGAGCCGCCGGCCGCTTCGCGGCGCGCCACCCGGCGAGCGCCGCTTATGCCGGCTTTGGCGATTTCCACGTCTATCGCGTATCGATCGAACGCGGGCATCTGGTCGCCGGCTTCGGCCGGATCGCGTGGATCGAGGCCGCAGAACTGCGCTATGGCGCCGGTGCCGGGGCTCTCGCCGCCGCCGAAGGAGAGATCGTCGACCACATGAACCGCGATCACCCCGACGCGATCGAACTCTACGCCCGGCATCTGCTGGGGCGGCAGGCAACGGGATGGCGGATGACCGGGATCGATCCCGAGGGGATCGACCTGCGCTGCGGCGGCGAAACTGCGCGGCTCGACTTCGCCGCGCCGGTGCTGAGCCCCGCGGCGGCGCGGCGTGCCCTGGTTGCGCTGGCGCAGGCGGCGCGGCAGGCGCGGAGCGACTGAGACCGCGGCCAATCCCTACCGGCGGTTTCGCCGCAACCCGTGCGGCTTGCCCGCCACAGGCGCGCGGATTATTTTGCCTGCAACGGTAGCGGCCGAGCGGCGCACCGCCGACAGGCCGGCGAAGGAGGGAAGCTTGGACCAGGCGGACAAACCGGTGGCCGCACGCGCGCCCCGCTTCAACCTCGAGCAACAGGGAATGCACCATTTTGGGCCGGTGCATTGGAACCTGACGGCCCCGCATCTTTACGAATATGCGGTGGGACGGCGGGAAGGCGAGCTTGGGCTCGGCGGTGCCTTTGTTGCCAACACCGGGCGCCATACCGGCCGCTCGCCGCGGGACAAATACATCGTTAACGAAGCCGGCACGAAAGATACGGTCTGGTGGGGCGGCATCAACCAGCCGATCGAGCCGGCGCGATTCGACAGCCTGCAGCAGCGGATGCTGGCCTATCTGCAGGGCCGCGAGATGTTCGTCCAGGACCTCTATGCCGGCGCCGACCCCGAATACCGTCTGCCGGTCCGGGTGATCAGCCCCAGCGCCTGGCACAGCCTGTTCTCGCGCAACATGTTCATCCGCCCGCAGCCCGCCGAGCTTGCGGAGTTCCGGCCCGCCTTCACGATCCTGCATGCGCCCGAGTTCAAGGCGATCCCCGAACTCGACCGGATCCGCTCGGAAACCTTCATCCTGGTCAATTTCGCCTCGGGTTTCGTGCTGATCGGCGGCACCCGCTATGCCGGCGAGATCAAGAAATCGGTGTTCGGCTACCTCAATTTCGTGCTGCCGACCCGCGACGTGCTGCCGATGCACTGCTCGGCGAATGTCGGGCCGAAGGGGGATTGTGCGATCTTCTTCGGTCTGTCCGGCACCGGCAAGACGACGCTGTCAGCCGACGCGTCCCGCACCCTGATCGGCGATGACGAGCATGGCTGGAGCCCGCGCGGCATCTTCAATTTCGAGGGCGGCTGCTACGCCAAGGTGATCAACCTGTCGCCGACCGCGGAGCCCGAGATCTACGACACGATCACCCGCTTCGGCACCGTGCTCGAAAACGTCGTGCTCGATCCGGTGACCCGGATGCCCGATGTCGACGACGGCAGCCTGACCGAAAACACCAGGGCCTGCTATCCCCTCGACTTCATCCCGAACGCCGATCCGCATGGGATGGCGCCGCACCCGAAGAACGTCATCATGCTGACCTGCGACGCGTTCGGGGTCATGCCGCCGATCGCCAAGCTCAGTTCCGAGCAGGCGATGTACCACTTCCTGTCCGGCTATACCGCGCAGGTGGCCGGCACCGAGGTCGGGCTCGGCAAGGAGCCGAAGGCGGTGTTCTCGACCTGCTTCGGCGCGCCGTTCATGCCGCGCCACCCCTCGGAATACGCCAAGATGCTGGGCGACCGCATCGCCCGCTTCAAGGCCGATTGCTGGCTGGTCAATACCGGCTGGTCGGGCGGCGCCTACGGGGTCGGCAAGCGCATGGCGATCGCCCACACCCGCGCCTTGTTGCGCGCCGCGCTCGACGGCAGTCTCGCCGGCGCGCCGATGCGCCAGGACCCGAATTTCGGGTTCCTCGTCCCGGAGAGCTGCGCCGATCTGCCGGCCAATGTGCTCGACCCGCGCGGCACCTGGTCCGACAAGCGCGCCTATGACGAGATCGCCCGCAACCTGCGCGGCAATTTCGAGCAGAATTTCGCCGCCTACGAGCCCTTCGTCGGCAGCGAGGTCAAGCGCGCCGCGATCCGCGCCGCCGCCTAGTGTAATTGGAGCGCGGGCGGGACGCCGGCGTTCCTGGTTGAGCCGGAACGGCTGTCATGCCCGCCTCGTTGGCGGGGCATGCTGACGATTGCCGAAGCCCAGCGCCGAACCGAGGATTTTTTGACCGGCCAGATGCTCGAAGCGCTGCGGGCGGTCGAGTACGAGCTGCCGAGCTTCGATACCGAGCCGCGTGAAATATCGCTGTGCGCGGCGGCGCGCGGCCGGGTGGCGATCCGCCATGTGCGCGGCGCCTCGGACGCGGCCTATCTCGTCGAAGCGTTCGGCGACGAGCTGCTGATGCAATTGCAGCTCAACGTGCATCGCCTTGTCGTGGTCTATCGCGTACCGGCGCTCGATGCGCTTGACGCCAGCACCTTGGCGGTACAGCTCGACCGCTGGCGGATCGGCGCCGAGCATGCCGGCTGGAAATTCGGCTGGCGCGACGCGCCGATCGCCGGCGATGCGGGGCACCGCTACGTCGAGACCTATTGTTATGCCTTCGCTGCCGCCGATTTCCTCGAAAACGAGACCGAGCAACTCTATTGGCGCACCGATATCGTCCAGATGACGCGGTACTACATGCTGGAAGCGGCGCGCTGTGGGTTACGGCTGTCGCCGCGCCGCGCCGGTTTCCCGGTCTAATATTCCTCCGCTTGTAGGATGGGTTGAGCGCAGCGAAACCCATCGTTCGGATTGCCAAATGGTGGGTTTCGCCTTGCTCAACCCACCCTACGACTATGACGTCTGCCTCAGTGCCGCGCGAAATAGACCCGGCGCAGCTGCTCGCGGAAGCTGGCGCTCGCCTGGATCGCGGAGTCGAAATCGCTCTTGCCCAGAACGTAGGTATCGACCGGCCGGGTGGCGATGACATTGGCGTTGCGCGGGTTGCCGCTCATCAACGCCAATTCGCCAAAGAAATCGCCGGGCCCGAGCCGCGCGACTTCGCGCCCCTCGCGGTCGACCTCGACCTCGCCTTCGGAGATCAGAAACAGCTCCTCGCCGACCTCGCCCTCGCGGATGATGGTCTCGCCCGGCATGTATTGCCGCCGCGTCATCCGCTCGGCGACATTGGTCAGCTCATGCGGCGTCAGGTTCTTGAACGCCTCGACGCCTTTCAGGAATTCGCAGATGCGCAGCGCGTCGTTGAGCACGATATCCGAGACGATCCGGCCATCGACCATGTGAACCAGGCGGTCGGCCAGTTCGATGATGCGGTGGTCGTGCGTCACCATCAGGATCGCCGTGTTGTGCTCGACGGTCATCTCCTTGAACAGGCTGACGACATTGTGGGTCGCGTCCTTGTCGAGCGCCGCGGTCGGCTCGTCCGCCAGAACGAGCTTCGGCCGGCTGGCGAGCGCGCGGGCAATCGCCACCCGTTGCCGCTGCCCCCCCGACAGAGAGTGCGGCTTGTGGTCGATGCGGTGACCGAGCCCGAGACGCTGCAGCATGGCGAC
>Ga0070707_100004359_pt1 | contig 13263 bp, 5 predicted proteins | sample KBSK5502metaG_FD_65468 | JGI IMG/M metagenome (GOLD analysis project Ga0070707, IMG submission 65468) | Corn, switchgrass and miscanthus rhizosphere microbial communities from Kellogg Biological Station, Michigan, USA - KBS K5-50-2 metaG | ecosystem: Host-associated > Plants > Roots >... | reverse complement strand
CTCGAGCTGAAGAACACCATCAACACCATGGTGGACCAGCTGTCGTCCTTTGCGTCGGAGGTAACGCGCGTGGCGCGCGAAGTCGGTACCGAAGGAAAACTCGGTGGCCAGGCGGATGTACGAGGCGTGGCTGGAACATGGAAAGACCTTACCGATAACGTCAACTCGATGGCGTCGAACCTCACCAGCCAGGTCCGAAACATCGCGGCAGTCACCACGGCTGTGGCAACGGGCGACCTCTCCAAGAAAATTACGGTCGATGTCCGCGGCGAAATTCTCGAGCTGAAGAACACCATCAACACCATGGTGGACCAGCTGTCGTCGTTCGCTTCAGAAGTAACGCGCGTCGCACGTGAAGTCGGTACGGAAGGAAAACTCGGCGGCCAGGCGGAAGTGAAGGGCGTGGCCGGCACCTGGAAGGACTTGACCGACAATGTGAACCTGATGGCCTCGAACCTCACCAACCAGGTCCGCGGTATCGCGAAAGTCGTGACCGCGGTCGCGAATGGCAACCTGAAACGAAAACTGGTACTCGAAGCGAAAGGTGAAATCGAAGAGCTTGCCGAAACCATCAACAACATGATCGACACGCTGGCCACATTCGCCGATCAGGTCTCGACGGTGGCCCGCGAAGTCGGTATCGAAGGAAAGCTCGGCGGCCAGGCATCGGTGCCCGGCGCGGCCGGCACGTGGCGCGACCTGACGGACAACGTCAACCGCATGGCAGCGGCTCTCACCACGCAGGTCCGCGCGATTGCGGAAGTGGCGACGGCCGTGACCAAAGGCGACCTCTCACGATCGATCGCGGTCGACGCGGCAGGTGAGGTGGCCGCACTCAAGGACAACATCAACGAAATGATTCGCAACCTGCGCGAGACCACAGAAAAGAACACCGCGCAGGACTGGTTGAAAACGAACCTGGCGAAATTCACTCGCTTGCTGCAAGGACAGCGCGACCTGCTCGCCGTATCGAAACTGATTCTCTCCGAGCTCGCGCCACTCGTTTCGATGCAGCATGGTGTGTTCTACATCAATGAAGGTCCGGAAGCGGGTGAAGCCGATATGAAACTCCTGGCCAGCTACGCCTATCGCGAGCGAAAAGCGATTGCTAATCGCTTCCGCCCCGGCGAAGGTCTGGTCGGACAATGCGCGTTTGAGAAAGACCGTATTCTGCTGACCGACGTTCCATCCGATTACATCCAGATCAATTCGGGCCTTGGCGAAGCGCCGCCGTTCAATATCGTCGTACTGCCGGTCCTGTTCGAAGGACAGGTGAAGGCAGTGATCGAGCTGGCGTCGTTCCAGCGGTTCAGCGACATCCACCTGACATTCTTCGATCAGCTCACCGAATCGATCGGTATCGTGCTCAACACGATCACGGCGACGATGAGAACAGAAGAACTCCTGAAGCAGTCGCAGTCCCTCGCCAACGAATTGCAGACCCGCCAGGCCGAATTAACGGAAACCAACCGCCGATTGCAGGAACAAGCCAAAACGCTGCAGGAATCGGAAGAGCGGTTGCGGCAACAGCAGGACGAGTTGCAGCAGACCAACGAGGAGCTGGAAGAGAAGGCGAACCTTCTCGCGAAACAGAACCTCGAAGTCGAACGCAAGAACCAGGAAATTGAAAGGGCCAGCCGCGCGCTGCAGGAAAAAGCCGAGCAGCTTGCGGTGACCTCGAAGTACAAGTCCGAGTTTCTGGCGAACATGTCGCACGAACTGCGGACGCCGTTGAACAGCCTGCTGATCCTCGCGAAGCTGCTGGCGGAAAACGAAGAGAACCTCTCAGACAAGCAGCGTGAGTTCGCTCGAACGATCTACTCCTCCGGTTCGGACTTGCTGGAATTGATCAACGAGATCCTGGATATCTCCAAGATCGAATCCGGCATGATGGAAGTCGAGGTCGGACGCGTCATGTTCAACGATCTGTCGCAATACATGGAACGCACGTTCCGGCAGGTCGCGCACGACAGGAGCCTCGAGTTCGATATCCAGGTGGATCCAAGGCTGGCGCAGGGCATGTACACCGATCAGCGCCGGTTGCAGCAGGTCTTGAAGAACCTGTTGTCGAACGCATTCAAGTTCACCGGAAAAGGCCGCGTGTCGATTAATATCACCAACGCAATCACGGGATGGAGCCCCGACAACCAGACGCTCGACAATGCCGAAAGCGTTGTGGCGTTCTCGGTCGTGGATACGGGAATCGGCATTTCACCCGACAAGCACAAGATCATCTTCGAAGCGTTCCAGCAGGCCGATGGATCGATCACGCGCAAGTACGGCGGAACCGGCCTCGGTCTCAACATCAGCCGCGAGATCGCGACGCTGCTGGGCGGAGAGATCCGGCTCGACAGTATGGTCGGCGAAGGCAGCACCTTCACCCTGTACCTGCCTGTCACCTACACACCGGATATGAACAAGAGACGGCGAGTGCATTCCAGTGCGCAGGTCGTTGAAGAAACGCCGGCGCCGGTGCGTGAGCCGGAAGCGGAAGTCTCGCTCATCATCGACAACATCGTGGATGACGACCGCTCCAATCTCGAGCCCGGTGACCGGACTCTGCTCATCATCGAAGACGATTTGAATTTCGCCAGGATCATGATGGAAATGGCGCGCGAGCGCGGCTTCAAAACCATTGTCGCGACGCGCGGTGACGCCGGCCTTGCTCTCGCCCGGCAATACACGCCCACGGCGATCACGCTCGATATCGAACTGCCGGGCATGGATGGCTGGAGTGTGCTCGACCGGTTGAAGCACACCAAGAACACCCGGCACATTCCGGTTCACATTATCTCCGTCGCGGAAGAACGTCAGCGCGGCCTGAAGATGGGCGCCATGGCGTTTGAAAACAAGCCCGCCACTCCGGAGCAACTCCGTGAGGCTCTGGGCCGCATCGAGAATTTCGTCCAGCGCGGCGTGAAGAGCCTGCTGGTCATCGAAGACGACACGGTCGCTCAGCAGAGCATCAAGGAATTGATCGGTGAGGGCGACGTCGAGACGGTTGCAGTCGGGACAGCCGAAGAAGCGCTGAACCAGCTTCGCAGCAAGCATTACGACTGTATCGTGCTCGATCTCGGCTTGCCGGACATGAGCGGATTCGATTTGATGCAGCACATCAAGACGGAGATCGGCGATATCCCGATCATCATCTACACAGGCAAGGACCTCAATCCCAAGGAGGAAACCGAGCTGAGACGCCTGGCGGAGACGATCATCGTCAAGGATGTCCGTTCGCTCGAACGTTTGCTCGACGAAACGGCGCTGTTCCTGCATCGCGTGGAGGAAAACCTGCCCGAGCCGAAACGTCAGATGCTCGAGCAACTCCACAAGAAGGATCCGATACTGGCCAATAAGAAGGTGCTCATCGTCGATGACGACATGCGAAATATCTTTGCGCTGACCAGCCTTCTCGAGCGCTACGACATGCAAGTGCTATACGCCGAGAACGGCAAGGACGGCATCGATATATTGAAGAATGTGGCCGGTATCGATGTTGCGCTCATTGACATCATGATGCCCGAAATGGACGGCTACGAAGCGATGCGGCAGATTCGCGCAATGGAAGAATTCAAATCGACGCCGCTCATCGCGCTTACGGCCAAAGCCATGAAGGGTGACCGCGAGAAATGTATCGAAGCGGGCGCGTCCGACTACATCACCAAGCCCGCCGACAGCGAGCAATTGATGTCTCTGTTGAGAGTCTGGCTGTTTAAATAGGAGGGAATGGCCACAAAGAGGCACAAAAATCACAAAAGTTTTGTGCATTTTGTGCCTTTTTGTGGCTCACACAAATGTCTGCTATACCTCAGAACCAGTCTCAGTCGGTTGAAGACATCGAAATCGACCTTTTGCTGGAAGGCATCTACCGGCAATACGGATTCGATTTCCGAAATTACGCGCTTGCGTCGCTGAAGCGGCGCGTGCGGAATTTCATTCGTGACGAGCACATCGCGAGCGTGTCGTTGCTGCAGGATCGGATTCTTCACGATCCTGCATGGCTCGACCGCTTCGTCTATAAACTGTCGGTCAATGTCAGCGCCATGTTTCGAGATCCGCAGTTCTACCTGGCGTTCCGGCAGGAAGTCGTGCCTCTGCTGAAGACGTATCCGTTTGTTCGCATCTGGCTGGCGGGGGTGTCGATGGGCGAAGAGGTCTATTCGCTCGCCATCCTGCTTACGGAAGAAGGCATCTATGACAGATGCCGGATTTATGCCACCGATATGAACGATGCCGTTCTGAAGAAGGCGAAGGAAGGCATTTATCCGCTCGAATTCATGCAGACATACACGAACAACTACATCAACGCCGGAGGGAAGAAATCGTTTTCCGATTACTATACGGCCGCGTACGACAATGCCATCTTGAAGACGTCGCTTCGAGACAACATCGTCTTTGCCCAGCACAATCTGGCGACGGACTCATCATTCAATGAGTTTCACGTGATCCTGTGCCGGAACGTGATGATTTATTTCAACAGTGAGCTTCAGGCTCATGTGCATGACCTTTTGCACGAGAGTCTGGTGATGTTTGGAGTGCTCGGCCTTGGAGCCAGGGAAACTATGAGGTTGAGCCCGCACGAGCACGCCTATGAGGAAATCGACAAGGCGGCGAGGCTGTACCGGAGAATCGCCTGATGGTCTGTGAGATCGTGGTTATGGGAACATCTCTCGGCGGGTTCCAGGCCCTTCAAGTGGTGCTGGGTGATCTGCCGAAGGACTTCCCGTTTCCGATCGCGGTGATACAGCATCGGAGCTCCGAAGACTCGGGAATGCTGGCGCCGCTTCTCGCAACACACGTCCATCTTCCTGTGGTCGAAATCGAGGATAAGCAGCGGATCAACCCGGGCCAGATTTTTATTGGTCCGTCGAACTATCATGTTCTTATCGACAGTCGCCACTTCGCGCTCTCCACGGATGCGCCGGTGTTGCATGCGCGACCTTCCATCGATGTGCTGTTTGAATCGGCCGCAGAGGCTTTCGGCGACGGCGTCGTGGGCGTTCTTTTGACGGGAATGAGCCGCGACGGCACATCCGGATTGAAACGCATCCGGGAGTGCGGCGGTTGGGCAGTTGTCCAGGATCCGCTGACGGCCGAAGGTCGCGTCATGCCGGAAGCAGCAATTGACTCGGAGGTGGCCGACAGGATTTTGCCGCTCGAGAAAATTGCCGCATTTCTTATGGACTTGCCGGTTGGTCAAAGGATGAAAGCATGACCGAAGAGAAGGTCAATATTCTACTGGTCGATGATCACATTGAAAACCTCGTTGCGCTGGAAGCGCTACTGAGCGACCTTGGACAAAACCTGGTTCGCGCACAATCCGGACTCGATGCTTTGCGATTTCTCCTTCACGACGATTTCGCTCTCATCATTCTGGACGTCGATATGCCCGGTATCGACGGCTTCGAAACAGCCGCGCTGATTCGTGAACGTGAAAAATCGAAGCACACACCGATTATTTTTCTGACGGCCATCAACAAGGCCGAGCAACATGTTTTCAAAGGGTATGCGCTCGGCGCCGTCGATTACCTGACGAAACCCTTCGTACCGGAAGTCCTTCGCTCGAAGGTTGTCGCTTTCGTCGAGCTTCATAAGAAAACAGAACAGGTCAAACGGCAGACCGTCCTTCTTCAGCAAATGGTATCCGAGCTGGCGAGCAGCAACGACGAGATTCGGAAATTGAACAACGCGCTGCAATCAGAGCGGGATTTCATCTCCGCCGTGCTCGACACGGCCGACAGCATTATCGTCGTGCTCAACGCCGAACAGAAAATCGTCCGCGCCAGCAGCGCCTTCGAGCGCATCCTCGGCTACTCGCACGACGAAGTACAGGGTCAGTTCCTTTCCTCCTTCTTCAAATCAGCGGGGCCGTGGAACGATTTGCCGCAGGCCGAAAATTACTGGGCTGCAAAAGATGGAACGTCGCGGCTGATCGCGTGGTCGAAAACGGCCCTCGGGCCGAATCACCTGATTCTCACAGGAAACGACATCACGGAGCGCCGGCGGGCCGAAGAGCAGCGCGAAATATTCATTCGTGGCGAAGCGGCACGCATCGAAGCGGAAGCGTCGGAAAAACGAGCGGCATTTCTTGCCGAAGCGAGCACGATGCTGGCATCCACACTCGACTACGAACGGACTCTCGTCAACATCTCGCGCCTGGCGATCCCCACGTTTGCCGATTGGTGCTTCGTGTACCTGCGTCTGCAGGGCGACGAAATCAGTTCGGCGCTCATCGCGCACGCCGATCCGCAGAAGGAATTTCTGGCGCAGCAGCTCGAACTCCGGCCGGAAGATCTCTCGAGCACGACGCTGCCTGTGGTTCGTGTTCTGCAGACGGGAACTCCCGAGCTATTCGCCGACATCACGGACGACGAACTGCGTGCGACCGTCAACGACTCTCAGAAGTACGATGCGCTGAAAGAGCTGGGCCTTCGATCGGCCGTGGTCGTGCCGATCCAGGGACGGCACTCCATCATGGGGGCCATCGGCTTTGCATCTCCAAAACCGGAGCGATACACGTCGACCGAACTCATCTTTGCGCAGGACATGGCGCGGCGCATCAGCCTGGCGCTGGAAAATGCGCGGCTTTATCGTGAGGCTCAGGAAGCAAACCGGGCGAAGGATGAATTCCTGGCCACGCTGTCCCACGAGTTGCGAACGCCGCTGAATGCGATTCTCGGCTGGACACAGATCCTTCGCGCCAAGCGGCTCGACGAAGTTACGACCGCTCGCGCCTTCGAGGCCATCGAACGAAATGCAAAAGCGCAGGCTGAGCTCATCGAAGACATGCTCGATGTGTCGCGAATCATCACGGGCCGCCTTCGCCTGGATATGCAACCCGTGCGGTTGTCATCGGCCGTGGAAGCGGCGCTCGACTCCGTGCGGCCGACTGCCGAAGCGAAAGGCGTCCGCATTGATTGCGACCTGGCGCCGGATGGGAGTCCCATTTCCGGTGACCCGCATCGATTACAACAGATCGTCTGGAATCTTCTTTCGAACGCCGTGAAATTCACGCCATCTGCCGGCCTCGTCAGCCTGAAGCTGGAATATACGGAGGGCGAAGCCAAGCTCACGGTTTCCGACACAGGAAAAGGCATTAGCCCGCAATTCCTGCCTTACGTCTTCGACCGGTTCCGCCAGGCCGAGACGATGAGCAGCCGCACAGCCAGCGGCCTTGGCCTGGGCCTCTCGATCGCCCGCCACCTTGTGGAGCTCCACGGCGGAGTCATTGAAGCGAGCAGTGAAGGTGAGGGCCGCGGCGCGACCTTCACCGTGACGTTTCCCCTCCGCGAGCCCATCCCGGTGACGGCGGTACAGAACGCTTCCTAGGCCCTCCCAAATTCAGAAATATTGGAATCTCCAATTTCCAATATCTAGCCATTGGAAATTGGAGATTCCAATATTTCTGAATTTCTGAATTTGCGGCACCCCAATTGCGGTCAATAACCCGGAGTGACAGGGACAGAATGACTACAGATACAACAAACCAACCAGATGGCTTTGCGCTGTTCACCCAGGCAGCGGAACGTTATTGCTTAGGTTTGTCGAACAATGCCATGAGAAGTTATGCATTGAGATACCTGACGTTCCTACAGGCCAGGGCCCAGGGAGTGGAACACGAGGAGCCGAAGAACGGCCGTGCTTCCAGTTTTGACTGCGTTTTAATTCGTTCTTATCTTACGAAGCTCTACCGCGACATGGTCGATAACCGTACCAAGCGGGCAGCCTAGGAAGCTTTGCGCTGCTCGCGCAGCGGGAGAGAAAAGTAAAAAGTGGCGCCTGCATTGGGTCTGGCTTCAGCCCAGACCCGGCCGCCATGTCGATCGATGATGCGGCGCACGGTCGCGAGACCGATGCCGCTTCCTTCGAATTCGTCGGCGCCGTGGAGGCGCTGAAACGTTCCAAACAACTTTTGGGCGTGATCCATATCGAATCCCACTCCGTTGTCACGGACGAAATAAATGTCGTCGGTGGGACCGGGTTTGTATCCGACTTCGATCTCGGGGGATTCTTCGTTTCGCGTGAACTTGATCGCGTTGGACAGCAGATTTTGAAACACCTGCGTGATCAGACGCTTGTCGCCATACGCCGGTGGAAGAGCGTCAACCTTGAATGAAATGCGCCGGTCTTTCGCTCCGACAGCCTTCTGTTCTTCGAAGGAAGTGTGCGCAAGATCCGTCATATCGATCTCCGAAAAGATGACCTTCTCGCGACCCAGTCGCGACAGCGCAAGCAAGCCATCGATGAGCTGCCCCATCTTCTCCGTATTCGCCCGGACGATCTGAAGCAAGCGTTGTCCTTCGTCATCGAGCTTGCCGGAGTATTCCTCGATCAGGATGCGCGTGAAGCCATCGATTGCGCGAACGGGAGCGCGCATGTCGTGCGACACGGAATAGGTGAAACCCTCCAGCTCCTCGGTGCGCTGGCGCAGTTCGGTGATATCACGACCGGTCACAACGAAATGCCCGGATTCCTCGGATTTGTCCTGTAACGCAGTGCAACACCAGGAAACCAGCCGGCGCTTACTGCTCTTCGTCAGCCAGTATTCTTCACACTCCTTGTCCGGATGCCGCGATCTGAGAAACCCTTCGGCAATTTCCTTGTCTTCAACGTAGTCCCAGAAGTATTGCCCCTTGACCTCACCAAGGGTATAGCCCGTCATGTGTTCCCATGACCGGTTGACGCGCAGAATGCGACAGTCGGAGTCGAGAACGAGGACAAAACTCGCTACAGTGTCGAGAACCGCCGTGACGAAATCGCGCTCGGCCTTCAGAAGAGACGATTGCTGCTGGGCCTGGCGCTGCTGTTTGTACATCTGGACGAAAGCCGATACCTTCGACTTCAAAACATCCGACGCAAACGGCTTGAAGATGTAGTCGACGCCACCGAGCGAGTACCCCTGGCTGACGTGGATGTCGCTTTTGCTGATTGCCGTAAGAAAAATGATTGGCGTGTGGCTGGTTCTTTCCCGCTCGCGGATCAGTGTTGCAGTCTGGAATCCGTCCATGTCGGGCATTTCGACGTCGAGCAGGATGACGGCGACCTCGTTCCGCAGGAGATACTTCAACGCCTCGGAGCCCGAGCTCGCCTTCACCAGGTTCTCGTTGAGGTTCTTCAGTATCCCTTCCAGCGCGAGCAAATTCTCGCGCCGGTCATCCACCAGAAGAATGTTGACCCTGTTGTTAGGAAACATCGTCACTTAGAGAACCAGAAATTAGCCACAAAAAGGCACAAGATTCACAAGAATGTTTTGAGCTTTTTGTGCCTTTTTGTGGCTATTCCCTCTTCTTATCTCCTCAAATAAAGTCTCAACAGCGACAGCAGCCGATCGACGTCGGCGGGCTTCGATACGTAATCCGATGCGCCGGCCTCGATGCATTTCTCGCGATCGCCCTTCATGGCCTTTGCCGTCAGCGCGATCATCGGCGTGTTCTTGAATCCGCGCATTTTCCGGATCTGGCGCATCGTTTCGTAGCCGTCGATATCCGGCATCATCACATCGACCAGAATAGCATCCACGTCCGGCGTGTGTTTCAGCAGTTCGATGCCGTCGCGGCCATTCTCGGAAAACAGAACTTCCATGCGATGCCGTTCGAGCAGGCTGGTCAGACTGAAGATGTTTCGTACGTCGTCGTCGATGACGAGGACCTTTTTGCCCACGAGCGCCGGATCCGTCCGCTGTTCGTCTTCGAGCATCTTCCGCGTCGCCGGCGGAAGCGTCGCTGACGCCCGATGCAGGAACAACGATGTCTCTGCCAGCAAGCGTTCCGGCGAGCGCGCATCTTTGATAATGATCGATTCCGACAGCTTTCGAAGCCGCGTCTCCTCTTTCGAAGACAATTCACTGGCAGTGTAGACGATCACCGGCATGTCGTACAGACCCAGCTCTTTCTTCAGCCGTTCGAGCAAATCAAAGCCCGACATGTCGGGCAGCCCGAGATCCACGACCATGCAATCGAAGTGAGTTGAGCGTAAGGCCGCCAGCGCTTCCTCGCCGGTTGCGACAGCCATGGTCTTCACATCCCCGCCACCGATCAATTCGACGATGGCCTTGCGCTGCGCCTGGTCATCTTCCACGACGAGCAGATTCTTCACACCGCGTTCCAGGAATCCCTTGATGGATTCGAGACCGTTGGCAAGGACGTCTTCGCCGGCATCCCTTTCGATGAAACCAAAGGCTCCCAGCGTCAGCGCCTGCTGCCGGTCCTTCTTGTACCCGACGACCTGAACCGGAATATGCCGCGTGCTCAGATCGCGCTTCAACCGATCGAGTGTCATCCATCCCTCGTTATCGGGCGCCAGAATGATGCCCTGCGGGTTGAATTCGTGGGCCAGAGCAATAGCATGTTCTGGCCGCGCCGCAATGATTGCCTTGAAACCATGCCCGCGCGCAAGAGCGAGCATGCGTTCTGCGCTCTCCTTTTCCGGATCGATGATCAGCAGAATGAGGTCGCTATCCTGAATGTTGTCGCGGTCGTCCGCCACGACAACAAGTGAAGACGGTTCCTCCGTTTCCGGTTCCTGCTGAGGCGTGCGCACAGGCGTCACTTTGGAAGGAGCCGCAGATGGAGGAGCGTGTCTTCGGGGCAGGTAAAGCGTGAACGTGCTGCCTTCTCCAAGAGCGCTTGCCACCTTGATCTCGCCGCCGAGTAGTTGTGCAATCTCGCGGCTGATGGACAGGCCGAGACCGGTTCCACCGTACTTCCGCGTGATCGTACCGTCCGCCTGCTGGAAGGATTCAAAGATGATCTTGTGCTTGTCTGCGGAAATGCCGATTCCCGTGTCGGTGACGGAGAATGCCATCACGGGATCGCCCTGATCGAGCGTCTTGTGCCCCGGTGTCCATCCGCCGGTCGCCAGCTCGATGCGCACCGTGACACCGCCTTTTTCTGTGAACTTGAACGCATTCGCGAGAAGGTTTTTCAAGATCTGCTGCAAGCGCTGTTGATCCGTAAAGATCGCTTTCGGCACGCCCTTGCGTACCTCGACCGAAAAATCCAATCCTTTCGAATTCGCCACAGCTTCGAAGTTTTTCTGGACGAATTCGCGCACGTCGCTGATGAAGACGCGGCGGCTTTCGATCTCCATCATTCCGGATTCGATACGCGACAGGTCGAGAATCTCATTGATCAACTGCAGCAAATCGTCACCCGACGCGTGGATGGTTTGAGCGTATTCCACCTGTTTCGTATTCAAATTGCCTTCGTCGTTTTCAGCCAGCAGCCTCGACAGAATGAGCAGGCTGTTGAGCGGCGTTCGCAGTTCATGCGACATGTTGGCCAGAAATTCCGATTTGTACTTCGATGTCAAGGCGAGCTGTGCGGCCTTCTCTTCCAGAGATGCGCGCGCTTTCTCGATCTCGGCGTTCTTCCGCTCCACTTCCTTGTTTTGGTCGAACAGCAGACGAGCCTTTTCTTCCAGTTCCTCATTGGTCTGTTGCAATTCTTCCTGCTGCGCTTTCAGACGTTCCTCCGACTCCTGCAACGTACGAGCTTGCTGCTGCAGTTGCGCGTTGGTTTCGGTCAACTGCGCCTGCCGGGCCTGCAGTTCTCCGGCGAGAGACTGCGATTGCTTGAGGAGTTCTTCCGTTCTCATCGTCGCGGTGATCGTGTTGAGCATGATCCCGATGATTTCCGTGAGCTGATCGAAGAACGTAATGTGAATGTCGCTGAATTGATGGAACGATGCCAGTTCGAGCACCGCTTTGACCTGACCTTCGAACAGCACAGGCAAGACGATCACATTGACCGCGGTCGCTTCACCCAGAGCTGATCCGATCTCGACGTAATCCGCCGGCACCTCGGTCAGGAGGATTCGCTCCTTCTCGAATGCCGCCTGTCCGACCAGACCTTCGCCCGCCCGAATTCGCGTCATGATGTGCTTGCGCGTGTTGAAGGCATAGCTGGCCAGAAGCCGCAGATCGGCGTCCCCTTCCGTGGCGTCGTTGATGTAGAACACGCCATGCTGGATCGATGCGAGCGGCGCCAGCTCCGAGAGAATCAGTTTCGATACGGCGAGCAGGTCACGCTGCCCTTGCAGCAGGCGAGTGAATCGCGCGAGGTTCGTTTTCAACCAGTCCTGCTCGGTGTTGCGCTTTGTCGTTTCGCGCAGGTTACGAATCATCTCGTTGATGTTGTCTTTGAGTGCAGCCACTTCGCCCGCCGCATCGACTGTAATCGATCGGGAGAGATCGCCCTTGGTCACGGCCGTGGCCACGTCCGCGATTGCGCGCACCTGGGATGTCAGAGCCGCCGCCATGCGGTTCACGTTGTCCGTCAGGTCCCGCCACGTCCCGGCCGCGTTGGGCACGTTCGCCTGGCCGCCCAGCTTTCCTTCGAAACCCACTTCGCGGGCGACGGTCGTTACCTGCTCGGCGAATGTGGCGAGCGTATCGATCATCTCGTTGATGGTTTCGGCGAGTTGCTCGATTTCGCCTTTGGCTTCGAGTACGAGTTTTCGTTTGAGGTTTCCCGTCGCGACCGACGTCACTACCTTCGAGATGCTGCGCACCTGGTTCGTGAGGTTCGACGCCATGAGATTCACGCTGTCGGTCAGATCCTTCCACGTGCCGGCAACGCCCTTTACTTCAGCCTGGCCTCCCAGCCGTCCTTCGGTTCCCACTTCGCGCGCCACGCGCGTCACTTCGGATGCGAACGAGTTCAGCTGATCCACCATCGTGTTCACGGTGTTCTTGAGCTCGAGAATCTCACCGCGCGCATCGACGGTGATCTTCTTCGACAAATCGCCATTTGCCACAGCGGTCGTCACGGCGGCGATGTTTCGCACCTGGGTGGTGAGGTTCGACGCCATGAAATTCACGCTGTCGGTAAGGTCCTTCCACGTTCCAGCAACACCACGCACATCCGCCTGGCCGCCCAGCTTCCCTTCGGTTCCCACTTCTCGCGCCACACGCGTGACTTCCGATGCGAACGAATTCAGCTGGTCCACCATGGTGTTGATCGTATTCTTCAGCTCCAGGATTTCACCGCGCGCGTCGACAGTGATTTTCTTGGACAGATCGCCGGTCGCCACGGCGGTCGTCACGGCGGCAATGTTTCGCACCTGGTTGGTGAGGTTCGACGCCATGAAATTCACGCTTTCCGTCAAATCTCTCCACGTGCCGGCCACGCCACCGACTTCCGCCTGGCCGCCCAGCCGTCCTTCCGTTCCCACTTCGCGCGCCACGCGCGTCACTTCCGATGCGAACGAGTTCAGCTGGTCCACCATCGTGTTGATCGTGTTCTTCAGCTCCAGGATTTCGCCGCG
>Ga0070707_100004358_pt1 | contig 13265 bp, 14 predicted proteins | sample KBSK5502metaG_FD_65468 | JGI IMG/M metagenome (GOLD analysis project Ga0070707, IMG submission 65468) | Corn, switchgrass and miscanthus rhizosphere microbial communities from Kellogg Biological Station, Michigan, USA - KBS K5-50-2 metaG | ecosystem: Host-associated > Plants > Roots >... | reverse complement strand
CAGATGCGGGAAGATCACCCCGAACTTCGCCGCAAGCCGTCCCTCTAACTCCCCCGAATCGCTCATAGCACAACCATGACACCCAGAACACCAAGCAGCGTGTTAATCCACGGCGAGCCCCATGCGTGCACAGAATCACATGATCATGAAGATGGCGCACCCGGGAGAGCCACCAGTTCCGTGGCGAGCTGGCCGGCGATGGCCTCCCAGCCGCGCGCGTGCTGGCCGGCGAGCCCGGCGGGAAGCAGCGTATGCCGGATGGTCATCAGCGTCTGGCCGCCCTCGCGCGGTTCCAGCAGCACGGTCACCACGCTGCCGTGGCTGGGATCGGGCCAGGTGGAGCAGGCCCAGGTGAAGCTGAGCAGGCCGGGCCGGTCCAGCGCCAGATACTCGCCGGTGACGTAGAACTCCACGCCCTCCTCCTCGATGTCGATCCGCAGCCGCCCGCCCACGCGCGGATCCGACTCGATGCCGCGGCACCGGGCCGGGCGGGGGCACATCCAGTCCGCGAGTGCCGCCGGGTCGAGCCACTCGTCGTAGACGACCTCGGGCGGAGCGGGCAGCAGCCGGCGGACCAGCGCCGTGGTCTCGGGGATCCCGGTCACCGGCGGCCGTCTTCCCGGTCGCCCGCGCGCTTGTCGGCCAGCCGCGCGGCGAGCGCGTCGGCGCGCTGCGACCAGAACGCCGTCTGCTCGCGGATCCAGCTTTCCGCCGCCGAGAGCCCTTCGGGGCGGATCGACAGCCAGTGCTCGCGCCCCCGGACCGCGCGCCGGACCAGCCCGGCCGACTCCAGCACCCCGATGTGCCTGGACACCCCGGCGAACGTCATCGGCAGCGGCGCGGCCAGGTCGGTGATGCGGGCGTCCCCGCTGCGCAGCGCCACCAGCAGGGCGCGGCGGGTGGGGTCGGCGAGCGCCGCGTAGGTACGGTCCAGGGCCTGATCCTCAAGATATTCAAGCACCTTGTTGACCTTATCCGATCAGCATGATATTCAACACTGGTGTTGAACGTTGGCGACTGAGCCGGACCGGAGGAGACGACAGTGCCCATCTACCAGACCGCCCACTACCAGGTGAAGGCCTCGGCCGTGGACAAGGTCAAGGCCGCGATCCAGGAGTTCGTGTCCTACGTCGCGGCGAACGAGCCGGGCAGCCTGATGTACACCGCCTGGCAGCAGGCCGACGACCCGACCAGGTTCGTGCACCTCTTCGAGTTCGCCGACGAGGCCGCGCACCAGGCGCACGGCTCCTCCGACGCGGTCCGGCGCTTCGAGGCCATCTACGGCCCCGAACTCACCGATGGCCCCGTCGTCTTCACCGACTACCACCAGATCGCCGCCAACCACTGACCTGCGCGCTACGTGGGCTGCTCGGGTTCGTCGGCGAAGAACCAGACGAACGACATCCGGGCCAGCGGGAACGCGAAAATCCATACCGCTTCCGCGACATAGGGCGCGAACGCGGCGATGGGCACGGTCAACGCGAAGAACACCGGCCCGGACATGCTTCTGGCACGCATGGCCCGTTTTTGCGCGCGCCCGACATCGGACCGCATCAGGTTCCCCCTGCCTGTCGCGTACCACAGGTAGGCAGCGGAAGAGCCCGAGGTCAGGCACAGCGCGGCCGCGTAGAGCACCGCCGCCGCGGCCGATCCTTCGTGCGCGCCAAGGACGGCCGTGGGGAACGGCAGGAACGCGATGAACAGGAGCAGCAGGAAGTTGAGCCACACCAGCGTGGCGTTGTCGCGGACGATGACCCGGAACGTCTGGTGGTGAATCACCCAGAATCTGGCGATCACCAGAAAGCTCAGCAGGTAGGCCAGATAACGCGGCCAAAGGTCCAGCAGTGCCTTCCCAAGCGCGTCGGGGTTCGTCGTGGCCGGGACCGCGATGTCGAGGATCAGCAGGGTGAGGGCGATGGCGAACACGCCGTCGGACAGCGCCAGGATCCGGCCGATGCCCTCGTCCGCCGTTTCGTCGTCCTCCTGCCGCGGCAATCGCCACACCCGATCCGGCAACTTCCTCAACGGGGTCCCCCAAGCGGGTCGACAGGCCCAGCCGGCCTCGGCGAGGCCGGTGGTCTGACGGTAGTGGACGGCCCGGCGGGGCTGTAGGGATGCCGGTCAGGCGATCAGGTCGCGGCGGCGGAACACCGCCAGCCCCACGGCCGCCGCGGCCACGCCGATCCCGATCATGACGACCGCGTCGACCGCACGGAACGGTTCCGCGGGCACGAGCGCGACATGACCGAACGGCGTCAGCCCGGCCAGCCAGGACGGTGCGCCGAGCAGCGCGCCGACCGCCTGCCACAGGAAGCTGAGCACCAGGAGCCCGTAGCTGATCGCCGCGCTGGCCCGCGGGGCGGCCGCGTACGCCAGGGCCGCGATGCCCAGGAACAGCAGCGCGACCGGCAGGCAGTTCGCCCCGGCCTCCAGCATCTGCCCGAGCGAGACGCTGGTCCCGCCCGCCACGACTCCGGCCCAGGTGAGCAGGCCGGTCAGCAGGGCGATCGCCACGGCACCGCCCGCCGCGAGCAGCAGCCGCCCGGTCAGCCAGCCGGTACGGCCCACCGGCAGCGCGAGCAGCGTCTCCAGTTGCTGGCTGGCCTCCTCGCGCCGGGCGGATCCCATCTGGGCGCAGACGAACAGGCTGATCCCGAGCACGTAGACGAAGAAGATCAGCGCGAGATAGCCGGACGCCGACGTGATCGACCCCGCGCCGAGCTTGGCGATCTGCTTGTCCACGCCCGCCGGTATCCCGGACGAGGACACGCTGCTGGAGACCACGCCGAGGATGAACGCGAACACGGCGAAGCTGCCGGCCCACGCGATCAGGCTGTCCCGCTGGCTCCGCAGCGCCTGCGCCGTCGGGGACGAGAGCAGCCGCAGGCTCGTTCCGCCGGCCCGTTCGGGCAGCAGGCCACTGCCGATGTCCCTGGTCGCGCCGAGCCGCGCCGCGACCAGCAACAGCAGCGCGCTGGCCGCCACGGGAAGCAGCAGCACCACGGGTTGCGGCCCGGCGAACGGGCGCATCTCCTCGGCCCAGCCAAGCGGCGTCAGCCAGCGCAGCCAGCCGGCCCCGGCCACCGTGTCCGCGATCACCCGCAGCAGGAAGAACAGCGCGACCGCGCCGCTACCGATTTCCAGCGCGATACGACGGGTCGAGGCTAGCTGGCTCGCCACCGCACCGGCCCCGGCGAACACGGGAATGACCAGGACGGTGGCCAGGGCCAGGTACGCCGAGCCGGCGATGGGGAGGCCACCGAACGCGAACCCGGCGAACTCCGCGGCCCACAGGATCACCGTGGCTGCCCCGATCGCGGCCATCGCGGACAGGTAGGCCATGCGGCGGCTGACGATTCCGGCGAGCGTCAGCTCCGCCCGCCCGGCCTCCTCCTCGCCGCGCAGCGCCCGCACCGCGGCCAGCAGGCCGAACGCCGCGGCCGCGATGGCCAGCACCCCGCCGACCCGCCACGCCGTGTAGCCGTCGACCGTGGCCACGTCGTGTGGCTCGCCATAGAGCAGGCGCAGCCCGGGGTTCGAGCCGAAGCCGCGCGCGAACTCCTCCCGGCTGGCCGTCGTGGTGTACACGCGCCGGTAGCCGACCGGCTGGACGAACGAGTACACCAGGAACAGGTAGGTGAACACGACCGTCAGCACCCGGCCGTCGCGGATCGCCCGCTGCACGAGGGCGCCCACCGGCCCCCGGCCCGCCCGGGTTTCCTGGTGCCGCCGGCTCCGGGCCGGCGCCTCGCTAACGGCTGGCATGGCCGTCGTAGTGGTGCAAGAAGATCTCTTCCAGTGAGGGCTCACGGCTCACCAGCGCCGTGACCGGGTGCCCGGCCAGGGCCGTGACCACCGGCCCGACGCTCCCGGTGACCTCGAACCGCAGCGCGTTCGGGCCGGCCTGGTGTGCCTGCACCCCGGGTAGCGGCGGCAGTTCCGGCGGCTGGCCCTCGAACGTGACGTCCATGGTCTGCGCGCTCAGGTGGCGCAGTTCGGCCAGCGTGCCCTGATCGACCAGCTTGCCTTCCTTGAGGATGCCGACCCGGTCGCAGACGGCCTCCACCTCGCTGAGGATGTGCGAGGAAAGGAAGACGGCCTGGCCGCGCGCCTTGGCCGCCGTCACGCAGTCACGGAACACCATCTCCATCAGGGGGTCGAGCCCGCTGGTGGGCTCGTCAAGCACCAGCAGGTCCGCCCGGGTGGCCAGCGCGGCGACGAGCTGCACCTTCTGCCGGTTGCCCTTGGACAGCGCGCGCACCTTCTTGCTGGTGTCCAGGTCGAACCGCTGCACGAGTTCGTCCCTGTAGGCGCGGTCGGTGCCGCCGTGCAGGCGGGCCAGGAACTCCAGCGTCTGGGCGCCGGTCATGGCCGGCCACAGGAACGGCTCCCCGGCGACGTAGGCCACCCGCCGGTGGGCCTCGACCGGATCACCCCACGCGTCGATGCCGAACAGTTCGGCCCGGCCACTGGTGGGCCGGTGGATGCCGAGCAGGCACCGGATCGTGGTCGTCTTCCCTGCCCCGTTCGGGCCCAGGTAGCCGTACACCTCGCCGGGCTCGATCGACAGATCCAGCGAGTCGAGCGCCAGCGTTTCGCCGTAGCGCTTGCTCAGGCCCTCGGCCTGAATGGCCTTCAGCAGCACTTACTGCCTCCCTCGCGGGCGGTCGGCCCTGGGGCCTCCCTGGCTTCGGGCGGCGGTCCTCGCCGCCGGGACACCGCAACGGCGCCTGGGCTGCGTCGTGCCGGAGGCGCGCAGGCCAGCACTATGCGGCGTTCGGCCCGGCGGCTGCGGCGCGCCGCACCTGAAGCTGAAACGGTCGTCATTTGCTTGGGCTTTCGGTTGCGGGTTGCAGTCCCTGAAGGTGCCGCACCGACGCCCGTGCCTGTTCGGCGAGTTCCGGGCTGAGCAGCGGCTGCGAGTAGAAGTCGATCATCGCGGCGGAAAGCCGCAGGTGGCCCTCGGCGGTGAAGATGTCGGCGCCGAGCCAGCGGGACAGTTGGCTGTGCATCATGAGCAGCCCGGACTGCATTGCCACCAGCACCGCCGAGTACCCGTGCGGATCCGAGACCTGGCCGGCGTGGTGCTGGGTCAGCCAGTCCTCGCCCAGCGCGACCATCTCGTCGTACATCGCCACGGCCGCCGGTGAGCCGTCCACCAGCGAGCGGGCCAGGTAGCGGAGGGTCAGCAGCACGGTGGGGTGGGCGGCGGACATGAAGGCCGGGTTGCTGAGCTGGCCTTCCAGCACGGCCTGCTCCTTGATCCGCATCATCTGGTCCAGCGCGTAGCTGTCGCAGGCCGTGCGCAGGCCGTCCTTGGACCCGAAGTGGTGCCTGATCAGGCCGCCGGATACCCCGGCCTCCTTGGCGATGTCCCTGATGGTGGTGCCGTCCAGGCCGCGCTCGGCGAACAGGCGGAGCGCCGCGTCCCGTATCCGCGCCCGGGCGGTCAGGTCCCCGGCGGACCTGTCCCCGGCTGCGCTTGCTACCACGGTTCACCTGCCACTGTACGAGTGAACAGTTTGCTGGACGTGCGTATAGCAAACTATACAGATGAATAGCCGACGGCGGCAAGTGCGCCAGCGGGAACCGGCGCGGAGCGTAGCCTGGCCGCGAGCCCCGGATGGGACCCGCGGCCAGGCCGGCGGACAGGCGCCTTATTCGAGTGGCTGGTGGCCCAGGTCGCGGGGCTGGCGGCCGGCGAATATCCAGCCGCCGATCGCCGCGGCCAGCGGCATGCCGATCAGGATGATGAGCAGGTTGGTGACCGGGACCGTGGTGAAGATCGCGGTCAGGCCGCCGTTGTTCGCGTTGGTGCGGAACCAGCCCGCCGTGCCTATGTAGCCACCCACCGTGCCGAGCACCGCGCCGGTGAAGCCGAGCGCGCCGGCGGTCGCGGCGGTGATGTTGCGGCGGGTTCGCCCGCTGGCCCCGGTGGCGGCCAGGGTGCGCAGGTCGCCGGCGGTCTCACTGCGGATCAGGCCGACGCTCATGGCCAGGATGGCCAGCGCCAGGAAGATCCCGAACACCGTGGCCCAGTTGACGATCGTCGCCGAGGTGGGCACGCTCGACCGCGTCTCCACGCTCATGTGCGCGGCCCCGGCCGCCACCTGGGCATTGTGGATCTGCGCGCTGGTGAGCGGGTTGGCGGTCTGGATCAGCCAGCCCGCCACGGTGTCGGGGCCGGTCTGCAGGTGGAGCGTGTGGACGGCGTGCTCGGTGATCACCGTGTTGGGCGCAGACGTGCCGGACGGCAGCGCGCTGACCTCCTGGATCGGCGGGTTGGCCACGCAGGCGTTCCTCGGGCAGGGGAACGAGGTCGGGTTCTGGCCCGGGCCGGGGCTGCTGGGGCCGGGGCCCTTGGCGCTGCCGTAATTGAGTTGCATCCCGGAGAGGCCGGACAGCCCGGGCCGCATGGTCAGGATGTCGGCCGTGGGGCTGACCTGGCTGGGGCTGATCCCGAAGGCGTGCAGCAACTGTGGGGTGGCCACATACAGCGGCCCGTTCCAGTTGCGGCCGCCCCCGTTGTGGTTGAGGTTGGCGTCGGTGGTCTCGAGCGCGACGACGTCCCGGGAACCGAGGGCGGTGGCGATGGCGTGCGTCTTGGCCCCCATCGACTGTAGCTGGGCGGGAGTGACGTTGGCGGGGCCGTTCGGGCCGCCACCCTGGCCATTGGGCGTGTAGACGATGAGCTGGTTCGAGGCGAGGTTCGGCCCGGCGTAGTCGAGCACGTTGCCGTACCGTGCCGCCGCGGTCACCGAGATGATCACGGCGATCAGGATGCCGATGCTGATCGCGGCGAGCGCCGAGCCGGAGCGGGCGCGGTAGCGGGACAGGTCCCGCAGGGCCAGGCGCACCGAGATCGGGGTCCGGTTGCCCAGCCTGGCCAGCACCGCCAGGCAGAACGGGGCCAGCAGGATCACCGCCACGATGAGCACGACCAGGCCGAGGGCCAGCTTTTGCAAACTTCCATTGGTGCTGCCGCTGTTGCTGCCCGACCAACCGAACAGGATGAACGCGATCACCAGCAGGACCAGTCCGGGGACGGCCGAGCGGCGCACCCGCTTGGGCGGGGCGGGCCGCCCGGACAGGGCGGTCACGATGGGGACCTTGGTGATGGCCTTGGCCGGCAGCCACGCCGCGAAGACGGCGGCCACCACGGCCAGCAGCAGCGCCAGGCCGATCACTCCCCACGGCAGGGCGAACATGCCGATCAGGTGGTGTGCGCTCTGCTCCAGCGCGGGCCGGTAGGCCAGCCAGCCGGCCAGCCCGACCACCAGGCCGAGTACGGCGCCGGCGACGCCGACGACGGCGCCGTTGGCCAGCACCACGAGGCGGACGTGCCGGTCGGTGGCGCCCGTCGAGGCGAGCATGCCGAGGGACCGCAGCCGGCGCTGCGCCAGCACGGTGAAGCCGCCGACCGCGACCAGGGCGATGAGCAGCATCCCGACGACCAGGCCGGCGACGGAGATCGACTCGGGGTTGACCACGTTGGCCTGCGTCTGCGATCCGGCGGCCGTGATGTTATGGGCGACCGTGGCAGGGGGTGTGCCGTGCCCGTCGAACAGCACGGTGACCTGGGTCGGGTTGTGGACCTGGCCGGGCGCCACGAGCGCGAACTCGTCCAGCAGGCTCTGCGGGTTCTGCACGATGCCGACGACGGTTCGCGCGGTACCGTCCTGATGCCACACGCTGCCGACCCTCAGGCCGAAGTCGGACGCCACGCCGCTGGTCACCGCTACCTGGCCTGCCCCCGTGGGGAAGTGCCCGGAGACCAGGGAGAGCATCGGCTGCCCGTACGGGCCACGGGAGTTCTGCGCACGTAGCTGGTAGGTGCTGATCGAACCGGGGATGGCGAAGGTCTGGTTCTCGATGACGTCGACCGGGGGGAATCGCTGCTGTAGCGCCGCGATCTGGCTGGCCAGGTGCGGATCCGGTGCCTGGAACGTAGCCGCGTCCCTGGCGGTGCCGAAGCCGGCGTTGGCCGGCGGCGGATTGTTCGTGGATGCCGCCGCACCGATGAGGGTGGCGGCCACCGCGACCGTGATCAGCGCCAGGACCAGCAGCTGCTGCCGCCACTCGCGGCGGAATAGGCGCCACGCCCAGCGGGTCACAGCGCGGCGGGCGGGCACGCCCCCGTTCCTTGCGCCGCTCGCGGGAGCCGGAGCGGCCGGGCGCTCGCGCAACACGGTACTCATGGCGTCTGTCCCGGGGTGCTGAGCAGCGATTCCGGGTCGGCCTGCGGCGCGGTCTGGTCCACGATGCGCCCGTCGCGCAGGAACACCACCCGGTCGGCCCAGGAGGCCAGTTGCGCGTCGTGGGTCACCACGACCGCGGCGACGCCGCGCTTGCACGCCTCGTGGAGCAGGCGCATCACGGCCTCGCCGTTGACCGAGTCCAGCGCGCCGGACGGCTCGTCAGCGAGCACCAGGTGGCGGTCTCCCACCACGGCGCGGGCGATGGCCACCCGCTGGCGCTCGCCACCGGAAAGCTGGTCGGGGAACTGATTGCCGCGGTCGGACAGGCCGAGGTCGTCGAGGACCTGTTTCCCGGTGGCGCGGGCCCGGCGGCCGGGTATCCCGTCGAGTTCCAGCGGCAGCGCGACGTTCTCCACCGCGGTGAGCCCGGGCAGCAGGTTGAAGTCCTGGAACACGTACCCGATCGAGCGGCGCCGCAGCCTCGCCCTGGCGTTGCGCGACATCCGAGACAGGGGCGCGCCGTCGATCAGCACCTCGCCCTCGGTCGGCTCTTCCAGGCTGCCGGCGATCGTGAGCAGCGTGGATTTTCCCGAGCCACTCGGGCCCATCACCGCCACCATCGCGCCGGGCTCTACCTGCAGGTCCACCCCGCGCAGGGCCTTCACCGCCGTGGCGCCCTGTCCGTAGACCTTCCTCACGCCCTGCAATTCCAGCATGCTCATGTCAATGGCCTCCTCGGGCCCCGTCGTGTCGCAGGCAATTTGATCGATCGAAGGTGTCTCATCCGCGTGCGCCCGTCCGGCGCCGCCGGTTCGGCAGCGGCACGGGCGCGGGCGGGGTGGCAGGGGCGGCCGTGGTCCCGGCGGCCTTGTCGGCGGCGGCGCGCTTGAGGCGGCCGTCGGCGGAGTCCAGCCACCGGATGACCGAGTCCAGCCGGAACAGTTCCGCGTCCACCACCAGCGCCAGGCTGAGGTCGTACTCGGCCTCGTCTTCCTTCAGGCGCGTCCACTGCTGCATCAGTTCCACCAGGTAACGGCGGTGGACCTGGATCACCTCGTGCACGTCCACACCCGGGACCCGCAACGCCACCAGCACCTTCATCACCAGCTCATCGCGGGGCGGCGAGCTGAGATCCGGCGGCGTTCGCAGCCACCCGGCCAGTTCCGCCGCGCCGGCCGCGGTGATGCGGAACCCCTTCTGCGGGCCTTCTTCGCTGGTGTCGTCGGACTCCACCAGCCCGTCCCGCTCCAGGCGCTGCAGCGTCGTGTACACCTGGCCCACGTTCAGCGGCCAGACCTCGCCGGTCCCCGACTCGAACTCCTCCCGGAGCTGAAGTCCGTACTTGGGGCCCTCGCTCAGCAGCGCCAGCAGCGCATGCTTGACGCTCATGCGGCGCTACGGTTAGTGATCATGCTCGGTACTATACTGAGTATAAAAGGGGTCCCGAATCACTCTCTGGAGTGATTCCGCGGCTGACCGAAGGCCGCCGAGTCAGCCTCTGGTCGGATAAGCCGGCTGATGGAACGGCGCCGAATCAGCCTGTGGTCTGAGGAAGGGCTCCTTGACCGGGGCGGAGCCCAGCCTCGGGGCGAGGCCGGCGACCACGCGAAGCCCGGCCCCAGCGGACGACCGAGGACAAGGGGGAAGCCCAGCCTCGGGGCGAGGCCGGCGACCACGCGGAGCCCGGCCTCACGGGGCGACCGAGGACCAGTCGGCGAACCCGGTCGGGTCATGACGGCCCATGCTCGCGTGCTCGAACAGCCCCCAGCCCTCCTCGCCGGCGAACCTGGCCCTGGCCAGGTGGTCGATCACGCCGAACGGTATCCGCCCGGCCACCGCCGGCTCGGTGAGGTCGTAGACGCTGGCCTGGCTCCAGCCCCGGCCCATCCACCGGCCGTGCGACCAGTCCGGGTCGCCACCGTAACCCGCGCCCACGTGCAGGGGCAGGGACGTGACCGTCTCAACCTCCAGGGCCAGCGGCGTGCCCGCCCGGTCCTGCAGGTGGATCCGGGCGGATTCCGGGTGCCTGGTGCCGGCCAGGTAGCTGATCTCCGTCCGGGGCCAGCCGAGTTGCTCCACCCGGCCGTCCGGCCACACCCGCTTGGCGTCACTGACGGTGCGGTACCCGTCCGGGTTCTCCTGCAGGATCACGATCAGGGCGAAGGACTCGAACTGCAGCGGGGCGTAGAGCCACCAGAACCCCTCCATCGGCTCGGCCGCCCCGCTGACCGTCAGTTCCCCGGGGTGCCCGAGCCTGCCCGCCAGCCAGCCCCGCAGGTCCGCCGCGAGGGTGCCGATGTTGCGCTCGCTGACGGTCATCTTGCGCCGCTCGTCCGGCCGATGCTCGTCGGGCGGGCGGTCTTCCGCCGATGCCGTCACGGTGCCTCCCGGGTGCCCGCCTGGCGGCTGCCAGACGGCTGCCAGACGGCCGCCAGGCGGGAAGTGAAACACGTTCTAGTGGACGCTAACCAGCCGGGCTCCCGTGGTCAATGGCCGGCCGCCGGGCCGGTGAGCGGGCAAGCAGCGCGCGTTCGGCCAGCGTCCAGGCGGTGCTCGTCGCCAGGTACAGCCCGGCCGCAAGCGGCACCAACGCGGCGATCGCCACGGTGGCGAACGGCAGCACCTTGAGCAGGGCAGCCGTTGCCCCGCCTCCCGGTCCCCCGCCGGGGGCCGCAGTGCCGCTGGAGTCTGCCGTGCCGCTGGAGTCTGCCGCGCCGCTGGAGTCAGCTGGGCCACTGGCGCGGCGGGTCATCCTGCCGGACAGCCAGCCGATCCCCGCCAGCAGCACGAACAGGCCGGCGAAGACCGCTCCCTGTGCGCTGAACGGCCCGGCACCGCCCAGCCAGTAGCTGGCCAGCGGCGCGCCGAACAGGCGGTGCGTGAGCAATGTGTTCGGCGCGCCGCCGACCTGCGCGGACCGGAACAGCAGAGATAGCACGGTGAAGGCGGGCCATTGCACGAGCAGCGGCAGGCAGCCAGCGAACATGCTGGTGCCCTCGGCCCGGTACAGCGCGGTCAGCTCGCGCTGCAGCCGGTCCGGCTGCCCGGCATACCGTCTCCGCAGGTCCTGGGCGAGGGGCGCCACCCTGGCCTGTGCCGCCATCCCGCGCATGGCCCGGAAGCTCAGCGGCAGCAGGAGCAGGCGCACGGCCATGGTGAAACCGGCGATCGCGGCCGCGGTGGCCAGGCCCCCGAGCAGCGGTGTGAGAAAGGTGGCGAACAGGCAGACGAGGTGATACGTGGCGTCAAGGGGGACGCCGAGGAAACCGGACATGGTGCAACCCCTCCAGCGGGCCAGGAATGACTAGGGACGGCTGGAGACGGCCGCGTTTCAGCCAGCGGAGACGTCAAGGGCGAGTGGCATCGCGGCCCGGCAAGGGCCGGTGTGCTCCGCGGTCAGGAACCAGCGGCCGCCGGGGCCGCCGAGGGGGCTCTGGGACGGGGCAGGCCCGCGGCGTCAGGGTCGCGCTGTGAGCCGAACGCCGCGCACCAGGACTTCTCGCGCAGCGCGGCGGCGCGCCGGATCAGCGGCACCGCCGCGGACAGACGGCCGAGCCTGGCGCCGCTGGCCAGGCATGTTGCCAGCGCGACCGCCAGCACGGCGCCAGCCAGCAGAGTCACGGCAATGGCGGACAGGTTCGACGGCGCGAGCAGAACGTGTTCCATCCCGTGCCACAGGCCGGCAAGCAGCGCCACAACGCTCGGCAAGCCGGTCAGCATCGCCGCAACCTCCGCCGTGAACCACACAAAGGGTGCCTCGGCTCAGCGTACGCTGCCAGGCCTTGGGCCCGCCGGGCGGAGGTGGGAGCATGAGCCGGTGGCGGAATTCGAGGTCAGGCTCGCTCGCCCCGAGGATGCCCGGGCGATGGCGGAGTTGTTCGCGGCGGTGGCGGCGGAACGCACCGGTATCGCCACCGAGCCGCCGGTGGACATCGAGGAGCGCACCGCGATCTTCGCGGCGGGCGCGGCGGGCGCGGCGGGCGGCGCCGGGACCTTCGTCGCGGTCGCCGGCGACCAGATCATCGGGCTGGTGCGCGTCAAGCCCAGCCAGCATGGTTTCGGCGACCTGGCGATGCTCGTGGACCGGGACTGGCGCGGGCGCGGCGCCGGCTCAGCGCTGGTGCGGGCGGCCATCGACTGGGCGCGCGCCCAGGGCCTGCACAAGCTCTGCCTGGATGTGTTCGCCCACAACGAGGCCGCGATCGCCCTCTACCGCAAGTCCGGTTTTGTCGAGGAAGGGCGCTGCCCCAAGCAGTACCGGCGGGCCAGCGGCGAACTCTGGGACTCGATCGTCATGGGCCTGTTGCTCTGACGTACGCCCCGGAGCCGCCGCCGGCGAGCCTGGTTCCGTGATCAACTGGACCGCGGTGCGCCTCAGGTGCCGATGGGCCAGGCGTGGACCGGCTCGTTCGTATGCATGTGCTCGATGTAGCGCTGGGTCATCTGCCGCAGCGCTTCCGCGCGGTCTGCTCCACCGTTCTGCGAGATCGCTGCGACCGTGGCCGCTTGCCAGGCCGCCCCGTTCTGGCCGTTGATGCAGCGCTGCTCGATGATGCCGAGCAGCCGGTCGGCCAGGGCCTGGTCCATGCCCCAGCGGCCGAGCCCTTCGTGAGCGAGCGGCAGCAGGCGGCGGAGCACCAGTTCGACGGCTGGCACCTCGCCAAAGCCCGGCCAGTACAGGTTCGCCTCCAGGCCGTTGCGCGCCCCCTCGTAGAGGTTCTCGGCGGCGGTCGTGAATGCCATCTGGGTCCACACCGGCCGCTGGGCCTCGGCGAGCACCCGCACCAGGCCGTAGTAGAACGCCGCGTTCGCCATGACGTCCGCGACCGACGGGCCAGCCGGCAGGACCCGATTCTCCACCCGCAGGTGCGGCATGCCGTCCACCACCGCGTAGACCGGCCGGTTCCACCGGTAGATGGTCCCGTTGTGCAGGCTCATCTCCGCCAGCTCCGGGGCGGCGCCCCGGTCGAGTTCCGCGAGCGGGTCCTCGTCCTCACAGATCGGCAGCAGGGCGGGGAAGTACCTGATGTTCTCCTCGAACAGGTCGAACACCGAGGTGATCCAGCG
>Ga0070707_100004357_pt1 | contig 13266 bp, 18 predicted proteins | sample KBSK5502metaG_FD_65468 | JGI IMG/M metagenome (GOLD analysis project Ga0070707, IMG submission 65468) | Corn, switchgrass and miscanthus rhizosphere microbial communities from Kellogg Biological Station, Michigan, USA - KBS K5-50-2 metaG | ecosystem: Host-associated > Plants > Roots >... | reverse complement strand
GCGAACGCGGCCATCACCGGCCAGATGAACTCGCGGTACTCTCCGGCCCCGTTGTTCACCCCGTTCAGGAGACACACGACGCCGGCGAGGACCGCGCCGTTCATCACGGCCAGGCTCACTGCAGCGAGGCGCACGCTGTAGAGCCGATGCTGGGAGGTTCGGGGCACCACCCAGAGGGCCAGCGCGAGCATGGCGGGTGACGCCCAGCCCCAAAAGACGACGTTCGTGTGCACCGGCCGGAGGCGTCCGAACGACAGCCACGGTGCCACCCCCAGATCGGGCCACACGAATTTCAACGCGAGATACGTACCAACGAGGGTGCCGAAGACTAGCCACGCCGCACCGGAGGCCACGTAGGCGTAGACCAGGCGAGTCAGCTGCCGGTCAGCGTCGATCAACTCGTCAATGGGTGTCTTCTGAACGGCGAGGGCACGATACCCGATCATCGCACCTCCTCATGCGACGCCGACCACGAGGCTCGTGAAGCCGGGCGTGCCTTTGGCGCCTCCACCGCGGGTCGGGTTCAGATACCGGGCGAAGGGTTATGGCACAACCCCCCTATAGTGTCGGCCCGGCGCTGGACGGCTTGCGGGTCGAGAGCCGGAAGGGAACATAGCTCGGGCACCAGCCCACCGCACTCGTCACCAGAAAAGCGATCGCGATGATCCCGAGCACGATAGCGAGGGTGCCGCTGATCTTGCCCGTGATATAAAGCCCCACGACGGCGACGGCGATGAACGTGCGGATGACGCGGTAGGCGGTGCCCATGTTCTTTGTCATCGAAGCCCCTCCGGCTGAAGACACTCAGGGTTTTCGGAAATCTTGCACGAGCCGGCCGAGCCCGCAAACACGGCGAGACAAAGCAGGCAGGCGGCTACCAACTTGGCCGCGACGGTCGGTTTGAGCATCTGGATACAGTAGCCGCAGGCGGTTTGACGGCCACGCTTCGGGGTCGCGCGCCATGAACTCGAGGAACGCACTCTTGTCCACGTCGCCGTTGAATCGGGCTACCGCGCCGCCCACCTTCGCCAACTGTTCCCGGCACGCAAGACCGTTCCGCGGGGTTCGCTACGCAGCTACTATAGATCCTCGGTCGAGCCGGGCGGTCATCGGGGTAGAGCGGGTGTGAAAGTGGGTGTGCCTCGCGCGGGCCTAGACGTGGCCTGGCTGTTTCGGTAGACTGTCGGGCGCGTCCGGCGAGGAATGACGGCACGTGTCGCGGCATGGCGTTTGCTCTCGCCGTACACGTGACTACGGATCAAGAGGCTGGGGGTTCGAGTCCTCCTCGGTGAATAGAGCCTTGGCGCTCGCGGTGTTCAAAGACGCGACGGCACGCCCTCCACGTCATCCCTCCCTAGTGACCGTAGCTGATTACTCGCGTGATCCTCCACTTCCCGGCTTCCGCTCGCCACACCTGAAGAAACTTGAAGGTGCCACAGTCGCTCCGGCCGTTCTCATTGTGGCAGAACCGATGCGCCCCAGCTTCTATTGCGCCGTATCCTCTGATCGGATAGACCTCAAGCGTTCCCGCCACTACTTCTCGACGTATTCCGTCGTTCTTGGAAAAGAGACCGCCAAATCCGTCCCTCACCTGGGTGTAGGACTGCAGCCCACCGGCATCGTGATAGAACTCGAGATCCTCGCTAAACAGTGACATGAGCGCGTTTAGATCATGAGCGTTGAACGCCTGGGACAGAGCGCTGTCCACCCTGGAGATCTCTTTGTACAAGGGCGATGGGCCGGACGCACCGACGGAACCCCGATGCTCGGAGACCTGCGTTGCGGCGGCACAAGCCAAGAACATTGGACCCACGAGAATCACGAGCGCCACTTCGACAGACGGATGCTTCATGGTGTCCTCCTACGAAGCCGAGTTGCTCGCCGGTTTCAGGCGCCGCACTGGACTGCGGGACAGACTGCGGGACGCCCGAACGCCGCACGCACGCGTACCTCTGCGTTTCGTGACGAACGCGTCCTCGCATCAGGTTGAGTGGTAGTGATTTGCGGCGATTAGCGGCGAACGGGAAGCGGTTCAAAAGTCCGTTGCTCTACCAACTGAGCTACTGGGTCCAACTGCACCCCCGTGATTTGGCGGGTCAGGCACCACAGACAGGCGATCGCGCGCTGCTTCTCGAACTCCGCGGGCGCTCGAACCTCGCCCTGTTAGCTCTTGCGAACTGTCTTGGCGAAGAACGTCGAGAATATCGGCTCCACCGCGCGCGACTTGCATTTCGGGCAAGCGGGACGCCGCTTGCCGTGCTCGCTGATCGATTGCTCGTAGCCGAAGCGCTTCCGGCACTTGGTGCAGCGGTATTCGTAGATCGGCATAAGCGAAGGGAAGCTATTCCCGCCCAAACCGGTGGTCAAGTTGACGGCGCGGCCGCGCCGTCCCACGTCCCTGAGGATTCATAACGTAAAGATCTTCGTCGCCGAGGCATCAGCGCTAGCGCGAAACTGGTCGAACCACGATGACCCCATGGCCCCGGCGAGGGGGCGGGAGGGGGGAAGTCTGGGAAGACTACAGACTGCGGAGTTCACCTAGACCGGGGCGGCTGTCGAGACGCACGCTGGCATCTGGCTGCCCCGCTCAGGGAGACGGCCAGCGGCTCTCGCGCCGACCTTGCTCTCCTCCAACCACTCCTCGGCCAGGCGTCGGAACTCCGACGATTCGTGGTCGAACGCGTCCACAACTGCGACGACGGCACCGGGCGCCACGCCAAGCAGCTTGGCGACCTTGACGGCCTTCGGCGGCCTGAAGAGCCTCGTGGCTCCCCGAAGGCCGTCGTCCAGCGCGCGGTCGAGCGCCCCCCGCGCGCCGCACGCGAGCGCCAGGAAGCAATCCGCCCACGTGTGGCGGCGCGCCGCCAGGCCGCGCCCAACCCGCTCAGGGCCGAGTACGTCGAACACCTGCGTGATGGCAATCTTGTCGATCATATATCGTCCTCCTTCGCCCTCGCCCGCGAGCCCTCACAGCTCCCATCCAGGTCGCAAAGGCGACTTCAGCTTGCCGCGCCGCTACTCGTCCCCTGACAGCGGGATGTCCGCCGTGCTCGCGAGATACCGCAGAATCGCGCGGCAGATCCCGCAGGTCGCGAGGTGGTCGTGAAACTGGTCGAGGTCGAGGCTACCGCAGGCGAGCTGCGCGCTCAGCCATCCGCACCTCGGGAGCTCCCGCTCAAGCCTGAGGCGTTGCGCGCCCCGCAGCCGCGCGACGATGCGGGCGAGGTCGGTGTTGGTCACACCTTCCAGCGTGGTGACGCGCGGGAAGGCCTCCTCGAATCTCACCGCACGCTCGGGAAGCTTCCAATACAACCGGATCGCCGCGTCTAGCGCGACGGCCTCGAGGTGGTCGCGCTCGCGCGTCCACCGCGTGCGGACCTGGCGGAAGTACTGCCCGTTCGCGGTGCGGAAGAGGAAAATGTTCCGCCCGTCGCACTCCCAGTGGCGCCCGTCCCAGGAGGCGTCATGGGCAAGCAGGGTCGCGGTCTCAGTCGAATAGCACTGGTCGCCGAGAACAGCCGTCATGGGAATCGGGCGCAACGTTACCTTCTGTCCTATCCTGACGCTGGACCGAAGGTAGAACGTCCGCCTCACCCTCGAGCAGTCTGTTGCGACGGCCCCGAGGCTACCCACAGGCCCGCGCTACGTATAATCGTACATCGCGCCCGTTCACCCGCCAGGAGAGTAGAACGCTCATCGGCGGCTCCTCCGGGGTCCGAACTGCCCCCCGCCTCGAAACTCGGCCGGGCGGGTGGCGGGGTGCATAAAGACTGCGTCTCCCAACCGATGGGGCCCCTCCCTGACCCGGAGGAGGTGCTCGCGAAAAATGAAAGGTCGGCGACGCCGAGAACCGTCACGACAGGATCCCGTACGACCCGTTCCGAGCTCATCGCTCCTGTTCCGCCCCCACGAGGAGCTGACCGGCCGTCATGTTCAGGGCTCTAGCGATCCGCTCCAGGTTGTGGAGCGAGGGGTTGGTCTCGCCTCGCTCCACGGCGCCTATGCATGTAGGTGACGTCGCGGCGGTTGGCCCTGACCTCGATGCGACAAGGAAACCCGCCGATACGTCCGCGGGTGACCGCCCGAGAGCCTCCCGTGCCCGTTCGCCCTTTTTTCGGGCCGGGGTTCCGACACTGGGTCGCCGGCCTTGCGGGCCCGGGGATCCGCCCGTACGTTGAGGTTGTCAAGCCGAGACCTGATCACCTCGGCTTGGAACGGCGAGGCCAATCGCGCGCCTTGCCCGCGCCACCGTGGCGCAGTGGCGTGCCGTGTAAGAGGCTGATCCGCGATTCAGCCGACTTGCAGCGCCCGCACTGGTGAACCAGACGGCCGCGAACCGTCTGGGGATGGAAGCCGGAGCTCCCGACGCCACACCGCAAACGCACCAGTTTAGGCGGTGGCCGAGGGAAGAGGAACGGAGGAGCGAATCCTCCGACTCCGGGTAACCGGTGCGTAGGGCGGCCCGCCACTCTCTCGGGAGTGCGGGCCGCCTTTCTATTCACAATTCATATCCGCAGTCGCCTCATAATTCATATCCGCAGTCGCCGCGCTCCGGTTACGCGCGCCGCTGAGAGGCTATCGCAAGACTTCTTGGCAACCTACGACCGCGAGAGGAGGAGTGGCGATGCCCGGCTACCCAACGATCCCAACGATCCCACTCCCAGGGCACGAGCAACCTGAGCGCATCCGACCGGCGCTGGTCTACGTAACGGAGGAAGCTCGCTGGGAGTACAAGCACATGGTCATCAACCTGGCGGAGCAGAGCGTACCGAGCGAGGATGAACTGAACCGTCTTGGTGCCGACGGGTGGGAGCTGTGCGGGGCGTTCACCCACCATGAGGCCGCGCACCTCTACTTCAAGCGGCCGAAGTGAGCGTCAGGCGACGAAGGCGGGGACCTTCGTCGCTCGCACCGCGGCTCGCACGCACGATTAGGTGCACCTCACGTTCGAGCCCACCATTGGGGTATACGAGCGTTGCGCGTTTCCCTGGGGCTCGAAAGAACAGGCTCCTAGAAATACCCGCCCACGTGCCAGTTTTTCCCCCATGGCAGCAGGCGCAATAGCGCGAGTTCCCCGCCCGCGATGCCGACCGCACCGCCCGCCAGGCCAATCAGTGCCAAGACATCCCACCACCTCATCGCGCCCGCCACTCGCTCACATGCTCCGCCTCCGCGCGCCACGCGCGCGGCGATTCAGCTACTGGTCGAAGACCAGGTGCGTATCGGTCGTGTTCACACCCGCGATCGCCTGCATCTTGTCGAGCACGAAGGCCTGCAGCGCTTTCGCGTCACGCGCTTCCACGAGGGGAATGACGTCTGGCAGGCCCCAACACACGTCGGCCGACCTAACGCCGTCGAGCCGGCGCAACTCCTCCAAGACGCGCAGGGATTTTCCCGCCGCCGTGTGCACAAAAACGTAGGCGTTCATTCGCCGATTCTCCCCAAGCTGGGGGTGCCACGACCATCAGACTGCGGCCGTTGACACTGCGGCCGCGCCGACTCCTTTGGCCGCGGGCACGACCCTCGTCTGGTCGTCCACGACGAGACGGAGGTTACCGTTCGAGCTGACCAGGGCATTGAGAATGTCATAGGTTCCCGAACTGGAAACGCCAAGGCCCTCGAGCGTGACGTCGGTCGGCAATGGGCGATCATCTCCCTGATTCAGAATCTCCCTGACCCGAATCGAGCCCATGGTGCAGAAGAGGGCCTGACCATCTCCATCTCCAGCAAGCGCGAGTACCCTGATGTTGGGCAGATCGGCCCTGAGCTCTTGGCCGTGGGATATGTTCGCCTCTTCCATCCGCTCCCTGAGTCGAAAAGACTGCGACTGCAATGTGACGCGGGCTTCCATAGGTCCCCTCCGGTTCAGTCTTCGGCCTGCGTAGCACTCCACTTCGAGCGAAACCGCCGAGCAACAGCCACGGAGCGCTCAGGCATTGATTACGTGCCGACCACTGTCGCGGTCGCTGCACCCGCCCGGTTCAGCTCCAGCCATTCGGCGGCCAGCGCCCGGAACGCTCCCTCGTCGTGGTCCCAGGCCTTCACGATCTCGGTCACGGCCTGCACCCGGACCCCGAGGAGGATGCTCACGACGTGCTCCTTGCGCCAGCGCTTCTGCAGCTCGCGCGCCAACGCGTCGGGCTCGCCCGCGATCGCGAGGGCGAGGAAGCAGTCGCGCCAACTGTGCCCGGTCGCCGTGAGGCCGCGCGTCACGCGCTCGGGCCCCAACGCTTCGAAGGCGGTTGTCAGCAAGGTCTTGTCTACGGGATTCATGGCACCCTCCTCTCGGGTGATTCGAACTCACCCCGCCCGCGCTCCACAAACGACCGCGGCCGCAGCCTCCCTCTCGGGGCTGCGGCCGCTCGCGATCCGCTAGCACCTTCGCGTCATGCGAAAGACAAGCCCACCCCGGACCCCCTCATCGGGAGGTCGCTACAGATCCCGCTGGTTGTCCACCCAGCCACGACAACCGAAGCTGAGCGTCGTCTGCTCGGGGGTTAGTACCCCTGGAATCCGCAGACGGTCAACCGGAGCGGCGACCTATCAACGCGCAGCGCGCCGTGGGTGCGCTCCTACCGCGCTCCGTTCAACGCACCCCATATCCGCCCTCGGGCGACGTCCACGCGGGCTGCGATTGATGGAAGAGGTCCAACAGCTGCTGCTCAGTGAGCTCAGCGAGGGATGCCTCGGTACTCTTGGATCCCAGAGGCGAATAGCGAGTGAAGCGGCGCTTGCGCTCGGGGCCGGTTCCGAGTTCGAACAGCAACCCAAACTCATCCTTCCCATAAACGGTGATGCGGCCCGTGGGATAAACCTTCCAGGTGTAACTGTCTACCACGATGGTGGGTCGTACCATACCTCACACGCGCGACGCTGCCATTCATAGTCTGGTGTGCTTCGTGACCCGGCGTTCCAGACGAGAAAGGAGGGCGGACTCGGCCGCCCCCCTCCCCTGAACAGACCGGTCGGCCTTGACACAGACCGGAGCTGCGAGCGGCTGTGCAGACCGGTACCGGTCGGCCGTACTAGTTGCTTGCCGCGATCTTGTGGAAGGTCGAGTTCGACACCTCGTAGGCCTCAACCGTCGGTGTTCCCTCAACCACCTTCGCCAGGCTCGTCAGCACCTGCGGATAGACGTTGCGGCTATAGTTATCCGCGTTCTCTTTCCGATCCCACAGACTGATCGCGATCGCTTCGGAGCGGTCCGGGGCGACGAACGAAATCTCGTCCTTGAAGCCATTCTGCTTCCGAAGCAGGGGCAGGACGTCCTTCTCGAGCGTCTGGGTAAACGCACCAGCCGTGTTGGCCTTCAGATGCAAGGACACATTGCGTGCGTACATATCGACTCCTTTGGGTGAACCTAGGTGACTCCTACAGCTTGTCCGTTTAGTACATCCCGCCCATGCCACCGCCGCCGGGCATCGGGGGCATCTTCTGCTTCTCCTTCTTCTCCGCCACCACGCACTCGGTGGTGAGGAGCAGTCCCGCGATAGACGCGGCGTTCTGCAGCGCCGTGCGGGTGACCTTGGTCGGGTCGATGACGCCGGCCGCGACCAGATCCTCGTACTCGTCGGTCTGGGCGTTGTAGCCGAAGTTCAGCTTGGCCGCCTCCCTCACCTTCCCCACGACGATCGCGGCCTCGGCGCCCGCGTTCTGCACGATGATCCGGATCGGCTCCTCGAGCGCGCGGCGGACGATCTCGATGCCGGTCTTCTCGTCGTCATCGCCGCCCCTGACCTTGTCGAGGGCCTTCCGGCACCATAAGAGCGCGACACCGCCGCCCGGCACGATGCCCTCCTCGACCGCCGCGCGCGTCGCATGCAGCGCATCCTCCACGCGCGCCTTCTTCTCCTTCATTTCGGTCTCGGTGGCCGCCCCCACGTTGATGACGGCGACGCCGCCCGCGAGCTTGGCGAGCCGCTCCTGCAGCTTCTCCTTGTCGTAATCCGACGTGGACTTCTCGATCGCGGCCTTGATCTGGGCGATACGGCCCTGAATGTCGGCCTGCTTGCCCTTGCCGCCGATCAGGGTGGTGTTGTCCTTATCCACCAAGGCACGCTTGACGTGGCCGAGATCGTCGAGCCCGGTGTTCTCAAGCTTGAAGCCCAGCTCCTCGGAGATCGCCTTGCCCCCTGTGAGGGTCGCGATGTCCGTGAGCATTTCCTTGCGCCGGTCGCCGAAGCCCGGGGCCTTCACGGCGCACACCTTCAGCGTGCCACGGAGCTTGTTCACCACCAGCGTCGCCAGCGCCTCCCCCTCCACGTCCTCGGCGATGATGAGCAGCGGCTTGCCCGCCTGCGCCACCTTCTCGAGCACCGGGAGCAGATCCTTCATGGTGGCGATCTTCTTTTCGTGCACTAGGACGTAGGCGTCCTCGAGCACGGCCTCCATTTTCTCCGGATCGGTGATGAAGTAGGGCGACAGGTAGCCACGGTCGAACTGCATCCCGTCCACCGTCTCGAGCGTGGTCTCGAGGCCCTTCGCCTCCTCGACCGTGATCACGCCGTCCTTGCCGACCTTTTCCATCGCGTCGGCGATCTTGTCACCGATCTCCTTGTCACCATTGGCGGAGATGGTGCCGACCTGCGCGATCTCCTTCCGGCCCGTGGTGGGCGCGGAGATCCGCTTCAGCTCCTCCACCACCAACTCGACCGCCTTGTCGATGCCGCGCTTCAGCGACATCGGGTTGGCGCCTGCGGTAACCGACTTCAACCCTTCGCGGAAGATCGCCTGGGCCAGCACCGTCGCGGTGGTCGTACCGTCTCCAGCGATATCGGAGGTCTTGGTCGCCACTTCCTTCACCATCTGGGCGCCCATGTTCTCGATCTCGTCCTCGAGCTCGATCTCCTTCGCGACGGTGACCCCGTCCTTGGTGATCGTCGGGTTCCCGAACTTCTTCTCGATGACGACGTTGCGACCCTTGGGACCGAGCGTGATCTTCACCGCGTTTGCCAGCTGGTCCACGCCCCGCTTGAGGCGCGAGCGGGCCTCTGTATTGAATTCGAGGTACTTGGCAGCCATCTCTTCCTCCCCTGCTCAGCTGAGCTTGGCGATGACGTCGGATTCCTTGATCAGGATGATCTCTTCCTCCTCGAGCTCGACCTGCGAGCCGGTGTACTTCCCATACACAACCCGGTCGCCGACCTTCAGCTCCATCGGGACCCGCTGGCCTTTTTCCATCCGGCCGGGCCCGACCGCGATGACCTCACCCTGGATCGGCTTCTCCTTGGCCGTGTCGGGGATGTAGAGACCACCTTTCATCGCCTCGGACTCTTCCATCGGCCGGATCGCCACCCGATCGGCGAGCGGGAAGATCTTCAATCTGGTCTTCGTCGCAGTGGCCATGATGCTTCGCCTCCATCTGAAGGAGAACCGCGCAAGTGACTTACCAGCGGATCTCAGTTAACTAGCAACAGTTACAGCTTTGTGAGCATATGTCGATGTACTTAACTTGTCAAGTGCGCAAGTCAACTTGCCGAGTCTGGCAAAGTGATTAACATTATATGGTTAACTAATCAAGTCGGCCCCAGGAGGAATCCCGTGGACGTCCCATTTGTGATCCGGCACCGGCTGGAGGAACTGGGGTTGGCACAGCAGGATCTCGCCCGCGCCGCCCGCGTGACCGACTCTTACATCTCTCAATTGCTGACGCGGAAAAAGGCACCCCCGGCGCCGGGCCGCACCGACATCTATGACCGCATAGACAAGTTCTTGAAGCTTCCGAGCGGGGAGCTGGCCAAGCTGGCGGATCTCCAGCGCAAGGAAGAATTGAAGCGGGAATTGGGGGACGAGCCCGCCCCGTTGTTTCACGAAGTCCGCGAGCTGATCCTGCGCAAGTGTAATCCCGAAAAGCAAACACACCTCCGCACGATCTTCGAAACGCAGCCCTTCGGCGAGCTCGAACGCCTCGTCACCCAAACGCTGCTGGACGTGGCCAAGCGCGTGGCGAAAGACGAGCTCGAGAATGACTACTGGCTCCGTATGGTCGCTCGGCTCAGTCGCCGCAGCTACGAGGAGATGCGGGTCGTCGTGCTCGAGTTCCTCGATACGGACATCTTCCACGTGTCCGCTGAAAACTGTGTCTCGTTCTTGGATCCGCTGATTGAATCCTGGGACATCGACCTCGCGACGTTCGGTCTGGAGATCGTCCTAAACCACAGCGTCGTCCCAGGGCAGGCGAAGCGCTTCGCGTTCGTCGAGCGAGAAGCCGAACAGCCCGTCAGCGAAGAGCCGGGGCTCCAGGAATTCCTGCAGGATCCTTCCCTCAGCGGCACCGCGACCGCGGAGGAAGTCGAGTTTCTCAAGCGGCTGAGGTTCAAGCACATGCGGCCGACGCCCCTCTACTATTACCGCGAGTTGCAGAACCTCAGAGACCCGCTCCATTTTCGCACCGTGTAGACAGGAAGAAGGAAGAGGGACATGACCATCGAGCCCAATGACTTTCAGAGTCGACTGCGCGTTCTCCTGGGACTGCAGGGCGCGGTGCTTACGGACGAGGAGCTGTCCCACACGGCGGAGCGTTACCCCCGGTGTCGGGGGAAGGAGCACTGGGACGTGCGCGAGTACGTCCGGCGCACCGGGGTTGGCGCGCGCGAATACCGGGTGGTGCGGGGCAGCAGCATCGAGGATGTGTACCGCAGCGCCGAGCGGGTCCGCGCGGCCGCCCTAGGGACGGCGCTAAACGAGCTCGAGTCCCAGGAAAGGTCGGGGGAGGCTCCAGGAGGAAGCACGTAAGTCTCACCTTCACCAAAGTGAGCGGCGGGGCGATTGGGCAGCAGGGACGGGCTATGAGCCGCGCACCAGATCCAGCGCGCCTACGACTGTCCCTTCACCTGGCGCCGGATGTCGTTCTTGATGGACTCTGGCAGCGATTCCGCGTCGCGACCCTGCGGTACGTAGACGTACACACCCTCCGGGTTCAGCACGTAGCGATGATAGTAGTCCTTCGAGGCAAGGTCCTTCACAGGCTCCGGGGGCTTCTCCTCGGGCATCGTTCCGGGCCAGGAGATGAGCTTGCGACCGACCATGTGCCGGGGCAGCTCCTGCGGAGGGCTGCCGTCCGCCGGGACGATCCAGCCCCGCTGTTGCCCCCACGGCTGCTTCCTTCGGGTCATCACAGCCTCAATCACACCGTCCACAGGAGCACGTTCGGCGCGTACCGGCGAAAGAGCCGGGGCGCGGCCGTAGCCTGCTTGGTCACGACGATGACCGCGTCGTCCCCTTCCCTCACTCCTACGAGGGCGAGTCGTACCTGGCCGTCCGCCTGCGCCTGGAAAGTGAAACTGTCATGCGACGGACGGGGCGCATACGGCTTCGCCCACGCGGGCGGCTTGGCGCACGAGAACGCAATGACCTGCAGGGGCTGCGCGAGTGTGACGTCAGAGAGGACCTGTCGCTCGTACCAGGTGCTCGCGCCCGAGCTCGGGTCCTTGGTGAGCCGGTGGCCGCTCTTCGGGTACGTCGTGTGCCTGCCCGCCGGACCGCAGGCGACAATCACCCCGTTGGCGATGCTGCTCACCGACCCGACGTGGTACGACGTTCCGTGCCAGACTCCCACTACGTCAATGTCTCTCGGCATCCGAGAAAGGTAGCAGCGCAGCCGGCCACGGGTGCTGCCCCGCGCGGCGTGTCGCAAGAGCGCCCCGAACCGGGAAGCGGGAGGTGGTGGATCCACTCTCAGCAGACGCTTCTGCAGCGTGACGAGGGCGAGGTACACGGCGCTCGACGCGTTGGTCTGGGGATGGCCCTGGTCTTCCAAGTGCGTCTGCAGCTCTTTCGCTTGGTCCTGCGCGTTGGTGATGACCAGGACCAAGTCGTGGTGGGGAAGGCTGACGCGGCGCTCCTTCGTGTCCCGGAACCGAGCATGTGTCCCGAGTGCCAGTAAAGCGAGCGCCCCGCCGCCCGTCACTCGGCCGTGGTGTGGCGCCGCCGCTCGGTCCCGCGGCGCCGATCGGCGAGCACGCGCCGCTCGCGCCTGCGCCACTCCGCGCGACCGGGCGCGCTCGCGTGGCGGCGGTCCACCCCGCTGCTGCGTGATGGAACGCGACGGCGTTCGCCGACGCGGCGGTTGGGAAACCACAAGGGGGAGTCGTTCGCGACCATGGTGCGCCTCTGCGAAGACGGACGATCGTAGTCATAAGCGCCGCGCGCTCAGCTAGGCGCGCGGCGCCCGCTGGAGGGCGCGTCCTGTACCGCACGCCACTCGACCGGGTCGGCGCACTGCTCCCGGCGTCGGTGCGGTCGCGGGCTCGCGCCCGTGTGGCTCTACGCCGCGACCGGCTCGGGCACCGCACCCCACTCGGCGACCAGCGAATCTATACGTGCGACGCTGACGGTCCGGGTCCGTGGCATACCACGCCGTGAAATACTCGAGCCCGGCGCGGTGCGCCTCCTCATATGAAGGCCTGCAGCACCTCTGGCCCACGGTTTGTCGCACGTTGACGCTCGCCGAAGGGCGAGTCAGCGACGGAGGTCTAGTATGTCACCAAACCAAGCCGCCCGCGCGGGTGGCAGCGCCTTCACGAAGGCGAGCGCATAGCCGAAGATGGCGTCGGTTAGCTCATCCACCGGCCATTCCCATTGCTTGGTCTGCTCTTCCCGTGCCCACTTCACGCGGTCCGCGCTGAGGTGAGCGAGTCTGCGGTGTAACCGGTCTGTCAGATCGATTGTGAAGACTGCTGGCTGCGCGGGACGGTGCGTTGCGGCCCATTCCGTAACCGGGTCGAAGTAGTGGCACGCGTACCTATTCTTCGGATACCTTTGGTCCGGTTGATCTCTACTGAAGAACTCGTACAGGCATCTCACGTGGATTAAGAACGCCTCTAGACTAAACGTTGGACCGGGCGTTGACGAAGGCACGGGCCGGAGCGCTCACTCTGCCGCGCCCCGCTCGCCGCCGGCGCGGCAGCGGCTTACGGCACCACGACGATACGACCGGCCATCTGGTTGAGGTGAACCGAAGAAGGCGACCCTCGAACCCCCCCAATTGGCGCGAAGTGTATCGTTCGGCGTTCTGAGGCTCTCGCGGTTCGCCACACAAGAGCGTTGAGCAGCCGGCCATGACCCCGTCCAAGGCTCGGGGGAGCCCCGAAATCTGAAACGTCATCGCTCTTGTCCCCCCGAATGTCCCGCTGGTTTCGGGCGCCCTTCGCCCGCTTTCGCGCCCTTTCCTTCGGGTTCGTCTGCTTCTAGGTTTCGGGCCGTGCGTCTCTGAGCGTGACTACGGATCAAGAGGCTGGGGGTTCGAGTCCTCCTGGGCGCATAACG
>Ga0070707_100004355_pt1 | contig 13269 bp, 13 predicted proteins | sample KBSK5502metaG_FD_65468 | JGI IMG/M metagenome (GOLD analysis project Ga0070707, IMG submission 65468) | Corn, switchgrass and miscanthus rhizosphere microbial communities from Kellogg Biological Station, Michigan, USA - KBS K5-50-2 metaG | ecosystem: Host-associated > Plants > Roots >... | reverse complement strand
CCCTGGATCGGCGTCATGGCGGGCGGGTTCGCCCTCGGTCCGGTGTTCGCCGCCGCACCGGCCGATCGGGACCGGGTGCTGGTGCGCCTCGGGCTCGTGATGACGGCCGCCTTCGTCCTCCTCCGCCTGGCGAACGGCTACGGTGACCCGACCCCGTGGTCTTCGCAGGCGACACCGGTCCGCACCGCCCTGTCCGCCCTCGCCACGACCAAGTATCCCCCGTCCCTGCTCTTCCTTCTCATGACGCTCGGGCCGGCCCTCACGGCCGTCCCGCTCTTCGCCCGCTGGCACGGGCGCCTAGCCGACGTCGTCCGCACCCTGGGCCGGGTTCCGCTGTTCTTCTGGCTGCTCCACGTGCCGCTCATCCATGCCGTGGCGCTGGTCCTGTCGCTGGCGCGCGACGGCCGGGTGGCTCCCTGGCTCGTGGAGAATCCCCCGGTCGAGCCGCCGCCGGGTTACGGGTTCGGGCTGGTCATGGTGTACGGCGTGAGCGTGGGGGTGGTGGCGGCGCTTTATCCCGTGTGCCGCTGGTTCGCCGAGGTCAAGCGGCGGCGGAACGATCGCTGGCTCCGCTACCTGTGAGCCGGACCCGCCGGCACCGCCACCGCCCGCACGGTCGCGACGAACGGCTCGGCACGATGGAACAGGTCGGTCAAGCGCGGCTTCCGCCGCAGCACCAGCACGAGATCGCCCGGCGGAGGCTCGGTCAGGCCCTCCACAGTGAGGAAGGCGGGCAGGCTGAGCGCCGCGGGGGAGGGGGCGCGATACCGCGCGCCGTGCCAGCCGAACTCCAGGGCGGCGGGGGGCGCTCGCACCACCTGATCGAGGAAGAAGTCGCCGTCCACCTCGTAGAAGCCCTCGACCGGCGAATCCCCGTCAAGGTAGAAGCCCGGATCGAACCGGTCGCCCTCGTGCCGGGCGAAGTTCTCCTCCGCGGCGCGGTCGTAGGCCTCCAGTGCCGGGGCCCGCGCGCGCCACTCGACGTGATGGCGGAGCTCGTGCGTCAGCGTCTCCCAGGCCTCCTGCCGCCAATCGAAATCGGGGTCGAGCCGCGCCAGCTGGACGAACGAGCCGTGGTAAAGCACGATCCGGCTCTGGATCGCGCCGGACGGCGTGCTCTCCGGCGCGGGGAGCGGGATACACTCGCCCAGTGTATAGATCTCGGCGCGGGCGGGGTGGGGAACGCTCTGGCGCGACACCGCGACCTCGGCGACCCCTTCGAAGAACGCGGGCGGGACGTCGGCGGAGAGACGGCGGACGAGGGACTCGAAATCCGCGAGACGCATCCGGGAAAAGAGTCGTTCAGACCGCGAGACGGTCGCGGAAATAGCCCTCGAGCTGATCCAGCCCCACCCGGTCCTGGCTCATCGAGTCGCGGTGGCGCACGGTGGCGGTACGGGCGGTCACGGTGTCGCCGTCGATTGTGACGCAGAACGGCGTGCCCGCCTCGTCCATGCGCCGGTACCGCCGGCCGATCGCGCCGCTGTCGTCGTAGAACACGGGAAACCGGCGCTTGAGCGCGTGGTACACCTCCACGGCGAGCTCGGGCATCCCCTCCTTCTTCACGAGGGGGAACACTCCCGCCTTGATCGGGGCCAGGGCCGGGTGAAAGCCGAGCACCACTCGGGTCTCCCCTTCGACCTGCTCTTCGCGATAGGCGTCTACCAGTAGCGTGAGCGCGACCCGGTCGGCGCCGGCCGACGTCTCGACGATATAGGGGATGTAGCGCTCGTTGGCCGCTTGGTCGAAGTACTCGAGCTTCTTGCCCGAGTACTGCTGGTGGCGGCCGAGATCGAAGTCGGTACGGTTGTGGACCCCCTCGATCTCCTGCCAGCCGAAGGGGAACTCGTACTGGATGTCGAACGCGTCCTTGGCATAATGTGCCAGCTCATCCGGCCCATGCCGGTGGAAGCGGAGCTTGGCGGGATCCAGGCCAAGCGCCTGGTGCCACTCCATGCGCCACGCCCGCCACCGCTCGAACCACTCGACGTCGGTGCCGGGCTTCACGAAGAACTGCATCTCCATCTGCTCGAACTCCCGGGTCCGGAAGATGAAGTTCCCGGGCGTGATCTCGTTCCGGAACGCTTTCCCGATCTGGGCAATCCCGAACGGGATCCGCTGGCGGGAGGAGTTGAGCACGTTGAGATAGTTGACGTAGATGCCCTGCGCCGTCTCCGGCCGGAGGTAGACGATTGCGGCCTGGTCCTCCACCGGCCCCATGAAGGTCTTGAACATGAGGTTGAAGAGGCGGGGCTCGGTCAGCGTGCCTTTGCTGCCGCACACGGGACACTGGGCGTCGGGCTGGCCGGGCGTCCCCTTGATCCGCGGGTCGTCGGCTCGGAAACGGTTCTTGCAGTGCTTACAGTCCACCAGCGGATCGGTGAATCCGGCGACGTGGCCCGACGCCTCCCAGACCTTGGGATGCATGAGGATCGCGGCGTCCAGCCCCTCGATGTCGTCACGAGCGTGGACTAGGGCCTGCCACCAGCGGTCCTTGACGTTCTTCTTGAGCTCGACACCCAGCGGGCCGTAGTCCCACACGGAGCCGAGACCGCCGTAGATCTCGGAGGACTGGAAGACAAAGCCGCGTCGCTTGGCGAGCGACACGAGCTTGTCCATCAATGTGGTGTCGGCCATCGAGGTCGCTGTCGGAGGTGGTCTGGCAACGGGAGCGGGGGAAGATAGGGGTGAAGTCGCGAGGGCAGCAACTGATGGCGGGGCCTTTTCGGCGTGTGGAGCGGAGCCGAGTAGGGCACGGCAACCTGGTTTTCAACACGCGGGCACGGAATGTGGAAATGTTGATGGCGCCTGATGTTGCGGTTTTCATGGCCATCGGTAATTTTGTGATGTGCAAAGAGTCACCCGCCGCCGATATCCCCGGGCACGCCCCGACCTCCGCTTCCAGTCCGTCGGCGGCAGCCTCGCACTCCACGATGACTCCGGCACCCGCGCCGAGCGGCTGGACTTCACCGCCGCGCTGGTCCTCACCTACTGTGATGGCCGTCATGACACCGGGTCGATCGCCGACGCCGTCGCCGGCTCCCTGAGTCACGCCGACCGCGACGCGCTCCGGGCCGACGTCCGGCGGATCATCCGAGGGTTTGCCCGGGAAGGGCTCGTTGTGTAAACGGCGTGAACGGTGAACAGTAAACAGTGAACAGGGGCTCCGATGATCACCGGAGCCCCTGTTCACTGTTCACCGTTCACTGTTCACTGCAGTTCAGCTCCCCGCCCGCCGATTCTTCCGCCGTTCGCCCGGCTGGTATGCGGCCTTCCGCCGCTCGAGGATGTCGCGCACGATCAGCTCCCCGTGCCCCCGCGCGTTCTCGATGAACAGCCGGTTCGCGTCGTTCCCGCTCGCGATCACCCCCGCCAGATAACAACCGGCTACCGGCGTCGCCATTGTGCGCTCGTCGTGCGCCGGTACCCCGGTCGCGTCGTCCACCGGCACGCCCAGCCCGCAGAGCAGCGTCGTATCCGCGTGGTAGCCGGTCATGGCCAGAACGGCCTCCGCCGGCAGCGACTCGACCCCCGGCCGCCCGGCCGACTCGATCTCCACGTGGGTCGGCGTGATCGCCCGGACCTTCGAGCGCCAGCGCACGGCGATGCTTCCTTCCTTGATCCGGTTGGTGATGTCGGGCAGCACCCACGGCTTGACGGTCCGGTCCAGCGCGTCGGCGAAGTGGATGAGAGTCACGTGCGCCCCCGCGCGCCAGCACTCGAGCGCCGCGTCCACTGCGCTGTTCCCCGCCCCGATCACCACGATGCGCAGGTGCCAATATGGGTGTCCCTCGACGAAGTAGTGGGAGACGTGCGGCAAATCCTCCCCCGGAACGTTGAGGAGGTTCGGATTGTCGAAGTACCCGGTGGCGAAAACCACGGCCTGCGCGTCATAGCTGGTCTCGTCGTGCGGACGCCGGACGTCGAGGTGGAAGGTCCCGTTGGGCTTCCGCACGGCACCGGTCACCTCTTCCCCCGGCCGGATGTCGAGCTCGAAGTGCTCGGCCACCCGCCGATAGTAGATGAGTCCGTCCCGCCGCGTCGGCTTCTCGTGGCTTGCGACGAAGGGGATGTCACCGATCTCGATGCGCTCCGGCGTTGAGAAGAAGGTCATGGCGAGAGGGTACCGCTCGATGGTCGAGACGATGTTGCGGCGATCGAGCAGCACGCACGGAATGCCCGCGTTCTTGGCGGCGATGCCGACCGCGAGCCCGCACGGCCCGGCGCCGATCACGACGAGATAGGTGGATTCGGTAGCGGGCATGGTCCCTGAACCTCGTTAGACCTCGATGATCTGGTCCCGCCGGGTACCGACGCTCACGTAACGGACGGGTGCACCCGAGAGTTCCTCCAGCCGGTCGAGGTAGCGCCGGGCCTCCACCGGCAGGTCGCCGAGGCGCCGGGCATCGGCGGTCGAGCGGCGCCACCCGGGCAGCACCTCGTAGACCGGCTTCACCCGGCCCAGCAGATCCACCTCCGACGGCATTTCCTCGCAGGCCGACCCGTCCAGCCGGTACGCGGTGCCGACCGGGACCTCCGCGAACGTGTCGAGGACGTCGAGCTTGGTCACCGCGAGTCCGGTGAGGCCGTTCACCCGCACCGCATAGCGCACGACGGTGGCGTCGAACCAGCCGCAGCGGCGGGGCCGCCCGGTCACCGCGCCGAACTCGCCGCCCAGCTCCCGCAGCCGGCGGCCCTCGGGATCGTCGGCCTCTGTCGGCAGCGGACCGTTCCCCACCCGCGTCGTGTAGGCTTTGACCACACCCAGCACGCCGTGGATCGCCGTGGGTCCGATGCCGGCCCCCACGGCCGCGCCGCCGGCCGTGGTGTTTGACGACGTGACGAAGGGGTAGGTCCCGTGGTCCACGTCCAGCAGCGAGCCCTGGGCCCCCTCGAGCAACACCCGCTTTCCCCTCTTCACCGCATGATGCACGACCAGCCCCGCATCCGCCGTGAGCGGCAGGAGTCGCGGAGTCCAGCGTTCGACCAGCGCCATCTGCGCGTCGAGCGCCGCCCGTGCGGTGCTGCCCATGAGCTCCAGCAGACGGTTGGCCCGGGCCACCCGCTCGGCCAGCACCGGCCGCAGAGCGGCCAGGTCGCGGAGGTCGGCCACCCGGATCCCCCGGCGCCCGTACTTGTCCTCGTAGGTGGGCCCGATCCCTCGGCCGGTCGTGCCGATGTTCTGGCTCTTCTCGCTCGCCTGGTCCAGCAGCTTGTGGTACGCCAGGACGAGATGCGCGCGGTCGGACACGACCAGCCGTCCCGAGAAATCGATCCCCTTCTCCGCCAGCTGGTCCAGCTCGGTGAAAAGCTGGTCGGGGTCGAGCACGACCCCGTTGCCGACGATGCAGGTCACCCGGGGGTGGAGAATGCCCGACGGGATCTGCTGGAGGATGAACTGGGTCTCGCCGGTGACGACGGTGTGCCCGGCATTCGCGCCGCCCTGATAGCGGACGACCATGTCCGCCCGCTCCGCCAGGACGTCAACGAGCTTGCCCTTTCCCTCGTCGCCCCACTGGGCGCCCACGACCACCACACACGTGGTGCGTGCGTCGAACATGCGGCGTCCCTCCGACCGGCCAACAAAAAAAGAGCCCCGTGCGGGGCCGGTGCATCCTCGGGGAGAACGTAGTGGCGGCCGGGAGAAAGGTCAATTCGCGAGCGGGGCGGGCAGTGCCCGGGCACTACCGCGGGGCGGCCCGCTCCCACCGGTTCGCCTGCACGACGGCGCGTCCCACGTGCTTCGCCGTCCGGAAGCTCGAGGCATCCCCGGTGTCTCCGGCCGTGTGAATCCGTCGGAGTGTGGACCAGTCGAGCCGCGCTACCGTGACCGCGACCGCTCCCGCGCGCGCGAACGGCAGGCTGTCGACCAGAATCCCCACCGGGAGGCGGTGCCTCCGGACCGGGACGCCGATGCCGGTGAGGCTTGGCACGAGCGCGTCGGCCGCCGCGTCGCCCGGGGCGTCGTGGCTCACCAGGTAGAGTGGCCCGGTTTCGTCCAGGGTGTCGAAATTGAGCACGGCGCGCCCCGCGAAGAGGCCGGGTCGCTCCCGTGCAAGCACCCTGGCACCCACGAGTCCGAACTCCTCCGCGCCCGTGATCACGACGCCTACGGCGGGGTCGTCCGTCGCCGCGGCTGCTGCCAGGGCCGCGATCACCCCGCTGCCGTTGTCACGCGCGCCCGGCGACTGCCCGGCGAGCCGACCCCGGCCGGCGAGCACGGCGGCGCAAACTCCAATCACTGCTCCGGCCAGGGCCCCCTGCAGCGGCAACGGGCCGCGCAGGCGCGCCAACGCGAGCCCGGCGAGTCCTGTCGCCGCGGCCGCCATCACCCAGATCGCCACCAGCCGGCCGGCCATGGAGTGGCCCTGCGCCTTGGTGTCGAGGTGGGCGATGATCCAATGTCGCACGTCGGTTGACCGGGTGGCGAGGAGATTCGCGTCGTCGCGCGGGCCTCCGCCGAACGGGAGCGACGCCGCACCGCTCCCCACACCGAAAGCGAGCGCGGCCAGACTCGCCGCGCCGGCCACCCAGGCGGCCAGGGCCGCCCAGCCGGGCACGCCGGGGAACGCGAGCAGCGGCACGAGCACGAGGCCGATCCAGCCGAGACCGGCGCCGAGCAGGGGGAACGCCCAGAGCGAGGAAGGATGGAACCGGAAGGCGTGGTGCTCGACCCCGTAGCCCAGTGCCGCGAGATGCTGGGCCACCGCCGCGCGGGCCGCGGCCGCGGCCGGTGTTCCGGCCTCCCGTGGCCGGGTCAGGACGTCGAGCGGTGGGTCAGCCGCCCTGCTTGCCACGCTTGCCGGACGAACCCGGCGCGGTTGTGGGAATGACGGCGGCCTTGGCCGTGTCGGAAGTGACCCGGTCCTCAGCGACCAGCTCGTTGAGATGCTGCTCGAACGTCTGCATGCTGTCGCCCTTCGCTTCGGCGATGAGCTTCTTGAGCTCGCCCAAGCGGGCCGGGTTCTTGAGCGACTCGCGGATGGCGGGTGTCGCGACCATGATCTCCATCGCGGCCACCCGACCCTTGTTGTCCTTGCGCGGGAGGAGCTGCTGCGCCATCACCGCGCGCACGGCCTCGGAGAACCGCATACGCCCGATCTCCCGCTCCTCCGCGGGCAGCGCGGCGAGGATGCGCTCGATCGTGGTCGTGACGTCGGGCGTCGGCATCGTGGCGATCAGGAGCCGTCCCGTTTCCGCCGCCTTGATCGCGGTATCGATCGTGGGCGCGTCGGCCATGTCGCCGATGACCACGACGTCCGGGTCCTGGCGCAGCGCCGCCCGGAGGCCCGTGGCAAGCGCGTCCGTGTCCACACCGACCTCCCGCTGCGTCACCGAGCAGTTGACGTCGCGATGGAGAAACTCGATCGGATTTTCGATGGTGACGATGTGCTTGTGGTGGGTCTTGTTGATGTGATGGACGATCGCGGCCACGGTCGAGCTCTTCCCGCTGCCGCTCACCCCGGCCACGACGATGAGACCCCGATCCGCCTCGGCGATGGGCTTGAGCGATTCGGGCAGTCCCAGCGACTCGAGCGACGGCACGGCAAACGGAATCACCCGCATCACGATCATGAAGCTGGAGCGCTGCCGCAGCACATTGACCCGGAATCGGCCCACGCCCGGCATGCCCCAGGAGCAATCGAAGTCGCGGAGCTGGTCGATGCGGGCGCGATCGGTGTCGCTGTGCATCAGCTTGAGCGCGATCGCCTTGGTCTGGTCCGGCGTCAGGCGCTGCTTCGTGAGCGGGACGAGCTTGCCGTTGATGCGGGCCCGGAACACGTCGCCGGCCTTGATGTGCAGGTCGGAAGCCCCGCGCTCGACCGCCGCCTTGATGATCTTTTCCATATCGGCTCGTCGGTCTCCGTGTCCTCCGTGGTGAATCCTATTCCCGCCCGCGGCCAGTGCCCGCCGGCGGCAGGAGACCCATCAGCTCGCGTGCTTGCCGCAGCGTCTCCCGCGCGATGACCCCGGCCCGCTCCGCGCCGGCCGCGAGTATCTCGTCCACCCGGCCCGGGGCCGCCTCCAGCTCGCGCGCCCGCTCGCGGATCGGCGCGAAATGGGCCGCCATCGCGTCGGCCAGCACGCGCTTGCAGTCGAGGCAGCCCCACTCGGCGCCTCGGCAGTTCCGGGCGACGTCCACGACCGTCTCCGGAGTGGAGAAGTAGCGGTGCAGGTGGTAGATGTTGCAGATGTCCGGGTTTCCCGGATCTTTCCTGGTGACCCGGGCGGGATCGGTCACGGCCGGCCGCAGCTTCTGCCAGATCGCCTCGGGGCTCTCGAGAATCCCGATCGTGTTCCCTAGACTCTTGGACATCTTCGCCTGCCCGTCGAGACCCATGATGCGCTTGGCCTCGGTCATGAGCGGCTTGGGCTCAGGGAAGAAGTCGCGGTGCCCTCCGAACGCCGCGTTCCACCGGCGCGCGATCTCCCGCGTCAGCTCCAGATGCTGTACCTGGTCCTCGCCCACCGGCACCAGGTCCGCGCGGTAGAGCAGGATGTCGGCCGCCATGAGGATCGGGTAGTTGAGGATTCCGGCGGGAATGCTTTCGACCCGCTGCGCCTTATCTTTGAACTGGGTCATCCGCTCGAGCTCCCCGAGCGGCGTGACGGCGTTGAGCAACCACATCAGCTCGACGTGCTCCGGCACATGCGACTGCACGAACAGCGTCGCCCGGTCCGGGTCGATGCCGGCTGCGAGCAGGCCGACCGCCATCTCCCGGGTCCGTTCCGCCAGCGTCGCCGGATCGTACTTCTGGGTGATGGCGTGCAGGTCGACGATCGCGAAGAGACAATCGTAGGCCGCCTGAAGCCTCACCCAGTTCGAGACGGCGCCGAGATAGTTGCCGATGTGGAGCTCGCCCGACGGCTGGATTCCGGAAAAGATACGCGGCATCACCCAAGGTACCCACCCGAAGCGAGAGCGACAAGATGCTGTCGTCATTGGACTTACTCGATCTCGCACGGTCCGCCGCCGCCCGCGCCGCCCGGTTCATCCGGGGGGTCGAGCGCCCGGCGGACCCCGCCGGGTGGGCGGTCAAGGGCAGCCGCGATTTCGTCACCGAGGTGGACCGGGCGTCGGAGCGGCTCATTGCCGAGGTGCTGCTGGCCGGCGATCCCCGTGCCCGGATCGTGGGGGAAGAGCTGAGCCCCGACGTGGCGACGGAAGGCCTCGTCTGGGTGGTCGATCCCCTCGACGGCACGACCAACTTCCTGCACGCCTATCCGGCCTACGCCGTGTCGATCGCCGCCGCCGTGGACGGCGTGCTCGAGGCGGGGGTGGTGCACCACATCCCCCACGACGAGATCTTTTGGGCGACACGCGGCGGCGGCGCCTGGTGCGGCGACCGTCGTCTGCGGGTCTCTCCGATCGAGGCTCCCGGGCACGCCCTGATCGGCACGGGCTTCCCCTTCAAGGATCTCGCCGAGCTCGACGAGTACCAGCGCCAGTTCGCTCGGGTGGCCGCCCGCACCAGCGGAATCCGGCGCGCCGGCGCCGCCGCCATCGATCTCGCCGACGTCGCCGCGGGGCGGTTCGAGGGGTTTTGGGAGCAGCGGCTCGCCGCATGGGACCTCGCGGCGGGTGTGCTGCTCATCCGCGAGGCGGGGGGCCGGGCGACGGACTACCGCGGGCGGGACTTGGGTGTGGCGCACGGCCCGGTCGTGGCGGGGAATCCCGCAATTCACCACTGGCTGCTGGAGACCCTCGGTGACGGGGCCTGACGACTCGGTCTCCGCCTGGAGCGACGCGTTGGCCGCCGCCACGGCGACGCCGGCGGGCGGGTCGGCCGCGGCGATCGGCGGTGCCCTCGCGGGCGCGCTGGTGCAGATGGTCGCCTCGCTCACGACCGCACGTGACAGCTACGCCGACATCCGCCCCGAGACCACCGCGGCGGCGGCGCGGGCCGCCACGCTGCGCGGGCGGCTCCTCCTCCTCGCCGGCGAGGACGCGACGGCGTTCCGCGACGTCATGGATGCCCTCGCTCTGCCGCGGGGAACCGAGGCCGAAATCGCCCAACGGAACTCGGCTCGCGCCGAGGCCCTGAAAGGCGCTGCCGGTGTCCAGTACGAGCTCCTCCTTCTGGCAGGCGAAGTAGTGGATCTCGGCGAGGAGCTGGTGGTCCGCGGGCTCCGGAGCGCCGTGGGCGACGCTGCGTCGGCGGTGTTTCTGGCGGCCGCCGCGTGCCGGAGCGCCTACTGGGCGATCCGGAGCAATCTCCGGCGCCTCTACGACGATGCCGAGGCCGAACGGATGATGGCCGGCGCGCTGGAGCGGCTGGAAGAGATCGCGGCGGCGGAGAAGCGGGTCGTGGTGGAGCTGAGCGAGCGGCTCTGACGCGGGGGCGGCCCGGGGCTCAGGCGGCGGTGAGGATCCGCGGCCCGTCCGGCATGATGGCGACGGTGTGCTCGAAGTGGGCGGAGAGACTCCCGTCGGCGGTGACGACGGTCCACTTGTCGGGGAGCGTGCGGGTCGCCGGGCTCCCGACCGTGATCATCGGCTCGATCGCGAGCGTCATGCCCTCCAGCAGTCGCGGCCCCCGACGCGGCGCGCCGTAGTTCGGCACCTGGGGTTCCTCGTGGAACCGCGTCCCGATGCCGTGTCCGACAAGCTCCCGTACGACCCCGTAGCCCGCCCCTTCCGCTACCCGCTGGATCGCGTGCCCGATATCGCCCACGTGATTGCCCACCCGCGCCGCGGCGATGCCTGCCACTAGGCATTCCTGAGTGACGCGGAGGAGCCGCTCCGCCTCCTTCCCGATCCGGCCCACCGGGAACGTCGCCGCGGAATCGGCGTGCAGGCCCTCCAGGTGAACGCCCACGTCCACGCTCAGAATGCTGCCTTCCGCCAGCGCGCGCTTGGGAGACGGGATCCCGTGCACGATCTCCTGGTCGATGGAGGTGCAGAGCGTCTTGGGGAACCCGTACAGGCCTTTGAACGAGGGTGTGGCGCCCGCGTGGCTCCGGATGAACGCTTCCGCCTCGGCGTCGAGCTGCTCGGTCGTGACTCCGGGGCGGACCAGCCGGCTCACCATGGCGAGCACGCCGGCCAGGATCGCCCCGGCGCGCCCCATGGTGTCGATTTCCCGGGGGGATTTCAGCGTGATCATTCGCCGTCGAGCGCCCGCCGGACCCGCTCCGCCACTTCCCCGACGGTCCCCACCGCAGGGACGTGCCGGACGAGTCCGCGGGCGTCGTACCAGGCCAGCACCGGCGCGGTCTGATCCCGATAGGCCCGGAGCCGCGTCGCCACGGCCGCCGGGTCGTCGTCCGGGCGGGCCTCGATGGCGCGCCGCTTCTCCAGGCGTCCGAGGATCTCGTCGTCGGTCACGTCGAAGAAGAGCACCGCGTCGAGCGCCCGGCCCCGCTCCGCCAGAAGTCGCTCCACGCCCTCGGCCTGCGGCACCGTCCGAACGACTCCGTCGAACACCACGCCCCTTGCGGCGCGGGGCCGCGCCAGCTCCTCCCGCACGACGCCGAGAATGATGTCGTCGCTCACGAGATGCCCGGCTTCCATGACCGCCTTGGCCTTCCGACCGAGCGGCGTGCCGCGCTTGACCGCGTCGCGGAGCAGGTCACCGGTCGCGAACTTGGGCAGCCCGAGCCGCTCGGCGAGGATGGCGCCCTGGGTGCCCTTGCCGGCGCCGGGGGGGCCCATGAGGAGGATGTCCAAGCACAGCTCCGCGTCTGACGTGGGCTGGGTGAACCGTGAACGGGGAACGGGGGGCGCCCGCTCACGGAGACCCCCCGTTTACCGTTCACTGTTCACCGTTCACCTCTTACATGTATCGCTGCTGCCTGCCCCGGAACTTCACCCGCCCCGTCTTCATGAACCCGTCGTACTTGCGCAGCGTGCGATGCTGCTCCACTTGCGCGATCGTGTCCAGCAGCACGCCGACCACGATCAGCACGGACGTCCCGCCGAAGTGGGTCTGAATCCCGACGCGCTGGGAGATGATGATGGGGAGGAGCGCGATGAACGCGAGGAACAGGGCCCCCGGCAGGGTCACCCGGGCGAGGACCGCATCGATGTAGTCGGCCGTGCTGGCGCCCGGCTTCACGCCCGGGATGAAGCCGCCCTGCTTTTTCAGGTTCTCGGCCAGATCCACGGAATTGAAGATGATGGACGTGTAGAAGTAGCTGAAGATCACGATCAGGACGGCGAACGTGAGATCGTACGGTAGGTCGCCGGGGGAGAAGAAGCTCGCGATGTCCTGGAGCACCGGGCTCTTCGTGAAGCTGGCGACGGTGCCCGGGACGATGATGATCGTCTGGGCGAAAATGATCGGCATCACGCCGGCGGTGATCAGCCGGATCGGGATGAAGGTCTTCTGGCCCTCGCGGATCCGGCCCCGGCCCATGACCTTGCGCGGAATCTGGATCGGGATCCGGCGGGCCGCGATCGTCATGGCCACTACCACACCGATCACGCCGATCACCACGGCGACGTAGAATGCCGCGCCGAGGGGCGAGACGATCCCGCCCTTGATGAAATTGGCGAGCTCCACCGTAGAGGGCCACAGCCGTTCCAGGATGGAGAACGTGATGAGCAGGCTCATCCCGTTCCCGATGCCCCGCTCGGTGATCTGCTCGCCCAGCCACATCACGAAAATCGCGCCCGCGGTGAGCGTCACGACCATGATGAGCCGCGAGGCGAAGCCCGGATTGGGAATCGCGCCGGGAATCGACTCGGTGAAGAGCGCGAAGGTGTAGGCCTGGGACAGCGAGATGAACACGGTGAGGTACCGGGTCCACTGCGTGATCTTCTTCCGTCCCTCTTCGTCCTTCTGGAGCTTGCCGACGGACGGCACGATGCCGCCGGCCAGCTGGAAGATGATCGACGCGGAGATGTAGGGCATGATCCCGAGGGCGAAGACCGTCGCCCGGGAGAGACCGCCCCCCAGCGTGTCGTACAGGCCGAAGAACCCGGCGGCGCCGGAGTTCCGGATGAAGTCGGCGAGCGCGGTGACGTTGACCCCGGGAGCGGCGATGTGCGCGCCGATCCGGTAAATCACGAGCGCCAGCAGGGTGAACAGCAGCTTCCGTTTGAGCTCGTCGTCGATAGCGAACGTGGGAACGCGCGGCTCGGTCACTTCAGACCTCGATCGTGCCGCCGGCCGCCTCGAGCTTGGCGCGCGCCGATGCGGAGAGACCGACCCCCTGCACGGTGTACGCGCGGTCGGCGTCTCCCGTGCCCAGGAGCTTCACGGGGACGTCGCGCTTGCCGATGAGGCCCGCGGCGAAGAGCGTTTCGGGATTGACGACCTGGCC
>Ga0070707_100004353_pt1 | contig 13269 bp, 10 predicted proteins | sample KBSK5502metaG_FD_65468 | JGI IMG/M metagenome (GOLD analysis project Ga0070707, IMG submission 65468) | Corn, switchgrass and miscanthus rhizosphere microbial communities from Kellogg Biological Station, Michigan, USA - KBS K5-50-2 metaG | ecosystem: Host-associated > Plants > Roots >... | reverse complement strand
GAAGGTCGGTTTCCTAACGCGGTTCGACGGTGTCGCCTTGGATGCTAGCTTGCGCACGGGACATGTCGCGGATCCGCGCCGCCTGCTCGACCTGCAAGTGATAGCCTTCGGCGAGGAAGTCGTGCAAGAGCTGGAGTTCGGCATCGCTGTAGCGCGCGAGGCGTTCCATGCCCGCGCGTCCCACTGGGCCATAGATCTCCTCGATGCGGGTGCGAGCCTCAGATGTCAGCTCGACCAGCACGCTGCGGCGGTCTCCACCAGCCCGAACGCGCCGCACATACCCGGCGCGTTCCAGGCGATCGATCGCCACGGTCGTCGCTCCGGGGCTGAGTTGAGCAGCCGCACCTAGGCGCCCAGCAGTCATGGGCCCGTGAGCATTGAGAAGCCCCATGCACCGCAGGTCGGTGCGATTGACCCCCACATGCTGCGCCGCCGCCTCGTCAACCAGGTCTGAGGCGTTCTGAAAGCGGGCAATGGCCCACGCCACCTCGCTAAGCAGCGTTTCACGGTCTGGTGTTGTCATTGCTTTCGTTTCCATGATAAAAATATATAGTCGTCAAAATATATCGCCGGGTGCGCGCTCCGCTGCTCCTAAGTATAGCTTGGCACGTCTGGGCCGCGTCTGATCGCACCGCCCGTCGAGAAAAGGGAGGGCCACTGTGCCTGAAGGATTCGAAAACACTCGCGGCTCGCTGCCAGGCTGGCTCAAGCCGGCAAATCGTCTCGTCAAGGTGCTCCAACGTTTGGGCGTGCGCACTGGCACCATCCACGTGCTCAGTGTCCCAGGCCGCACGTCGGGGAGGATGCGTAGCACGCCGGTTTCGGCCCTCACCGTCGGCGGCACGCGTTACCTCATCGGCGGCATGGACGACGCGGACTGGGTGAAGAACGCACGCGCGGCGGGTTGGGGTATCCTCGCCTATGGCCGTAGTCGCGAACGCGTCACCCTAGTCCAACTGCCCGTACAGGATCGTGGAGCGATCTTGCGCGAGTTCCCTCGCCTCGTCCCGCATGGGGTCTCATTCTTCCGGCGACTCTACGATCTCCCGCGCGATCCTGCAGCGTTGCCCGATGCCTTCGCTAACCTTGCTACACGTGCGACGGTCTTCCGCCTCGAACCGGCGCAGGAGATATCGGCCCTGGTTTGGCCTGCCGAACCTTAGCGGTAATGTCGAGCGACGGGGCCCAGAAGGGTCTGAACATGCCTTACCAGGCCTGATCACAACGGCTCCCTTACTGTGGTCACGCCACTGCTGGAACCCAGGCGACACCGGATTGACGACAGGGGTGATAACGGCGGCGGCGGCTCCAGATGAAGGGATGGCGATTGGCGCTCCAGTAGCTAGTTGCCACCTCCTCCACCGCACCAATCTCCTCCCGGTCTCGAAACGCTACCACCTACGTAGCGGATACACCACTTAGCCCCGCCCGTAGACGGGGATGCTGGCGCCGCTGATGAGGCCGGCGTCTTCGGAGGCGAGGAAGAGCAGCACGCGCGCAATCTCTTCAGCTTTGGGCCAGCGGCTGAAGTCGGCGTCCGGCATGCTGCCGCGGTTGGCGGGCGTATCCACAATGCTGGGCAGAATGGCGTTCACCGTAATGTTGGCGTCGCGCAGCTCTTCGGCCTGCACTTCGGTGAAGGTGAGCACGGCGTTCTTGGCGACGGCATAAGCGGCGGCGTTACGCCGGCCGGTACGCGCCCCACGCGACGATAGATGCAAAATGCGGCCCCAACGCTGCTCTAGCATGGGCCGCGCGGCATGTTTGGCCAGCAAGAACGCCGTGCGCAGGTTGAGGTCCAGCATGCGCTGCCACACGTCCAGGTCCAGCTGCGCCACCGGCTGGCCGGCGCGCCAGCCACCCACCAGATTGACCAGAATGTCCAGTTTACCATGGCGCTCGACCACGGAGCGCACCAATGCCGCCACAGCGGCCTCGTCGAGCGCGTCGGCCTGCGCAAACGAGACCCGCTCCCCGGCGGCGCCCAGCCCCGTGCGCAGCGCCGCCAGCTCATCGGGGGCAGCCTGGCTTCCGGCGACGACCACCGTCGCGCCTGCCTCGGCAAACAGCCGCGTCACCGCGCTGCCCACACCACCCAGGCCGCCTGGAATCAGCGCGACGCGTCCGCTCAGATCGTAGATGTTGTGTGCTGCCACCGGGCGCCGATCCTCTCCAGCCCGACCTGCTAGTTCGCGTGGGCGTGCAATCGCCGGCGCAGGCGGTGGAAGACGCCGATGCTCTTGGTGCCGTATTTCGCGCGCAGCGTCTCCGTGACGCCCAGCGTCAGATTGTCGCCCGCCAGCTCCCTTGCCGCGCGGCGCGCGTCATCCGCCAGCTCGCGCGAGCCGGCGTTGCCGAGCCGATCCGCCGCGGTGTTCATGCGCTTGATTGCCTCCGCCGTCTTCCCAGCGGACGTGAGGGTGTCGGCCTGGGCTTGTAATCGGTAGGCCGTGATGAGTTCGAGGGCCAATCGGACATCCTGGTGGATGGGGCCGCAGTCGCCCTGGGGATTGACGGGCAACCGCACCAGCTGCTCCAGATGCTCCCCATGCCCACCTCCCAGTTGGGGCGCCCAATACTGCGTCGAGAGCCGGCCAAGCTCGACGGCACCGTTGCGGCTGGAGAAGACGCCGGGGGTGAGCATCACCTCCCAGACGACCACCGCTGTTTCGACCTCCGGCCGGCTCACCAGCGCGCCGAGATCCAGGGTAACCTGCTCGGTTTCGCCGCCCCCGTTGGCCAGCGCATCGGTCGGCACGCCGAATCCCTCGGCGATGTCGGGTGCCACCCGTGTCGCCCGCGCGATCCGCACGCCCGGCGCCGGCTCGAAGCTCATGCGCATGCCCGCCGCCAGCGTGGCGCGCAGCCGTGCGATCACGTCCTCGAAGATGGGCTGCACGTCCGCTGGTTTTTCGGCGAAGTTCGAGCTGCCACCGCTGATGGCGGCGAGCTTGTCGAGGAGGTCGCGGTTCCATTCCAGGCCAAGGCCGAGCGTCGTAATCGAGATTCCCATGTCGCGCGCCTGCGCCGCTAGCTCTTTGCAGCGGTCATCATCACCGCGGGTCATACCGTCCGTCAGCAGCACCACGCTCGCTATCTTCGTGCGATTCTGGCGGGCAGCCAGTCGTTGGAGCGCGCCTTCGAGTCCCTTGCTGATCGAGGTCGATCCCTTGACATGGATGTTGTCGAGTGCCGCCTCGATGCCCGGCCGCCCCTGCACGGTCTCGCCGTCGGCGACGACTTCAGAAAAGTCGTCGAACAGGACGATGGTCAGCAGGTCATCCAGATGGAGCTGATCCAGGATGTTGCGGACGGCCAGTTTGACGCCGGCGATCTTTTCGCCGCGCATCGTGCCCGAGCGGTCTATCACCAGCGCGAGGTCGAGCGGCTGGGGATCGATGACGGCGCTCTCGCGACTGGCGCCGATCTCGCTGAGCAGGTAGAAGCGCGTCATATCGTGAGGCGGCGTCACGCTCGGCTGCGCGGGGATGTAGCTAAGCGCCAGCATGGGAGGGGAGTGTGTAGTGTGCGGGTACGGGTTGAGATCGGGGGCCAGTGTGACGCGCGCGCGGTTTTGCGTGGCCTGATGCGCGGAGAGGCCGCCGGGCGCCACCGGAATGTGCGTCTGGCTCAGCGGGCCGGCAGCCTGCGGAGATACAATGCGCAGGGCTTTGTCGTAGGCCGCGCGTAGCTGCGGCGTGCCGAGGACTTTGTACGCCTCGTTGATCACCTTGATGTGTTCGGGCGCGTTGGGATCATCTGGACTGGCGTCGGGGTGGTATTGGCGAACGCGCTGGCGAAACGCCTGGCGAATCTCGTCCGCCGACGCATTGGGCGGCACCCCCAGCACGAGGTAGAAGTCCTGGCGCATGGCTTATCACTCCTCGGGCTCCACATCATCAACCACTACATCCGCCACTGTGCCCTCCGCACCCTCGCTCGCGCGCGCTGGATCGTCGCCAGCGCCGCTCGCGGTTCCTTCGGCCGTCGCGGCGCGCTCTGCCGGCTGTTCGGCAGCGCCAGTGTCCGCCCGGGAGGTATCCTCGGGCACGGCGCGCACGAAGACCACCACCGCCGTGCTGTTGTCGTGGCCGCCACTCTCGTTGGCCAGGGCAATCAGCTGCTCCGCGCAGGCGCGCGGATCCTCCGCCTGCGCCAACGTCTCGTCGAGCGCCGCGGGCTCTACCTCGTCCCACAGGCCGTCCGAGCACAGCAGCAGCCGGTCGCCGTCGCTGAGGGTAAAATCCAGCGTGTCGACATTGGTCTCGTCTTCCTGGCCGAGCGAGCGATAGAGCATGCTGCGTGGCACGAAGATATCCGGGTCGCTCAGCAAGGGATGATCAATCGCCTGCAAGCGCGCCAGCACCGAGTGATCCTCGGTCAGCTGCACGAGGGAGCCGGACCGCATCAAATACGCGCGGCTGTCACCGACATGCGCGAGCCCCGCGCGCGCGCCGCAGATGGCGACCGCCGTCATGGTGGTGCCGGTGGTTTGGCCGAGCTGGCGTGCCAGCACGCGAATCTGGCGGTTCGCGGCGTCCACCGCGCGGCACAGCGCACGGCCGACACGGGCCTCTGGCGCCCCGATCGGGCTCGTCGCGGCCTCCTCCTCCACCGCTTGGAGGGCGGGAAGCGTTATCACCGGCAGCGCGAAGTGCTTGACGATCTCGCTGACCACCATGCGCGCGGCGATGCGGCTGGCGAGCTCGCCACGCGCCTCGCCGCCCATGCCGTCCGCGACGAGGAAGACCCCCACTGGCAGGCTCGTCCCTACGTCGTCGCGGATATCGAGGACCGCGGCGGCGCAGGCGTCCTGATTCTCGCTGCGCACGCGACCGACGTTGCTGGCGGTGCCGATGTCGACCGTAATGCGGCCGTGGCCCAGGCTTTCCGTTGCGCCCGGCAGCACGGGCGCGACCTGGAGTCCCGCGACACAGGCGCCGGCAACCTCTTCCGGCGCGGTAAAGTGACCGGCTACGCCCCGCTCAACGATCTGCTGCAAGACCTCGCGCGCACCGGCGCTTTCGTCCGGGGCCGCCGTGCCGGGGGGCGCGACAAGCACGCCGAGCGAGCGCGCGAGGAAGTTCGCGTCGCGAGCAAAGAGCTCACGGCTCTCGTCTGGGGCAGTGCCGACATACTCGGCGGTTTCCATGCCGGCCAGATAGGCGCGGCCGTGCTGCACGACGAGCACCTCCGGCGAAATGTGCAGATGTGCGATGCCGTTTCGGTGCAGGTAGCCAAGCGCGTCCGCCAGTCCAGCGACCGCCGTCAGCGCGGCGGTCGGCTCGAGGCGTGCTCCGGCGGCAACGGTGCGCGCAGGGTCGGCGCTATCGTCCGTCAGCGACTCGGTGACAAGGTACTCGTGCCCAGCCTCGGCGACGATGGACCAGGGAATGAGAATGCGTGGATGGCGCAGGCCCAGTGAGACGATACGCGCGCCGTGCGTGAAACCACCCACCGGCCGCTCGATCAGGGTGACATAGAGCGGCGCGGCCGCGGCGGCATCCGCGGGCTCTTCTGGCGGCGCCTCCGCCTCCGCCTCCGCCTCCGGCGCTGCTGGCGCCTCTTCAGACGGCCCTTCTGGCGGCGCTACTGGCGGCGCTATCACACGGGCGACGTACACAGCCTCATCTGAGCTCGCGCGTACTTTGCGCGCGATCTCGTAGTTGTGCAGCCGCGTACCTGGTGCCAGCATGCCTACCGCCACTACTTTCACTGCCCCAATCCTGGCCTTATCCACTGCTGGACGCCGCAGCGTCGGCTCAGACTCCTCACCGTCAGCTTCACCCTTGCCCTGCTCGTCACTGTATTTCACGCCAGCCCCCTCGCGCTCGAGGACGTTATGTCGCCACTATGATGCCGCCCGTATTGTAGCCCTTGTTATAGCACGTCATGGGATGTGCACGTCATGGAATTTCGAGCGCGTACACCGACCAGTCGCTGCTGCCGATGTAGACCACGCCCTCGTGCACCAGCGGGGAGCCACAGACCTTCTCCTTGGTGGGGAAGTGCCAGAGCTGCTTGCCCGTATCGGCGCTCACCGCGTGGACCATGCCGTCCAGACTGCCAATATACACGACACCATTGGCATAGGCCGGGTTCGAGTTCACCTGCTGCCCGGCGTGGTACTTCCAGATCACGCGCCCGGTGCGGCGATCCAGACAGTATAAATGCATGTCCGAGGAGCCGATGAAGAGTCTATCGCCGACGATGCAGGGGGACGAGACTACCATCTTGTCTGTCGGCTCGCGCCACGCCTGCCAGCCAGACTTGGCGTCCAACGCGTAGACGCCGAAGTCCATCGAGCCAAAGTACACGTTGCCCTCGGCCACCACCGGCGAGGAGATGATTGGCCCTTGTGTGTGGACGCTCCACTTCTTCTCACCCTCGGCGGCGTCCACTGCGTAGAAAGTCTCGTCGCTGCAGCCGAAGTAGACCAGATTGTTGGCCACCGCCGGGGTGGATCGGATTTCGCGGTATGCCTGGAAGCGCCAGTACGGGCGGCCCACACGCGGGTCGATCGCGTGTAAGTATGCGTCATCGGAGCCGATATAGACACGATCCCCCACGACGCGGGGCGTAGAGCGCACGTGGTTATGGGTGCGGTACTTCCACCGCTCTTCGCCGGTGGTCGCGTCGACGCCATATACATAGAAGTCTTCCGAGCCGTAGATAACCAGATTCTGCCAGATTGCCGCCTGCCCGCAAATGCCGCCCTCGGCGGTGTGGCGCCAGCGATACCTTCCCGTGCGCAGATCGAGCGCGTAGAGATTGTTGTCGTAGCTGCCCACATACAGCAGTCCGTTGGCGATGGTCGGTGTGGCGCGCACTTCCTCCTCCGCGGCAAACGTCCAGAGCAGCCGCGGCGAGCGGCCGGGCTGCGCGGCGGGCACCCCGCTGCCCTGACCACGGCCGGTGAGATGCGAGATGCCCGTGCGCCGAATATAGCCAGTGTCGGGCATATGCAGCGCCCCGACAAGTGCCTGACGGAAATCGGCGGCACTCTGGTAGCGGTCGTCCGCCGTGTAGGACACCGCCTTCATGATGACCACTTCGAGATCGGCTGAGACGCTCGGATTATATTTTCTCGGCGGACGCTTGAAGAAGGTAAACTGCTCCTCCAGACGCGGGTCGTTCTTGGTAAGTAAATGGTGCGCCATGACACCGATGGCGTACACGTCGGAGCGTGTCTCGGCGCGGCCCGCATACTGCTCCGGCGCGGCGTAGCCGCGCGTGCCGACGTTGGTATTCAGCTCGTCGCGCTGAAAGACCTTGGCGATGCCGAAGTCGATCAGAAAGATCTGATTCAACGGCGTCAGCATGACGTTGGATAGCTTCAGATCTCGGAAGATCACGGGCGGATTGCGGCTATGCAGATAGTCCACGATCTCGCAGAGCTGCACGATCCACTCCCCCACGACCTGCGGAGCCAGCGGCCCTGGGGCCTGGTCCAGCACCGTTTCCAGGGTACGGCCTTCCACATATTCGAGCACCAGATATGCGCGGCGGAACTCCTCGAAGTAGTCGTAGATGCGGGGAATGCGCTCGTGGCGCAATGCCTCCAGCACCTCTGCTTCGCGCGCGAAATTCGTCATCGTCTTCTGGTGCTCGTGGTCGTCGACCCGCGGGATCATTTCTTTCAGGGCGCGCAACGGCCGCGCATTCGCCAGTCCCTCATCGCGCACGCCATAGACAAAGCCCATGCCACCCTGGCCGAGCTGCCCCTCGACACGGTAACGACCGCGCACGAGCGTGTCGCGGGCTAGCGACTGGAACTGCCGTGGGGGAAGTTGATAGGTCGGCAGGCCGGCCACGGCGTTCAAGTCTTTCGACCGCAGAGGCAAAGGCTGTTGCTTGCCATTCGTGCTGGAGTCGTCGGCCATGGTGCCAACTCCTTTGTGGAGAGACGATGGTGGCGCGCCGCTAGGATGGCACGCCACTACATTGTGTTACAACGCACGAGCCATGGAAAGACTCTAGTACCTCACGGCACGAGCTACTAGACCGGTATCGCTGCGATCGGCGCCAGGAGCTCGCGCGCCTGGCCGGCGAACGGCCCGTTTGGGCGGAGCGCCAGTGCCGTGCGCAAATAGAGCGCGGCGGCGACGATATCTCCACTGTCTTCGGCGAAGCGGCCGAGCAGTAGATATGGCCCAGGATCGGTTGGGTCAAGCGCGAGTGCTTGCAGGGTCGAGTAATACGCATCCGAGGGCGAGATCAGCAGATCGTAGACCTGCGCAAGCTGGAAGCGAATGTGCTCATCCTCGGGAAAGCGGGCGGCGGCAGTGGTGGCTGCAGTGAGCGCGTGGCTGTCGCTGAAGCCGATGTCGTGGTCCAGATAGAACTGCACGTAGGCGCTACTGAATGCCGGATCGGTAGAAAGCGCCGCGGCATCCCCCAGCGCGATTTCAGCTGTAGTATAATCCGCCAGCGCAAGTGCGGCGCGCGCCGCCTCGGACCAGAGCACCGGATTGCGCGCATCGAGGCTCAGTCCATGGCGGAAGAGTGCGAGGGCATCGCGCGGCCGCGCATCAGCAAAGGCGACCTCGCCGGAGGCGAAATACGCGAAACTGAGCCCTGGCGCCAGCCGCAGCCCGGTGGCGATCTCCCGGCGCGCTTCTGCCTGCTCCGCCGCGCCGCGCTGCCAGAGCGCCCACCCCAGAAAGCTGTGGGCGTCGCCAAAGGAGGGATCGCGCGCGACGGCGGTGCGCAACGGAGCGACAGCAAGGCCCGGCATGCCGGCGGCCAGCAGATCATATCCCAGCTCGGCAAAGTCGCGCGCGCCGGCAAAGGGGCGCGCCGCCAACGCGACGAACCCTTGGTCCACCAGATCGTCGGCAAACGCGTTTGGGGTTGCCCGCGCGGCGACGAAGTCCGCGCGCGCTGTTTCCACATCGCCACGCGTCAGGGCGAGCAGGCCGAGGTGGGCGAGCGCCTGGGGATCCTGGGGCGGCAGCCGCACCCACGCTGCGATGGCGTCCGGCAGATTGCCGTCCTGCTCATCCGCGAGGGCGAGCCGGCGGATCGCGGTGCGCCCACCCAGCGCGGCAGAACGTCCCCAGGCCGCCCGCGCGCCCGCACGGTCGCTGGACTGCTGGAGCGCGTCGCCCAAACGCAGCCAGGTGGTCGCGTCGTCTGGGCCGAGTGAGGCGCAGCGGCGATATGCCGCCACCGCCGCGGGCCACTCTTGTTGCAGCCCATACACCTCGCCTTGCAGGCACCACGGCTTGGCATAGGTGGGTAACTGGGCGGCGGCGCGCGCATAATCGGCGAGCGCGCGGTCGTAGCGCTGGACGGCACGGGCCTGCGCGGCGGCGCTCAGATAGTCTTGCGCCGAGGGCGACACCGGACCGAGACAGGCGACGCAGGCGCCGACGACCACCAGCACGGCGAGAACGTACCGAGCGCGCGCCGGCGTGGTTCGCGCGCCAGCAGTGGGGCGCGCGAGCACGGAGACGGTGCTGGGGCTGGGCTGCGGCGGCGGCGGGTCGGCGATCGGCGGCATGGGTGGGCATCCTCTTCCGACGCATGATACGCGGGCGCGGGAGGTCGGTCAATGCGCCAGCCCCTTCGGCGGCGGGGACGTCCCCCCCGGCGCTGACCCGCCGACGCGGCAGGTGGCGTGGTCGGCACGACCCGCGTCACAGGGGCGGCAGGCGCCCGCTGGCTTTGTGCTTGACGGCGCACGGGGAGCGGCGTATGCTGCGTGGCGCGGAGGCGCTCCAGCGGGAGCGGCTTGGTGCCTGCTATGAAAGAGGAGCAATCAGTGAGCGACCGGCCGGAACAGATCGAGACGAGGTCCGCCGTCGGTCCGGCGCGGCCGGCTTCGGTGTCCCTGCCCCCGCCAGCGGCCCCCGCGCGGCCGCCGCATGTGCTGGAGCGGCTACTGGCGGCGATCGCGCACCTCCTCATGCTATTGAGCGTGCCAGGGCTGATCGTTGCCACACTCATCTGGCTCTCGCAGCGCCGCCGGTCGTCGTTTGTCGCGATGCAGGCGCGCTCCGCCGTGCTCTGGCAGCTGCTGTGCAACGTATTGCTCGTGCTCTTCGCCGGGGTGCTGCTGGTGATCGCGCTGACCTCGCTCGGCGGCGCGGTGACGTCGAGTGGCGCCAGTGGCGAAAGCGCAGTGACGCGACTGGTTGGGTCGCTGCTTGGCCTCTATGTGTCGCTGGTGCTCGCAGCGCTCTTCTTCGGCGTCTCCGCCATTCTGGGCGCGATCTTCGCCTTGTTTGGCAAGACCTTCCACTATCCACTGATTGGGCGAAAGCGCCGGTAGTGCCCGCGCGCCCATCGCGCCCATCGCGCCCATCGCGCGCAGCCCGCTGCTCGCCATGCGATGAGAAGGCAGCCCCAGGTGTGCAGCGGGGGAGTGGGGTCGCGCGGCGTACCCATTCCCTGTGAAGGAGCAGTTCGATGCCAGAGCGGCCGCGCCTGCGCGACTTCGGCGTCACCATTGGCGCCTATCCGACGGGGCCATCGAACACGCTCACCGATGTGGCGGGCGTGCGCGTTGGGCACACGACGCTGGTGCGCGGCGACAACGTGCGCACGGGCGTGACGGCGATCTGGCCACACGAGGGGAATCCGCTGACCGAGCGCGTCTATGCCGGCATCTCGCTGCTCAACGGCTACGGCGAGATGACCTGTCGCTCGGTGATTGACGAGATTGGCTTGCTGGCGTCGCCGATCGTGCTGACGGGTACCGGCAGCGTGGGCGCGGCGCTCGACGCCACGACGCGCTATCTCGGCCACCACTATCCCTCCCAGACGCAAAACGAGGTGCCGATTCCGTTGGTTGCCGAATGCGACGATGGCTTCCTGCACGATCACCTGACCTTCGCCGTCACGCGCGAGGATGTCTGGGCTGCGCTGGATAGCGCAATTCGCGACCCTGTCGTCGAGGGGTGTGTCGGTGCGGCGACCGGCATGGCGCTCTTCCAGTTCAAAGGCGGCATTGGCAGCGCCTCGCGCCAGGTGGCTACCGACGCCGGCGAGTTTATGCTCGGCGTGCTCGTGCAGACGAACTTTGGCCGCCGCCCGCGCCTCACCATCGCCGGGGTGCCGGTGGGCCGCGCCCTCACCGACCTGCTGCCGGAGGATCCGACGCCCGAGGGCTCCTGCATCGTCGTGGTCGCGACGGATGCCCCGCTGCACGCGCACACGCTGCGCCGGCTCGCCAAGCGCGCCGGACTCGGCCTGGCGCGGACCGGCTCGACGGCAGGCGATGGCAGCGGCGAGATCATCCTGGCCTTCTCCACCGCGCAGCGCGCCCCTCTCAAGGCGCCGGATGGTCTGCGCCAGCTGACGGTACTTGCCGAGGGCGGCTATGGCACCATCAGCCTCAACCGCCTCTTCGAGGCCACCATAGACGCCACCGAAGAAGCCGTCGTCAATGCGCTGCTCGCCGCGACCACGACCACGGGGCGCAACGGCCGCGTCCTCCATGCGGCGCCGCACGATCGTCTGCGTGCCTTGCTGGCGGGAGGCTGACATGAAAGAGAAAGATGCCGCAAATCTGCCTATGCTGTCGTTCGCAACCCAGCACGCGTGGGAAGCCTGGCTCGACGAGCGCCATGCCGACACGCCGGGGGTGTGGCTGAAGATCGCCAAGAAAGCGGATGGCTCACCCTCCGTCTCGTATGCCGAGGCGCTGGAATGCGCCCTCTGCTACGGCTGGATCGACGGCCAGAAGGACTCGCTCGATGACCAGTACTGGCTGCAAAAGTTTACGCCACGCCGCCCGAAGAGCGGGTGGTCACGCGTCAACTGCGAGAAGGCCACGGCGCTGATCGCCGCCGGCAGGATGCAGCCAGCTGGGCTGCGCCAGGTGGAGCTGGCCAGGGCCGACGGGCGCTGGGATGCGGCCTACGACTCGCAGCGCACGATCGCGGTTCCCCCCGATCTGCAAAACGAGCTCGCCAGACGCCCGGCGGCCCAGGAGTTCTTTGGCACGCTGGACAGCCGCAATCGCTACGCTATCCTGTACCGCATCCACACCGCGAAGAAACCTGAGACACGCGCCGCGCGCATCCAGAAATTTGTGGACATGCTCGTGCGGCGCGAGAAGATCTATCCCTAGGCGCCAGCGCGCCAACCTGGCGTTTCACACGGCACCCTATGCGGGCGCCAGCGGCGGCCGGCGCATGTGCCAGTCCGTCGCCAGCTGATAGGCGTGCCCGAGCCGCAAGAGCGCTACCTCCTGCCAGTGCGGCGCGACGATCTGTAGCCCGATGGGCAGGCGGCTGGAGGTGAAGCCGCAGGGCAGCGCCAGCGCGGGCTGGCCGGTGAGGTTGAAGGGGAAGGTGTAGCGCAGGGTGGCCCCGGCTGGCTCCTCGCGGCCAGCGAAGAGCAGCGGCGTATCCACCTCGGCGATCTTGCGCGGCGGCACCGGCAGCGCTGGTGTCATCAGCACATCCACGCGCTCCAGCAGCGCGCGCAGTTCGGTGCTGAATCGGCGGCGCTCCTGTTGGCCGTGGATGTAGTCGCTGGCGGTGTAGGCCTCGCCGCTGCGGATGCTGTTGCGGATATCCGGGCGATACAGCTCGCCGCGCGTGTCCAGCCAGCCCTGATCTTTGTGAAAGGTGTACGCTTCCGGGCGCTGCACGGCGCGATAGACGCCGATCATCTCATCGATGTTGGCAGGCATGGAGACCTCTTCGACCGAGGCGCCCAGGTCCTCGAAGACGCCAATTGCCGCGCGCACGGCGGACTCGACCTCGGAATCGATGCTGCGGAAGAAGTACTCGCGCGGGACGCCGATGCGCAGCCCGCGCACGGCATCCTCCGGCGCCCGCACGCCGGCGACGGCGCTGGCATAGTCGCGCGGCTCGCGCAGCACGCTGTCCGGGTCGCGCGGGTCATAGCCTGCGATGGCATCCAGCAGCAGCGCGCAGTCTTCGGCGGTGCGCGCGATGGGGCCGGCGTGGTCCAGCGACCAGCTCAGCGGAACGATGCCATGCCGGCTGACGAGGCCGAACGTGGGCTTGAGGCCGGTGACGCCGCACGCCGCCGCGGGGATGCGGATGGAGCCGCCAGTGTCGGTGCCGAGCGCGCCCAGGCACTCGCCGGTGGCGACAGCCACCGCCGAGCCGCCGCTGCTGCCGCCCGGCGTGCGCTCCAAATCCCAGGGATTGCGGGTGGGCGGCGTGACGGTGCCATAGGCGAACTCGTGCGTGTTGGTCTTGCATAGGGCGATGGCGCCCGCCTCGGCCAGCCGTGTCACAGCGGCGGCATCTTCCTCGGGCACCCAGTCCGCCAGCACAGCGGAGC
>Ga0070707_100004351_pt1 | contig 13272 bp, 13 predicted proteins | sample KBSK5502metaG_FD_65468 | JGI IMG/M metagenome (GOLD analysis project Ga0070707, IMG submission 65468) | Corn, switchgrass and miscanthus rhizosphere microbial communities from Kellogg Biological Station, Michigan, USA - KBS K5-50-2 metaG | ecosystem: Host-associated > Plants > Roots >... | reverse complement strand
CAACGTGGCTCGCTCGCGCTCGCCCCGATTTCCGGATTCGCTCGCCTCGCCTCCGGTAGAGCTCGCCCGGCGGAGTACGCCTCGCGTCGCTGGCTCCCTCGTGCCTCGTCCGGCTCGCAACTTGACCCAGTACCGAGCTCAAATTGACCCACTGCCCGGGCGCGGGGCCGGTGCCAATGCGCGCCGTTCGCGTTCCTGGCTCCCTCCTGCTCGCACCGTGACGCCACACCCAGCCCCGACCTGACCCACGACCCCGGCGCGCCCTCGCCGGCGGTGCTACTATCGATCCTGCACGATCCACTCTCTCGCGGCTCTCGCTGCCGCCGCCGGAGGACGAGCATGACAACCGCGACACACCCCGCGCTCCGCACGTCCCTCTGCGATGTCCTCGGCATCACCTACCCGATCTGTCAGGCGGGGATGGGCTACGTGGCCCGGGCCGCGCTCGCCGCCGCCGTCTCCGAGGCGGGCGGGCTCGGCGTCATCGCCGCCGCCCAGTTCACCCCGGCGGAGCTGCGCCAGGAGATCCATCGGGTGCGCGACCTGACCGACAAGCCCTTCGGTGTGGACATCCTCTTCGCCACCGTCCGGGCGGCAGGAGAGGAAGCCGAGCGTTTCACCGACGCCGTGCGCGGCTGGGCCGACGTGACGCTCGAGGAGCGCGTGCCCGTGCTCGCCGCCGGCCTCGGGAATCCGGGGCCGATCACCGCCGCCGCGCATCGGCAGGGGATGAAGGTCATGGCCCTGTGCGGAAACGTCAAGCAGGCGCGTGACCATGTCGGCAACGGCGTGGACATCGTGATCGCCCAGGGCCACGAGGCGGGCGGCCACACCGGCCGCATCGCCGGCCTCGTCCTCATCCCGGCCGTGATCGATGCCGTCTCGCCGGTGCCCGTGGTCGCGGCGGGTGGGGTCGCCGACGGGCGCGGTCTCGTCGCCGCGCTCGCCCTCGGCGCCGTCGGCGTCTGGCTGGGGACGCGCTTCATCGCCACGCCGGAGGCCCACGGGCACGTCGGCTACAAGGACAAGATCGTGGCCATCGACGAGGAGGGGACCGTCGTCACGCGGGGCGCGTCCGGGAAGCCGTGCCGTCTCATCCGGAACAACTTCACGCGTGAGTGGGAGCGCCGGGAGGCGGAGATCCTGCCGTTCCCGATCCAGGCCGTGCGCGTGGGGCGTCCCGCGTCGATCCTCGCCCGCGAGCAGGGCGACATCGACAACGGCAATGCACCGTGCGGCCAGAGCGCCGGGCTCATCCGTGACATCCGTCCCGCCGGCGACGTCGTACGCTCGCTCATCGAGGAGGCCGAGGCGGTGTTGACCCGGCTCGCGCGCGCGCGATGACCCAGCTCTACGACCAAATCGGCGTCGGCTACCGAGACTTCCGTCGCCCCGACCCGCGAATCGCCACCGCCATCGTGCGCGCCCTCGGCCAGACGGAGACGGTCGTCAATGTCGGCGCCGGCGCCGGCTCCTACGAGCCCGCGGATCGGTCCGTCGTCGCCGTGGAGCCCTCGATGACGATGATCCGCCAGCGTCGGGTCGGGAGCGCGCCCGCCGTGCAGGCCTCCGCGACCGACCTCCCGTTCCGGGACGCCACCTTCGGCGCCGCTCTCGCCGTTCTCACCGTGCACCACTGGCCCGACCGCGCGCGCGGTCTCGATGAGCTGGCGCGCGTCGTCCGGGGCCGCGTGGTGATCGTCACGTGGGATCCGGCCACCTCGGGTTTCTGGCTCGTCGATGACTACTTTCCCGAGATCGTCGAGATGGACCGCCCCATCTTTCCGTCGATCGAGGAGCTGAGGCGGGCGTCGGGTCCGATCGACGTCTTGCCCCTCCCCATTCCGCACGATTGTGTCGACGGGTTCCTCGGGGCGTACTGGCGCCGCCCGCACGCGTATCTCGATCCCGGCGTCCGTGGCGCGATCTCGACCTTCTCCAAGATCAGCACGCTCGAATCCGGACTCGCCCGGCTCCGTCATGATCTGGAGGACGGAACGTGGACACGCCGATACGGCGACCTCCTCGGCCGCTCAGAGATCGATCTCGGCTACCGTCTGGTGATCGGGAGGCTGGGAACCGCGCGGTCAGCTTGACCGCTCGGCCGCGACGGACGGCTACCGCCCCTCGAACCGCGGGAGCCGGCGCTCCTTGAGAGCGCGGAGTCCTTCCTTGTGGTCTTCCGTCTGGCGCAGCGCCGCGATCTGCGGGCGGACGAAGTCGAGCGCCGCTTCGAGCGACATCTCGAGCCCCCGGTACAGCGCGCGCTTGGCCACCTGGACTCCGCGCGGCGCTGACAGCACGAAGCGCCGGGCGAAGTCGCGCGTGGCCACGGCCAGGTCGGCGGCGGGCACGACCCGGCTGACCAGACCGATGCGCAGGGCCGTCTCGGCGTCGATCGGTTCGCCGCTCAGGATCATGTCGAGCGCGTGGGTGAGCCCCACGATGCGCGGCAAGAGCCACGCGCCGCCACCGCCCGGAGCCAGGCCGAGCCGCACATAGACCTCGCAGAACCTGGCCGTCTCGGCGGCGAGGCGGAAGTCGGCCGCGCATGCCAGGTCGAGCCCGGCGCCGTAGGCGGCGCCGTTCACCGCGGCGATGACCGGCTTGGGGAAGCGCCGCAGCAGGAGCTGGACCTCCTGGATCTGCCCGACCTGTTCCCGGCTCGCGGGGACGGGGCCGCCCGCCACCTCGGCCATCGCCTTCGTATCACCGCCGGCGCAGAACGCGCGCCCGGCCCCGGTGATCACGAGCACGCGCACGGCGTCGTCGGCCTGCGCCGAGCGCACGCCGGCGGCGAGTCCGTCGAGCATGACGGGCGAGAGCGCGTTGCGCTGCTCGGGCCGGTTGAAGGTGATGGTCGCGACGTGCTCGGCTGTCTCGTAGCGGGTCTCACGGTCGTTGGTCATGGGGGTCCCCTCCGTGCGCCGGCGAATGTCATGAGCCCCGCGGGGCGACCTCACCGTAGCCGATTCTCCGGGGTCGTGCCAGCATTGACGACAGTCGGGCTCCTGGGGCAAGATCGCGGATGCCGGCGCGAAGGGAGAACACCATCATGGAGCTCGAGGGACAGGTCGCGATCGTGACGGGCGCGGGGCGCGGGATCGGGCGGGCCACCGCGCTCGAGCTGGCGCGCATGGGCGCCGCCATCGTGGTGGCGGAGCTGGACGGCGCCGGCGCCGAGCGTACGGCCGGCGAGGTGCGCGCCATCGGCCGCCCCGCCCTCGTCGTCCCCACCGACGTCACCTCGCGCGCGGCGCTCGCCGCCATGGTGGAGCGCGCGCTCGCCGCGCATGGGCGGATCGACATCCTCGTGAACAACGCCGGCATCTACCGCGCCGCCGCCACCCTCGACGTCACCGAGGAGCACTGGGACGCCGTCATGAACATCAACGCGCGGGCGGTGTTCTTCGCGAGCCAGGCGGTGCTGCCGACGATGATCACGCAGAAGCGGGGTGCGATCGTCAGCCTCGCCTCGCTCGCGGGGAAGGTCGGCAGCCGGACGAACCTGCCCTACAACGCGAGCAAGGCCGCCGTGATCAGCATGACGAAGAGCCTCGCCCTCGCCCACGCCGCCGACGGGATCCGCGTCAACTGCGTGTGCCCAGGGTTCGTCGAGACCGACATGTGGACGCTCGTCTCGCGCGAGCAGGGCGCCCTGCTCGGGATGACGCCGGAGGAGTTCACGCGGCAGCGCGCGGCCCAGATCCCCCTCGGCCGGATGGAGCGGCCGGAGGACGTGGCGAACGTCATCGGCTTTCTCGCGTCGGCCAAGTCGGGGTACATGACCGGACAGGCGGTCAACGTCACCGGCGGCGTCATCATGCACTGAGGAGGAACCGAGCATGCGAGGCAGGCAGGTCCTCATGGATACTCTGGTCGGCCACGGGGTCGAGCACCTCTTCGGCAATCCCGGGACCACCGAGAGCCCGATCATCCACAGCCTGGAGGACTACCCGCAGATCCGGTACGTCCTCGCGCTGCACGAGGGCGTGGCGCTGGGCGCCGCCAGCTACTACGCCCAGGCGAGCGGCAAGACCGGCGTGGTGAATCTCCACGTGGCGCCCGGGCTCGGCAACGCGCTCGGCATGATGTACGACGCGCTCAAGGCAGGCTCGCCGCTGCTCGTCACCGCCGGACAGCAGGACACGCGGATGCGCCTGCGCGAGCCGCTGCTCGGCCACGACCTGGTGGCGATGGCGGCGCCGGTGACGAAGTGGAGCGTCCAGGTGGAGCGGGCCGACGAGATGGCGCCGATCCTGCGCCGCGCCTTCAAGGTCGCGCACGACGCGCCGAGCGGCCCCGTCTTCGTGGCGCTACCCATCGACGTGCTCGAGCAGGACACCGACCAGGCGGCGCTGCCGCCGGGCGCGCTCTATCGTCACCCCGAGCCGGATCCCGCGGGCGTGGCGGCCACCGCCGCGGTGCTGCTCGCGAGCCGGAACCCGGTGATCGTCGCCGGCGACGACGTGGCGCGGGGCGGGGCCCAGGACGAGCTGCTCGCCCTCGCCGAGCGGCTCGGCGCCGCCGTGTGGGTCGAGGGCCTGCGCCAGCAGCTGATCGTCCCGAGCGCTCATCCGAGTTGTCGCGGGGCGCTGCCGTTCGACGCCGCCGCTATCCGGAAGGCGCTCGACGGCGCGGATGCCGTCCTCCTGGTGGGCGGCCCCTTCTTCGAGGAGGTGTGGTTTGCCCCCGGCCCGCCCTTCCCGCCGGAGGCCGCGCTGCTGCAGATCGAGGAGTCGCCGGAGCGGCTGTCACGAAACTTCTCGCTGCGGGTGGGACTCCTCGCGAGCCCCGCCGCGGGGCTCCGCGCGCTGCGCGGCGCGGTCGAGGGCGGGGCCGACCCGGATCATCGCCGGGCGGCGGCGGCGCGGAACGACGCGCTCCGCTCACAATGGGCGTGCGAGGTGAGCGCCCAGCGCGAGCGGGCGGCCAAGCGCTGGGACGGCGAGCCGATCTCCATCCCGCGCGCGATGGCGGAGCTGCAGGCGGCCCTGCCCGCCGGCGCCATCGTCGTGGACGAGGCGATCACCGGCAGCATCGATCTCGCGCGCACGCTCGCCTTCACGCGGCCGGGCGACTACTTCGGCGCGCGCGGCGGCGGTATCGGCCAGGCGCTGCCGGGGGCGCTCGGCGTCAAGCTCGCGCATCCAGAGCGGCCCGTCGTCGCCGTCTCCGGGGACGGCTCGGCGATGTACAGCGTCCAGGCGCTGTGGACGGCCGCGCACCACGACATCGCGGCCGTGTTCGTGATCCTCGACAACCGCGAGTACCGGATCCTCAAGCACAACATGGACGCCTACCGGCAGCGCTTCGGCGTCCGGTCGGAGCGCCCGTACGCCCACATGGACCTTGGCAAGCCGGAGCTGGCCTTCGTCGACATCGCGCGTGGCATGGGCGTGGCCGCCGCGCGTGTCACGACGCCGCGCGACCTCGCCCCCGCGCTCGCCGCCGCCTTCGCCGCCGGCGGGCCCTATCTCCTCGACGTGGTGGTCGAGGGCCGCCGCTAGACCCTCGCGGTTCTACCAGCGGCCCGCGACGGGAGCCGGGCGGGTCCTGTCGCGGGGCACGCCTCCCGTGTTCCCTCGCTCGGCCAGCCGACTCACCCCCGGGCCCGTGTGTCGGGGGCGCTCTGTGGCTGGCCACGGCACGCTGCTTCATCACACGGTCACGCTCGGGGACACGGGAGTCGTGCCCCGCGCCACCCGCCCGGCTCCCGTTTCCCCTCGTTCCCGAATGATCCGCGGCCGCAAGGATGCGCCGTCTCTGGACTCGAGCGAGCGAGGGAACGCTGCGCGCGCGGCCCGCGTCGCGGCGGTGCGCGGTCCGGCTACGATGTCGCCGGCTCGATGACGCCCGCTGTGTGGAGCGCCGCGAGCTCGGCGGCGCCGAGGCCGAGCAGCTCCGCGAGGACGCGGTCGGTGTCCTGGCCGAGTAGCGGCGCGGGGCGCGCGATCGCGGACGGCGCGCTGCCGTGGAGACGGATCGGCGAGATCGGCACCCGCGTCTTGCCGCGCCGGGGATGCTCGACGTCGACCCACACGCCCCGCTCGGCGAGGTGCGGGTCGTGGACCACCTCGCGCGCGTTCCGCACGGGGGCGCAGGGGACGTGGGCGCGGTTGAGGATCGCCATCACCTCGTCCTTGCCCCGCGGCCGTGTCCACGCCTCGACCATGGCGTCGATCTCCTCCACCCGCGCGGCGCGCGACGGCGTACTCGCGAAGTCGGGGTTGGCGAGGAGGTCCTCGCGTCCGAGGACTCGCGCGATGCTGTGCCAGTGGCGCTCGGAGGCGGTGAAGATGGCGACGTAGCCGTCCTTGGTCGGGTAGACATTGTAGGGCGCGATGGCCATCGCCGGATGGCGGTTGCCGGTGCGCTCCGGGACTCCGCCGTCGCCGTCCATGAACGCGCCGAGCGCGCTCGCCAGCGCCATGACCGAGGCCTCCAGCATCGCCACCTCGACGAGTTGTCCCTCCCCGGTCCGCTCGCGGTGGAGCAGCGCGCCGAGGATGCCCGCGCAGAGGTGGACACCGGCGAGGAAGTCGCTCACCGCGGGCCCCGCCTTGACCGGCGGCAAATCGGGGTAGCCCGTCGCGTTCATGATGCCGCTCATGGCCTGGATGGTGAGGTCCATGGCGGGCAGATCCCGGTACGGGCCGCTCAAGCCGAAGCCCGTGCCCACGCCGTACACGAGCCGGGGGTTCTCGGCGCGCAGCACCTCCCACCCGAGGCCGAGGCGGTCCATCACGCCGGCGGCGAAGTTCTCCACCAGCACGTCGGCGCGGCGTACGAGCCGCAGGAACAGCGCCTTGCCCTCGGGGCGCTTGAAGTCGAGCACCACCGACTCCTTGTTGGAGTTGAGCATCACGAGCGGGTAGGGCTCGACGTTGCGCTTCCTCCGGCGCACCACGTCGCCCTCGGGCGGCTCGATCTTGAGCACGCGCGCGCCCATGAAGCCGAGCAGGAGCCCGCAGTAGGGCCCGTTGTAGATCTGGCCGAGGTCGAGGACGAGCACGCCGTCGAGCGGACGGCGACCGGTGGTTGTCATGGCTCGCTCAGGGTATGCGCTCCCGGGGTGCCGGCACAAGGGGGTGTGATAAGATTCGAGCGTGATGACGGCGGCGAGCCCACTGATCGGCATCATCGGTGACTTCAATCCGAAGAACCCGACCCACCGGTTCACGAACGATGCCCTCGATCATCTCGGGCTCGGCTTTCACTGGGTGCCGACGGACTCGGTCGGCGACGAGCCCGCGAAACGGCTGGCCGGCTACGACGGCGTGTGGATCGCCCCCGCGAGCCCGTACCGCAGCATGGACGGCGCCCTCTTGGCCATCCGCCACGCGCGGGAGCGCGGCGTGCCCCTCGTCGGCACCTGAGGCGGCTTCCAGCACGCGATCGTCGAGTTCGCGCGCAACGTCCTCGGGGTCCGAGACGCCGATCACGCCGAGACGAGCCCCGACGCCCCCCGGCTCGTCATCACCGCGCTCGAGTGCTCGCTCGTCGGGCAGCAACAAGCCGTGACCATCTTGCCGGGGACCCACGCCGCGCGGCTGTACGGCGCGAAGGACGTGATCGAGGACTACTACTGCAACTACGGGGTCAACCCCGAATACCAGCGGCGGCTCGAGGACGGCGGGCTCCGGGTGACCGGGCGGGGTGGCGCCGGGGAAATCAGAATCGTCGAGATTCCCGACCACCCGTTCTTCCTGGCCACGCTGTTCCTCCCGCAGGCTCGTTCGTCGGCGGCCGCGCCGCACCCGTTGCTCGCGGGATACGCGGCGGCCGTCGCTCGAAGTCGCGAGGTCCGGTCACGCCCCACGCCCGCGTCGTAGCTGGCGCCCTCGCGTCCACGTCGACCGCGCAGGTGTCGCCCCTGCTGATGCGCATGCCGACCCGCTCTCCCGGGGCCGGCGTATAGCCCGACGCGCCCGCGAGCCAGGCCTCGCTGGCGGCGAGGGCATCCGGGTCGCGATCATCTGTTCCCGGTCGATCTTGGTCGCCATCCCCGGATGGGCCTTGACATAGAGTTAGGAAGTTGGCAAATTAACCAATGTGCTTCCCCTGCCGATGTGCATTCTCGGGATGTGGTCACGGCGCTCGCCAGCGAGCGCCCGCTCCACGTCCTCCACCGGGCGTATCCGCGCCAAGCGGAGCGAGCAAAGGGCCTTCTCCAAGCGGGACGAGAAGCGGATCGCCGAGGTGAAGGGGGAGCTTCGATCCGCCGGGTAGGGTCCCGCCCGAACGACCTCGCGGGCCCCGCCACGGGCCGGCACAGGAGAGCGTTGATGCCACTTCGGTACGTGATCTGCGATGTGTTCACCGATCGGCCGCTGGCCGGCAACCAACTCGCGGTGTTCCCGGAAGCGAGCGACGTCCCCGAGGAACTGCTTCAGGCGCTCGCGCGCGAGATCAATTTCGCCGAGACCGTGTTCGTCTATCCGCCCGCGGGAAAGGGCGATGCCCGCATCCGCATCTTCACCCCCGCGGTGGAGCTCCCGTTCGCGGGCCACCCCGTGCTCGGCACGGCGTTCGTCCTCGGGGCAAACGGTCAGCGCCCCGAGATCGTGCTCGAGACTCTGGGGGGGCCCGTGCCGATACGGTTCGAGCGGGACGGCTCCCGCATCCGCTTCGGCCGCATGACACAGCCCCTGCCTGCCATCGAGCCGTTCGGCGATGACGCCGCACTCCTGGCCGCCCTGCACGTCGAACGCTCGGAGCTGCCGATCGAGGTCTACACGAACGGACCCCGCCATGTCTTCGTCACGCTTGCCACCGAGTGCGACGTCGCCCAGCTCGCGCCCGATCTTGCCGCGCTGGCGCGTCTTCCCGTCACGGCCGCGAACTGCTTCGCGGGAAGGGGGCGTCACTGGAAGACCCGCGCGTTCGGTCCGTCGGCCGGCGTTCCCGAGGACTCGGCCACGGGGTCGGCCGCCGGCCCGCTCGCGTGCCATCTCGCGCGTCACGGCCGCATCCCGTTCGGCGAGGAGATCGAGATCACGCAGGGCGTGGAGATCGGCCGGCCGAGCACGCTGTACGCGCGAGTCCACGGCTCACAGGCGCGCATCGAGAAAGTCGAGGTCGGAGGCATCGCGGTCATCGTCGGACACGGCGAGTTCGAGATTCCGTCGCGAGCGTGAAGACGCGGGCCGCCGGCGTCCACCGGCGGCCGCTCACGTGCCGGCGTCTCGACGGAGACGCGGCGGGCAGCGGGTGAGGAGCAGCTTCGAGAGAAGACGACGGTGGGGATGGACCGGTGGCCGTGCCATCTAGCCGGGGGCCGGATCGCCGAAGTCGACCGCGGTCGTATTGCCCCCGCTGACGACGATGCCGACCCGCTCGCCGGCGGTCGGCGTGTAGCCTCCGTCGAGAAGGGCGGCGAGCGCGGCCGCCCCGCCTGGCTCGGCGACGATCCTGACCGCGGCCCAGAGCGCGTCCTGGGCGCGCCGGATGGCCGCATCGCTCACCAGCACCACGTGGTCCACGTAGGCCTGCGCGATCGGGAACATCAGCTCACCGACATGGCGCGGCGCGAGGGAGTCCGCCGCGATGCCGCCGGCCTCGGTATCGACGGGCCGACCGGCGCGGAGCGCCTCCGTCAATGTCGGGGCCGCGCGGGGCTCGACGCCAATGATCTTCGCGGTGCCGGCGTACCAGGCGGCGATGCCGCCGATCAGTCCGCCTCCGCCGACGGGGACCAGCACCGTGTCGAGGGCCGGGGCCTGGGTAGCCAGCTCCAGCCCGAGCGTCCCTTGGCCGAGCAGGGTCTCACCCTGATCGAAGGCGGGCACCGGCAACGCGCCCGTCCGGTCGACCCACGCCTCGCTGGCGGCGAGGGCGTCCGCGTAGCGGTCGCCGCCGACGGCGAGGTCGGCGCCATACTCGCGGATCCGCCGGATCTTCGCGGGCGACGAGACCGTCGGCACGAAGATCTTCGCGCGCACGCCGAGTCGCATCGCCGCGTAGGCGACGGCGGCGCCGTGATTGCCACCCGAGGCGGCGACGACGCCGGCCTCCGGGATCGGCCGCGTGAGCAGATTGACGAAGGCCCCCCGCGCCTTGAACGACCCCGAATGCTGCAGCAGCTCGAGCTTCAGGATCAGCGAGAACGGGGAGAGCCCGAAGTCGGCGCCGCTCACTTCCAGCACCGGCGTCACCCGGATGTAGGGCTTGATGACCGCGTGGGCGGCGCCGATGCGCTGCCGGTCGATCCCCGTCGCCATCTCGGGATGGATCTTGACATAAACTTAGAAACTTGGCAAATTATCCAACGTGCTTCCTGTCGATGTCGTCAAGGCGCTCGCCAACGACCGCCGGCTCCAGATCCTTCACTGGCTCAAGCAGCCGCGGGCGCATTTCCCCCCCCAGGTCGACGGCGATCTGGTCCGCGACGGGGTGTGCGGCATATTCATCGCGGCCAAGCTTGGAATCACCCAGCCGACGGCGAGCGAGCACCTCAAGGTCCTATCGCGGGCGGGGCTCGTCCGCGCCAAGCGGATCAAGCAATGGACCTTCTACAAGCGAGATGAGAAGCGGATTGCCGACGTGAAGCGGGCGTTTCGGTCCGCCTGGTAGCGCGCGTCGACGCCGCGCGCCCGCCGCCCGCGCCGCGCCCGTCGGGGACGCCGGTGATCGCGCGTTCCGGCGTCTCGAGCAGGCGCGGCGGGCGGCGCCCGCGGCTACTTCTTGGCGAGAAGCAGTTTCACCTCGTTGACCGCCGCCCGCCACAGCGGGTGGCCGGCCGCCTGGTAGGCGGCGGCGACCTGGTTGCGGAACTCGTTCATGGCGGCGTCCTGGCTCGGCTGGTCCGACGCGGCCTTGTCGAGCGTGTTCGCGCGGATCTGGGCGGCCTTGGTCGTCGCCGCGTGTGCGCGCTCGATCCAGCGGCCGATCTCGTTCCAGTCCTTGTCGAAGAAGACCACGGTGGGGATGGACTGGTACCCATTGTTCAGGAGACTGTCCCTCAGGTCCGCGTTCTGGTCGCGCAGGAACACGCGCAGGTCGCAGCCCGGGATCGCCTCGCAGATGTTCGCGATCAGGGGCGAGTTGCGGTGGACGTCGCCGCACCAGTTCTCGGCGAGCATCATGACGTGCTTCGCGTGGGTGACGCCGCTGAAGAACTTGCGCTCGTCCTCGGTCAGCGCCGACTTGGCATAGTTTTCCTCGGTGCGGGCCCGGGTGTCGCCCATCTGGGCCATGTAGTCCTTCCAGGTCATGCCGGTGGCGAATCGCTGCGCATCCAGGGGAATCCTCAGTTGAGCCATGTCGTTGCCTCCTCCGGTTAGGGTGAATGTCGCGGACTCCAGTTATACACCAAAACACGGCGGCGCGCGGTGAGCCCGCCGGCGCGCCGCGGTGACGCTACACCGCGTACGCGGCGTCCGCCTCGATCTCGAGCGCGCGGAGGGTCTCACCCGTCGGCACGCCCGTGGCCGGGTCCCAGCCCTGCTCGACGTAATAGTCGGTGACGATCGTGTCCTGCTGCGGGCCGGTGAGGCCGGCGTGCTTGGGCAGGGGGTCGCTGAACCGCGCGGGCAGCCGGTCGTCGGCGCGGCCGAAGCCCTCGCGCAGGTTGAAGAGCCGGGCGAGGGTGAGCCCGCGGTGGGCCGTCGTCACCATCTCCTCGGGCGTGATGTCCCAGCCGGTGACGGTCTTGAGAATCGTGAGCGTCTGATCGTCCTCGTACGCGAGGAAGTGACAGAGGCCGATCTGGTTGCGGAGGCCGTTGCGGTTGCCCGTCTGGCGCATGTGGTCGCCCCCCGTGGGCGCGAGCAGGTACGACCCGCGCATCACCGGCATGTGGCGCGGGTCGTGCATGGCCATCTCGAGGCCCTTGACCGTGGTCAGGAACGCCTCGGAGCCCCGGCCGAGCCGGCGCGCGGCGCGTTGCGAGCCCTCGGCGAGGAGGTCGCCGATGCCCTGCCGATAGGCGATCTTCTCCACGAGCTTGACCACACCGTCGGCGTCGTGGAAGCGGAGGGGCACGCCGTCCGTGTCGTCGAGTGTGAGGATGCCTTTCTCGAAGCACTCCATCGCCCACGCGAGGGTGGCGCCGAGGGAGACGGTGTCCATGCCGAGGTAGTTGCACATCTCGTTGGACTTGCAGATGGCGATCAGGTCCTCGAGCCCGAGGTTGACGCCGAGGGAGGCGAGCGACTCGTACTCCGGCCCGCCGTAGCGCGGGTCGACGCGATACCGGCCGAGCGGATCGACGGCCACACGGGCGCGTCCCTTGTACACGCTCTGCTCCGCCGCGCGCGCCGCCTCCTCTTTCTCCTCGATGTGGACGACCTTCTTGCAGCGTACCGAGCAGGCGTAGCACGCTCCCATCCTCACGCGTACCTGGTCTCGCACCGCGACGGCGTCCACCTTGCCCACCGTGTCGGCGGCGCCCAGGCGGTAGTTGAGGACGGGCATGCCGCCCTCGAGGCTCTTGCCCTGCATGGCGGCACCCGTGCCGAACTCGTGAAAGGCGCGGTGCTTCTCGTCCATGGTGCCCGAGACCCACTTCGCGATCGTCATCAGCCCCGGCTGGTCGGCGATCTTCACCGGGATCTTGCCGCGGACGGCGATGGCCTTGAGGCGCTTGCTGCCCATGACGGCGCCCATCCCGGTGCGGCCCGCCACCTCGTTGAGGTCGTTGGCGATGCAGGCGAAGCGGACGAGGTTTTCGCCGGCGGGCCCGATTTGGGCGATGCGGATGCGCAGGTCGCCCAGCTCGGCGAGGATCGCGTCTTCCACCTCGCCCGTGATCTTGCCCCACAGGTGAGCGGCGTCGCGGAGCTCGACGGCGCCGTCGTTGATCCAGAGGTAGACGGGCGCCGGCGCCACGCCGTGCAGAACGATAGCGTCCCAGCCCGCGCGCTTCAGCTCGGCGCCCCAGTAGCCCCCGGACTCCGACTCGCCGAAGCCGCCGGTGAGCGGCGATTTGGCGCCGACGCTGTGGCGCCCCGCTCCTGGCACCGGGGCCCCGGTGAGCACGCCGGGCGCGATGACGAGGATGTTGTCGGGGCCCAGCGGGTCGGCGCCCTTGGGCACGTACTTGAGCAGATAGTGGGCGATGAGCCCGCGCCCGCCGGCGTAGCGCCGGAAGAAATTGTCACCGGGCTCCTCGATCCACGTGGTCTGGTCGCCAAGGTTCACGTGCAAGATCTTGTTCCAGTAGCCGTATCGTTCCATGGAGCCTCCTGGGGTCAGGCTTTGACTTCTAAACATTCCCGCTCATGCTCACCACGTCCGCCGCCCGTCAGTCTATCGCGGTCGAGAAGGCGC
>Ga0070707_100004347_pt1 | contig 13273 bp, 19 predicted proteins | sample KBSK5502metaG_FD_65468 | JGI IMG/M metagenome (GOLD analysis project Ga0070707, IMG submission 65468) | Corn, switchgrass and miscanthus rhizosphere microbial communities from Kellogg Biological Station, Michigan, USA - KBS K5-50-2 metaG | ecosystem: Host-associated > Plants > Roots >... | reverse complement strand
GACAACCGGATCGACATCATTCTCGGGGACGGCGCCACGAGCTCGCTGTGGTGGGCCACGAAGAATGAATGGCTCGGGTTGCTCGACGTCGCCGGGCTGTCGCTTGAGGCACTCTACGGCGGCTTCGGCGGCGAGCCGCTCGACGACGACAGCAGGGAGTACGTCTTCATCGCCCGCCGCTGAACCTGGGTTCGAGGGAGGCCCACACTTCCAGCCGTATGCCCTCGCGGGGAACTACGGTCACCTGGCATCACTCGTGCCGGGTCGCCGACCGGCGGTCATGAGGCGGTGCGCGCCAGCGTGTTGTTCAGGCCTAGCCAGGTGTGCTCGGTGTCTGCGGTGCGGCGGTGCCCGGTGCGGAACATTTTCACGAAAGCCGAGATGTCATCGAGCGTCCAGCGGATCCGGTACAGAGCCAGCGCGGCCGGGTCCACCGGCCGCCCGGTTACCTGTGCGTAGCGGCAGGTTTCCTGGCCGCTGTCGCTGACGATCATCCATAGGTCGCGCTCAGGCGGGGCGAGGCCGACGGTGTCCCAGTCGATCATCATCACGCCGTTGCGCGTCCTGATCAGGTTGGCATTGTGCGGTTCACCGTGAGTGACAACAGGCTCCAGCGCTGACACACGCTCGGCGAGCTCGTCGAAGCTGGCCAGCAGGTGCCGGATGTGCCGCGCCTTCCTGGTGATCAGAGCCCGGGCTAGTTCAGAGAAAGGCCCGCCACGCCAGGGCTGTTCTAGCTCACGCAGTGCCGTCTCCAGAACGCCGCGCCGCGGGACCGCGATCTGGCATCGGGATGCCTGGGCCGCTGCTGGCGTGGATCGATGCAGCGCTGCCAGCATCTCCACCAGGTGTTCCCGGTCGCCGGCAGACAGCTCTGCGCCGAAACGCCCGCTGGCCCCGTGCACGAACGGGAACACAGTGACGGAGTACTTCGATCCCAAGGGCAGGACCGTCTCGCCGTCAACCGCCCGAACCGGGGCAACCACGAACCAGAGCCCAGCGCGATGGCGCAGCGCAAAGGCCGTTTCCATCGCCGCCCGCAGGCCTCTGGACACCGCAGCCCGGGTGTCTCCGAGCCAGCATTTGTCATCCAGGTCATCGACCGTGGCGAACCATTGCCTGCCCCGGTCGTCGCGCACAACCCAGTGGTAGCTCCCGCCGCCCACCGGAGCGTATCGAGTGGCTACGACCCGGGTGTGCCAGCCATCAGCGAGAGCTTGCTTTAGCTCGCGCTCCCCGACGCCTGCCGGCCTGTCCCTCACGAGCGGTCACGCTAGACGGGCCGCATGCCTGGGAGCGATCTTTTTGCGAGCCCGACCTCACCCGGGCCAGCGTGATCGCGGCCGCTGCGGCTGGGATTTCTCGGTTCGAGTGGGCGAAGGGAATCGAACCCTCATGACCAGCTTGGAAGATCGGTGATGCCGCAGCAGATCTATCAGGCAGGACGTTGCCGCCGGTGTCTGCGCCCCCAGTGCGCTTGAGTGACCGCTGCTGCCTGCGAGTCTCCCTGGCGTATGGCGCATGTGTGGCGCGCGCACACGGCTCCAAAGGCCGTCGCTCCGGTCTGGCGAACTACCGCTGACCTGGCTAGATGTGGCCACCATGCGTGCTTGCCTATGCCCGGGCGCACCGCACCAGCCACGAAAAGCCCGCAGTGCTTGACACCTAGAACCGCGGAATGTCTAACCGGCCCCGTCGACCAGCCGTCTTTCTCCCAGCGGCTCGCCCAGCATGACGGACACAAAACGATGATGTGGCGGATAAGAGAGCCCGGGGGTGTCAGACGCACGTAGACCGTGACCGACACCTCATCGGCTGTCTCGGTGACCTGCACTCCTGCCGCCGACAGTTTGCCCGCCACGCTGACGACCAGTTTCCGCCCGCCGTGCTCGACGCGCTCCGGGCGTCATGGATGAGGCACGAGCCGCCGGGCCCGGATCTCCGAATCCGGCAGCATGGGAGGCGGCTCGGCGCACGGCGTCAACTTAGGCTCCAGCAGCACTTCTGCTACGACCCGGGTTCGACGACCCTGGTCACGACCCAGCGGTGCTTGCCGATTTTGCGGTCACGGATGAACCCGAGCTTTTCGTAGGTCGACAAAGCACCGTTGTAGAGGAAGCCGGCGGGCACCGAGCCGGCGTCCTCCGGGTATCCCTCGACGGTCCCCCCGCCCAGGCCCGCGATGAGATCGAGCGCACCGGCGAGCGCCGCGGTGGCCACGCCCTGACGCCGCTGACCCTTGCCGACGAAGCAGCACGCGATTCGCCAGTCTGGCGAGGCCGTCCGGGCTTTTTCGTACGCCGCGCGGCTCTTGATCCGGGGTAGCTCGTCTGGTGCGCCGAACTGGCACCAGCCCGCGCAGTCGTCCCCGTCGAAAACAAGCGCCGCATGGGCCGTTCCTGCCCGAACACGAGCGAGCTTCCGTTCGCGGTTGAGGGCGGGCGCGGTTCCCCTGCCGACCCCCTCGGGATGGAACCCAATACACCAGCAGCCGCCAAAGACGCCGTTGTTGCGCTCCACCAACGTGGCGAACGCGGCCCACGTCGACTCATCGAGAGCCTTCACGGTGTACGCCCGTTCGGCCATGAAGCCCAGCCTAACGCGGGCCACGGCACGAGCCTCTTCGTCCCGAAGCCACCATCGAGCCTGTCGGGTCAGGCCGGATGAGCGGCCTAGTTGCGACGGTCCGTTTGTCGACGTCCGCATGTGTCTATGGCTGGAGGTGGTGCTAGTTACTCATTTGGTTACTCACGTAGTCACGCTGCGACCGCTTGCTTTCGCACGATTAGTCGGGCGCGTTGCCGTGTTGTTCGGCCCGCTCGGCATCGGCCGGTTCGTTACCTTCATGTGCAAGCGACTCAGGCTGGGTGTCAGTGGTAAGCGCAGTTACGCCTTGCTGGCCGCCGACCGTGAAAGTCGGCTACGCCCGCCGCGAGCATGTGACCTGCGGTTTCGTAGGTGGAGCGGGCGAAGGGAATCGAACGCTCATGACCAGCTTGGAAGGTCGGTAGCCCTTGATGGCCATGAGCAGGGCTGACGTATGCGCTGGTTGGAGGGGTGCGGCCCAGTGAGTTACCGTCATTGACCATGGATGGGCGCGTCCCACGACCATTCGCTATGCATGTGGCTGTCTGGCGGGAGCATCAATCCCGATTGTGCCCGGTGTTTGCGACCGGTATTGCGACCTACCGCAGTCGGCGTCCCCGAAGATCGGCGCAGCAGTTCGAGGAGGAGTTCCGTCACGCGTTGCGCGTGCTTGCGCGCAGCGGCCGGACGCTGGAAATCAACACCGAACGCCGCTCTGCCCGGAGATCGTCCGGAGTTGGCGCGACGAGGGCGGAACAGCAGTCACGTTCGGAAGCGACGCCCACGAACCAGACACACTCGCCAGCCAGTTCCGTGACGCTGCCGCCATGGCCCAAGCCTGCAGCTTCCGCCCCGGCCAAGGGCATGTGATCCCTGGCCCAGGGCCTAGGGGCAGCTTTATCCGCACATCAGCTGCGATCGGCTTTACGGCGATGATGCGGCATCACCGAGCACTCCCCATCAAGGCGCAATGGTGCCGTGGAATGAGCTCTGACCTGCGTAGCCACCATGGCTTACGGGTACTGGTTGCCTGCGGATTCGCAGCCAAAGGGGTGGTGAGGTGGCAGGAGGGTCCTCTCGTGAGCCTGCCAACGAGATCGCCCAGCGTCCCGGTGACGGTCGCCTCTAGCCGCATCGAGGCCGAGCTCCTCGTCGGCATGCTCCTCAGCAATGGCGTGTACGCAGTCGTCTCGGCCGACGACGCCGCCGGACTTGAGCCACAGCTTCAGATACATGGCGTGCGCATCCTTGTTGCACCATGCTGTGATTGAATCTGGTCTCTCCCAGGTCACCGACGCCCTCAACGACCAGTCACTGAGACGGACATTAAGCACCGTCTGGAATCCAGATCTCGAATGGCTCGCCAGGCACGTTTGACGGGGTGGCGGCCACTAGCCGGTAGTGCGCCGCGGACAGGGCCTGCACGACCGGCGCGTACATTGCAGGCAGCTCGGACGGGTCCATCTCGACGAGCCGGAAGGAATGGTTGCGGATCGCCGCGCGATACGCCGGAAGGCCCGTCAGCGCGCGCCCGTCGTCCATGTAGTTAAACACGAAGATCGTCGTGAGCGTCTTATCCGCGGTCTGCCGCATCAGGTAGTAGTGGACGACATCGCTCTCGGCGACCAGGCACGGACACCCGGTGCGCTCGAACAGCGGGGCGAGGTCGCTGATCATCCGCGACGAGTCCGGCCACGCCCTGAACCCGGCACCGCTGAGGCCGACCCCGATCACAGCAAACAAGATCACCAGCGCCACACTGAGCCCGTTCCAGCGGGTGTCCCGCCCGACAGCGAAGTAGCGAGCTATGGCCACTAGCCCGTAGCCCGCCACGATGCAGGCAAACCACGCCCCATATACCACGTTCTTGAAGAGACTGAAGTCGGTACGAATCCAGGCCTGGTCCGCGGGGGCAAGGACCGCCGCCGCTACGAGCACGCAGGCCAGCGCAGTCAGCCGTGTCACCGACCTGCGGGTCAGGAACGCGGCGCCGATAGCGGCCACCAAGGTGACCCCGCCGATCCACTCCATGCCGGTGCCAAGGACCTTCAGCACCGGAGCCGTACTTGCGGGCCGCGAGAGCGTGGTGGACATGATCCCGAGCAGGTAACTGTGCCCGCCTGCAAGGAACAGGACGGGAACGATCAGCGCCGCGGTATAGGCCGTGAGCCGCACCCCGCGCCACAAGGCCTGCCTCCAGCTTCCGGCAGTGCCAAGCACGGCCAGCGCGATGACCACGGGGTTCCAAAGCAAACCTGCGTACTTCGCCGCGTCGGCCAGGGCTAGGGCGACTGCACAGCCCGCTAGCCAGGCCTCGCCTCGACGGCCGCCAGAACGGATCGCAAGCCACGACGCCAACGCGAGGAACACCATAGTCAGCGCGTCGAAAGTGGCGAAGGCGCCAAGGAACTGGACGGATCCGAGCGTCGCAAATGCCGCCGATCCGGCGACGGCCGATGTCCGCCCGAACAGCCGTCCGGTGACCGCGTACAGTAGCGCGGTTGCCGCGAGCATGAAGCTCAAGCTCATGAGGCGGGCTGCGGCGAGCCCGCCGAAGTTGTTGGCGGCCGCAGCGAGCGGCGGGTACACGACCGGGGCGCCGGAGAAGTAGGCAGGAAAGTCGGGGACGGACCCGCCATGCAGCCAGTGAGCCCACTCGAGCCGCCCGGCCCAGATGTACAGCGCCTCATCCTGGTAGGCGGTGTTCGACCACACAAGCCGCAGGGACAGAAGAGCCTGGACCAGCAAGATGCCTATTAGCGGCCATGGCCCTGCAGCCAGACTCGCCAGCGCGGTCCGGCCTTTGTCCTGCGACATGGCGGCGGACCCCAAGACCGCCGCACGGTCGGGCCCTCCTGCATTCGCGAGTGCTGCGCTCACAGAAGATTCACGGCCCTTTTTCGGCGCGCCACAGAGAAAGCTGGGAATGTGTCACGGACCAGATTCAGATAGACAACTATGTGCAGGCATGATCCGGGACCACATTCAATGAGACAACCGTCCCTATGCTGCCTGGCAGGTCAGCTTAGTCGATCGCACGCCGTTGAATGAGGGCGGCCGAAGGTGACCTGGAACCCAAACTGCAACCTTGGCGCTGGCTGGGAGCGACGACTGTCAGCGTCGATAATTGCCGCGGCTGCGCTGCCCGGTAGGGCATCTGCGAGGCCGCGGCGGGTTGGATCGAGCCTCTGGCTCCATGCGCCCTCGCAGAGGATCAACCACACGCCTACTTGTCCGAGGGGAAGGCTCGCTAGGCGGTCGCGGATCAGATTCACTCGCCGCTGCTTGTCCTGAACGCGATGCTCGAACTGCTTGGTTCTGACCTCGATCGCGACATCGAGGTCGCCCACATCCAACTGAGACTTCTTTCGGAACCGGATCGCTATGTCACCCGGTCCCGGCGGCCCGATCCAGGGTTCCTCAAGGCGGTCGACCGCTTCGGCGACAGCATCCGGCAGTATCTCAGCAAGGCGATGAAGAACCTCCTCGCCCAGCGTCCCGTCGTACGTCACATCGATCAGCGGCATGCCATTAGTCTCGCTGAGAAAAGGTGCTCGCTGCCGCCGACGCCTTTCGGACAGACCTCGCCAACCCAAGATCGTCATGCTCCGATCCCGCATGTACTATCGTTCCACTTCTGCGCGGGATTCCCGCGCAATCTGGGGACCACGGGCGTCTCGGCCCGCGTGATCGAGGCGTGACCGGGCATCGTATGACCATGACCTCCGATGGCCATGCGCGGCGCAGCAGGCAAGGATCGGAGAACCGGCGGCGTCAAGGCCGCGTGTCGGCCCGGGTCGATCCCGACGAAAGGCGCCGCGTCGAGGAAGCCACTGATCGCGCCGGCATGGCCGTGGCCGAGTTCATCCGACATGTAGTGCTGGCAGCCGCAGCTGGTTCATAGGCCGCCCGCCAGGTTGCTCACTGGCCTCGACTCACATGGCACTCAGCGGCGTGGTGGGCCTGCCGTTTACAAGCTTGCGGACGAGCGCAGACCGGGAGCTTTCCTCCCGCTAGTGACGCCTGTGGTGGTGCGCTTCCGTCCGGTGCAGTCCGGTCCCTTGGCTGCACTCTAGGCTGCATGACCCGCGCCGCATTAAGAACTTCCAGAAGCCGCTGGCGTCGGAGCCGGCGCCCGTCCATTCAACGGCTCAGGCGACGTTCCCGGGACCCAGGCCCTGGCTTCCTGTGGAGCGGCGGCGGACCCGGAGCCGGGCGCAGAGCGGGTAAAGGCGGGACGCCATGGATTGCGCTGGCCGAGGCTGGCAGCAACCGCGAGCAGAGTGTCGGTCGGGTAGCTGCTGCTGTAGACGTTGATGTCGATTCCCCTGCGGTCCAGTTCCACCCACGCGGGGTTAGATCCGCACCCGTCGGTGTGCGGGATGATGACCAGCGCAGGATGCCCGTGCACGTGCCCGATGCTCGCGGCCACATGATTCTGGGCGATGAATCGCGTGAACTCACTGAGGGCATTTGTATAGTGCCCAGGCGCCATCATGATCATCACCTTGCCTCTCCAGCGAAGGCAAGCGCAACATTCCGCTGATCGTCCACCCAGGTATGGGTGAGGTTGGCTGGGTTAGCTGCCTGGTCATCCGGTGTCGGTACCGGGAACCGGGCGACTGACTGAGCACCTGCAACAGTCGTGGTCGTACCGCCTAGCAGCGGCCCATCCCCTGGCCGTCGGCCCAAGGTGCTGCACTGCGGCGATCCGGCGAGAAACGTCGGGCCACCGACAGCGACGAGCGTGAGAATCAGGCCTAGGCCGCTAACGACAGCAATACCTATGTAGCGCCGCTTCCGCATGGCGCCTCCTGCAGGCTGGAGCGTTGCCACAATGGTACGTCAGGCGAGCTAGTTGGGTTCGAGTCAACGTAGGCTGAGCCGACGGCTTTACCGACCATCACGGCGCAGGTTTGCCCACTTCTGTGACCTGCGCCGACGCCGTTGGTCTCGATCGACCACTGAGCCCCATCCCAAACTACGGTCCCATGCAGTTGTCGGGAATGGTGCCGCCGTTGGTGTTGTAGATGGCCTTAATCATGCCGACGTCGAACCCGTTAGGGTTGGCCACAGATTGGGCGATCGTGAACATTCCGAATGAGGCATTGGGGTTGGTCATGTTGCACGCGCCGGTGAGGCCGAAATCAGGTGTCGGTCCCGGGGTCGCCGCGGCAACGCCGGTACCTGCGCCGCTTGCTGCGAGTGTAAGGGCCGTCACGAGCAAGAAGTTGCGCGCTCTCATTTGGTATCTCCTTCCTGGTGTAGCCGGAGGAACGCGCGCCCGATCCCGACGCGCTGCCCGCTCGGCTCTGGGCGCCTTAGAGCACCAGCAGCCGAACGAGTCGCGTGACACCTCCCAAGGGCCGCCGTAGTTGCTGGCTTATGTGTGAGGGTGCGCATCGGTCCTCCAGCTGCCCGACGGATGCGGGTGCGGCTCACGCTAGATGCGGATCCGGGCCAGCGGCACCGTGCTGGCCACAGTCTTTGCTTCGTGCCTGCACGAGGATTTCCCACGCTGGACTGGTGCTGACCCCAATGCCGATCGTGGACGACCCGACGATTCCGCGAGTCGGCGAGTGTGAGCGGAAAGCCGCCTTCGTTCCCCCGTGTCAGGCACCAGGCAGGGTGACCCGGAGCTTGAGGATGGATCCGTCGGAGGCCAGGGCGAACACCTCGCCGCCCGGGCCGAAGACACCTGAGCAACCGGTACGTCGAGCCTGGCCATTCCGCGATCAGCCGGTGTGATCGGTCGAAGACCAGCGTGGGTGCTCCGGGGTGCGGTCCGCAGCCCGACACGTACGTGTTGCCCGCGGCATGCGGCCGGAAGCGGGACGATGAATCGCCGAGGAAGACGGCACCCCACGTAGCCTCCGGGTGTGTCGCCGGGTGAGCCTTTTGATCAGCGGCGTCCTGGCGGTGGGGCCGGCGCGCGCCGGCCGGACCTCCCAAGGCAGAGGCCGAGCGCAGGCGCCGCCTTGATACCTACTAAGGATTAATTCGGCAACGGGATCCATCGGCGTTCCGTGGGTCGCCACGTTGTCTCTCCGGCATATGTGTTGTCTCTCCGGCATATGTAACGAGCGGATCGGCGAACGCTGTCACAGCGCTCACCACCGTCCGGAGGTCGGCGGGAAGCTCTAGACCTACTTCGCCCATGTTCATGCGGTATGCCTCGAAGGTCTGGCGGCGGAGGTCTGCGAAGTTGCCGATCGCATCGGATAGCGGCTGAATCGGTGTGCCTCTGTGTGCGGCGGTTGCGAGCAGAGCCTGGCGGGCCGTGTGGTGAGCGATTGTTCGGCTACCGGTAAGCGCGTAGATGTCGGCATAGTCGCGGACGCGGGTGTTGGCTGGTCCGAGCGCGATGGCCGTGGCGATTTTCGGGCAAGTACCGTTTCGACTGGATAGCCGGGCACGCGTACTGGCCTATGCCTGGCCGCAGGGATGGGAGTGCGACCCAGCCGGGCGCAGGCGTAATCGGGTGGCCGAAGTTAACGTCCAGGCGGAATTTGACTGCCGCTGTCGCGATCGTGGTATCCATAGCAATTCGCACGCCGGAGTAGGTGGCCTGATCACGGATGATGCGAGAGTTGCGGTACGGGTCTGGTATTCGATGCCGTCGTCGAGCGGCAGGTCAGCGATCCCTGATACGAGGGACACGATAACGTCCCGGTCATTGGCAATCGAGCGGGCGAGCGCGTCCGGGTCCGCGGTGGGCCGACGCGCATCGTATGCGGCGAGAAGCATTCCGCCTTTGATCACGAACTTGTCGGCGTGCGCCGAAGCGCTCAGTCGCGCGAGCCAGCGCTCGACGACGTAGAGCGTGAGGAGTTCCTGCGTACCGCGGCGTTCTCTCCTCGCGCGGTTCTGCAAGTCGAGGAAAGCACTCCCGGCTTGTGATACGCGCGTAGGCCGCTTCACCCTGCACTCGCAACGTCCAGGGCGTGCAGTACGGGCCCGTGGACGCGGAGTGCGGCGCAGAGCGTCAACAGCTCAACTGGCCGGGCGTCGCGGCGGCGGAGATAGCGGTGGAGCGCGGCTAGGGCCGTTGGCTCGCCGATGCGGTGCCGTAGTCGCATGAGGTCTACGACGGTGCGCGCCGGGTCGTAGACGCGCACGTATTCGCCTGGGGCAGCCTCCAGGTACATCAGGCCGAGCTCGAAGGTCGAGGGCTCGAAGCGAAACACTGCGGTGGGCGGGAACGAGATCTGGGGCGGGCGGCTCGTCCTGGGCACCGCGATCTGGACGGCACCAGGGATCTCGTCGGTCAGGTCGTGCACGGCGGCCGCCGACAGCAGGCAAGCTATCGCGGTGGAGTTCCGGTAGGCGACCGCCAGCAGGTCTGGAAAGCTGGCTGGCGGCGCGTCGGCACGGCGGAAGACGCCGTGCGACAGTTCGAGGATGAGCCCGTTATCCCGCGCGGTGTACAGGTCGCGCGGGTGGAGTCCTGCGGCCAGCGCCGTTCCGGTCGTGAACGTCGGCGGCAGTTCCGCGGTCGCCGTCATGGATAAAAGTGTCTCATTGAACACATGACCGTGCAACACTTCTATCCAGCCGCCGAGATATCTGAGTGGCATGTTAATGGCACGAACGGGCACGTCGGCGAGAACGGGCTTTTGATCTAGGGAACACCAGGAGTCCCAGAGGTCCGCCTGACCCGGGCCTTCTCGGCTGGAGCGGGCGAAGGGAATCGAACCCTCATTGACCAGCTTGGAAGATCGGGGGTGCTCAGAGCGAGCTTGCCCTGGTGGACGTACCTGGCGACTGACCGTGGAGAATGCCCGCGAGTGACCGAGGCGCGCCGTGACAGGCCACGGCGTATGGCCCGTTTGTGGCCCAGTCTTCGGACGCGATATCGGTCACTCGCTCGTGTTGATCCGGAATCCGGGCAGCAGCCGCCATCCGTGGCGCTGTGCCTTATCGGATCGGGCACGTGGTGGGCTCGACGCGATCAGACGTCTTGCTGCTATGCAGGTGGCGCGCCCGCAACCCGCAGCGTTGCGAGATGTTGGTTCAACGTCGTGGCGGCTTCGTCGACCCAGCCAGGCCTCGTCGGCCGACTGTTGAGCTCGGTGAAGGACCTAATCTCGCCGCTCTTCAGCGTGATAGTTAGAACCCTGCGGTTATATGCCCTGACCGGTTTTATTACTACATTGAACCGGTCAATTTCAGCCCAGCCGTAGTTGCGTGTCCTCAGCAAAGTACGTATCCGGACTCCGTTCCGCGCCGCCGTTATGGTGGGTGCAACCATAGTACGAGTCGTCAACGCGGCGGCGGCAGCAGCCGTTATCGTCGCGAACACTGTCAGGCCCAGTCCGCCTTTTCCTGGGCTGAATGCTTGGCCAATAAAGATTCCTGTAGCAAACAGAAAGAAAGTGCCGGCAAATACCGATAGGGGCCAGTTGCGGTACGTCAACTTGGATGAGGCTATTCTGATCTCTGCCACTGCTGCACTACGATCCGTCTCGCCTGCTCTGCGACCATTGCGTCAGCGCCTCTGGGTTGCGGCGCCTAGCGCTCTCCGCGAGGATGCTGCCGCCGCCATTGATAAACTTTTTGGACTCACTGGCTCACCCCCGCCTGCCGTGGCGCCGCCTGCCCGCCCGCCGTCTGGTGAGACTGTAGTCGCGCGAGTAGCTCGCGGTTATGCCGAGTGCTGGGATGGTCGGGTCCGAGCACTCTTTCGCTGTCCCGCAATACGCGCTCCGCCGCGGCGATGGCCTCATCGAGTCTGCCGACTCGGAAGGAGGCGCTAGCAAGGATGCTTCTCGCGTTCAGGGTGGTCGGATGGTCTGCGTCGAGGACCCGTTCTATGTCTGCCAGGGCCTGCTCAGCCAGCGGTACGGCTTCGGTTCCGCGATTTGCGGCGGCATAGGCACCTGCGAGATTCATCCGTGACATGTAAACGGAAGGATGGTCCTTCCCGAGGAGGCGTTCCTGGTCTGTGACCGTTTTTTCGAGCAGATCGCAGGCTTCCCGGGTATCTGCCCCCCACCGACATCGCGTTGGCGAAGTTGTTCCGTGACGTCAGCGTCTGCGGGTGCGCTGATCCGAGCCTCCTTTCCTGGCTCTGCAGGTCGCCGAACGGTTGCGTTCCCAGTGAGCTTCTGCCGGAGCTGCGCTGGCATCTGGACCGCTTTCGCAGCGCCGCGGGAGCGGGGCCTCGTCTTCGTCGGCCCCAAGGGCGCGCCGCTGCGGCGGTCGAACTTCCGACCGATCTGGAACGCTGCGTGTGAGCAAGCTCGCGTCCCCGGACTGCATTTCCATGATCTGCGGCACGTGGGCGGGACGCTGGCCGCCGCGACCGGAGCAAGCCTCAAGGAACTGATGGCCCGGCTCGGGCATTCGAGCACGCGGGCCGCGATCATCTACCAGCACGCCACCAGAGACCGTGACGAGGCCATCGCGAAGGTCCTCGGCGGGCTGATGCACCAGGTGCAATCCGATCATGCCGAGCAGGCCGGCGAAGGCCCCTGAGAGTCCGCTCCGTGGCCCGTTGGTGGCCCGACGGGCCGAGATCGGGCCCGCTGATGATCACGACAAGCCGGGGGAGAGGCAAGTTGAGCTGGGATTACTTGATGAGAGCGGGCGAAGGGAATCGAACCCTCATGACCAGCTTGGAAGGCTGTGCCTATGCGGGACGTGACCTGCATTACCCCAGCTGATCGAGGCTGACCGTTGTCCGCCTGTGACCGTGGTTGCCGGTGGTTTGCCGCTCCATCGGGCACACAACGGGCACGCTCGACAGTTGCATGACCGTCCGTGTCTTGCTGATACGCCAGAATACAGAGCCGCAGGTCAGGATCCAGCGATTGCCCAGTACAGGCGCTCGGGTCGAGCGCCGTTTAGCCAGTCTGTGAGAGAGCTGTGAGAGATCGCGCTCTGTGACCTGTCACCGTAGACTTCCTTCTCCTACATGTGTAGAGTTGCCGTATGAGGATGACCGGCCCGCTGGAAAGGGTGCTAGGTGCTTTCCTCGCCGATCCCGCCGCGCCGCGCTATGGCTACGACCTGATGAAGGCGGCCCGGCTGCCCAGCGGCACCCTGTACCCACTGTTGACCCGGCTTGAGCAGCAGGAACTGGTCGCCTCGGCGTGGGAGACCCCGCAGCAGGAGGGGCAGCGGCCCAGGAAGTACTACCAGCTCACAGCCGAGGGCGTCCGGATCGCCCGGCTGGAGCTGGCGCGGGCTTCCGCGCGTCGTCGGCGCGTACCGCTCCCTGGCCGCCCGGCGCCGAGGAGCCTGGGATGAGAGGAGAACGGCTTCTGCGCGCGGGCGAGTACCTGCTGGGCCAGGCCTGCAGGCGGCTGCCGCCGGACATCCGGGAGGAACGGTACCGGGAATGGGCGGGCGAGCTGCCCGCCATCCTGCATGATCCGCAGGCCAGGCTAGCCCCGTGGCGCGCGGTCCGGATGCTTTCCTACGCGGCGGACACCTTGCGGGGCACGATCCTGACGTCCGCAAAGGCCCGGCGCCCGACCCCGCGCATGCCCGCGCTGCAGTACCTGGTCCTGGTCGCTGGTCTCGTCAACTTGGGCTGGAACACCTGGACCATCGTGCGGGCGCCGGAGCATGCGCTGAACTACGCGAACGTGGCCTGGTCTGTCCTACTGGTGGCCTGGCCTGTCAGCATGCTCGTCCGCGCCTCCGCGCGCGTGACCGCGATGATTCTCATCAGCTCCACCCT
>Ga0070707_100004346_pt1 | contig 13274 bp, 12 predicted proteins | sample KBSK5502metaG_FD_65468 | JGI IMG/M metagenome (GOLD analysis project Ga0070707, IMG submission 65468) | Corn, switchgrass and miscanthus rhizosphere microbial communities from Kellogg Biological Station, Michigan, USA - KBS K5-50-2 metaG | ecosystem: Host-associated > Plants > Roots >... | reverse complement strand
AGAGATCATGCACAAAATGCCAATACGCTGGGAGCCGGTCCTCGCAATCGTGCGTGCGAACAATCCGCAAGAACTGCACGACGACTGGCAGAAAATTGCCGTGCACTGGAGCGAGCTTCGTGACGCAGCCAAAATCAAAAGCTTCTCCACCCCGGCTGCGCTTTGTCTTTCACCGAAATCGATGCAGCAAAATCGCGAACAATTGAGCAAAATTGATTTTCAAACGGCGCGCCAAACGCTTGAGAAAACGCTCGACGCCGAAGGATTCAATCGCGACGCGTTCACGCCGGCTTTCACGTTGCTCGATAATTTGCAGCATCTTGCCGATCCTAACGCGCCTCTGCCGGATTGGCGCGAAAGATTGCCCGTATCATCGAGCTGGTGGTTTTTGGTCGATCGCTACTTCGCGCGTGATCCATTGCTCACGACCGGATTTGTCACCACGGATGCACCGGTCTCCACACATGGGCAGCGCGTAGAGTTGGGTCGCGAGCTGCCCGTGGCGGACATCCCAATGATCCTGTCAGGCTGGAGTTATGCGCTTGCCGATTTGCTGCCGTGGTCGCATCGGCAACTTCTCATCATCAGCGCGTTAATGGCCATCTTCGACGTTTCCTTATTGGGGATTTTATACCGCGACTTGCGCCTGTGGATCATCCAAGTCATCACGCTCGCGTTTGGGATTGGCGCAATGATCGCTTCGATGAAACTGCTGGGTATTCGCTTAAACTTGCTCAATGTCCTTTCCTTTCGGCTCGTGCTGGCAATCGGTGTGGACTACGGAATCTACCTGATATTGGTCTGGCAAAAAACGCGTGACATCGAGCACGACGTTGCGGGGGTGGTAAAGCCTGTCTTGCTCGCTGGTTTAACAGCTGTCGCCGGCTTTGGTTCGCTCGTGCTGGCCCGCAATCCTTCGCTGAGTGGTCTTGGCAGTGCTTGCGCGATCGGCATTTTTTGGAGTCTGGTTGCGACGATTTTCTTTACCTTGCCAGCAATGGCGGCGACTGAACCGAAATCTTGAGCGAAGATTAGGTTTAATACGCTAAGATCGACAATTACGTGCGCAGGCTCCTTCCCATATTTTTTGGTTTGTTTTGGCTGACGAATTCGGTAGGCGCCCAACAGCTTTCACCATCCGGCCTCAAAAACCTACTCGCGCGAATTCGTGAGAACCGGATCACGCAAGCTGATTTTCAGGAACAACGGTTTTTGCGTTTGATGAAGAAACCAATTGTGAGTTCTGGCCGCGTTTGGTTTCAGCCGCCGAATAAGTTTCGGCGGGAAGCGGGGGGCAACTCACCCAGCCTGACGGTGAGCGACGGCCATCAGCTCTGGATTTATTATCCGAATTTTAAGTCGGCTGAGCGTTATTCCATCGGCTCGCGCTCGCCGCTCGATTCGATCATTGCCGCAATCAATTCCGCGTTGAACCTTGAAAATGTCGAAAACACTTTCGACATCACCGGGACTAAGATCGACAACAGTTATGACTTGGCGCTGACACCGCGCACGCCCTCGATGAAACGGATCTTTCAAAAACTCAACTTGCGCATCGACGGCAACCTAAAAGCTGAGCGCACGGAAATGTTGCAAGTGAATAGCGACCGGATTGTGACTAGTTACTCAAATCAGACACGCGCGCCACTTCCTCCATCGACATTCGAATTCACACCGCCGCCCGGCACGGAAGTGGCCACGCCCCTCGGGCGATAAGGATGGATCGAGGAGTCTCTTGCTCGATGATAATTTAGGCCGCAAAGCCGCATCATTTGGCATCGCCCGACGGAGCGGCCGATCCACCTTCTTGCTCGACCACAAATCGAGAGGAATCTAAAACATTCGCGATCATGCGACGGCTTTGGTTTTTTATTCTGGTTGCAATGGCAGGTGCGGCCTGCTTCGCCGATCCGCTCAAGACCAACGATTCAGAACAAATTATTTCCCATATTCCGAGGCAGCACGTTGATTCAACTGCTATCGCGAAAGTCGGCTACAGCAAACGCCGTCACGTTCTCGAAATCGAATTCGCGAATGGCGCAATTTATCGTTATCTCGATGTACCGCCTTCGGTGTATCGCGACTTAATCTCGGCGGAATCAAAGGCACGGTTCTACGACTTTAATATTAAGGGAAAGTATCGCTCCGTGCACGTTCAGCCACGGATCAAAGACAAGGCAGCGAATTGAAGGGACGTTTGCATTTACGATTTGAGGCGCTGAGGCAGCGCTTCGTCCTCACTCGAGAGGAAAAGCGCGTCATTGCTTTTATCTTGCTCGCCTTCGCTCTCGGCTTGGCTGTCAAACATTATCGCGATACGCATCCCCGGCCGGTAGCGCCACCATCGAAGAAAAATTACCGTTCTGGCCTTTATTCCCCCGCGCCGACGCCAACCAACACGGCACTCTTTTAATCCCCGCATTTCCATTTCTTCCGTGCATCCATGTTTGCGCACGGCCTCTATCATGCGGATCGTTCCGGCGTGAGGGAACACGTTGATGCATTCACAAAGCAGATTTGCGAAGTCATCGTGGGGAAGACTGCGGCGGTGCAGCTTGCGGTCGCTTGCCTGCTCGCGCGCGGCCACCTTTTGATTGAGGATGTCCCTGGCGTCGGCAAGACGACCCTGTCCCAAGCACTCGCACGCTCACTCGCACTCGGCTTTCAGCGCATTCAATTCACCAGCGATCTGCTTCCAGCCGACATTCTCGGCAATTCCATTTTCGATCGGGATGAACAGCGCTTCGTGTTTCATCGCGGGCCGCTCTTTTCGCAGGTGGTGTTGATTGACGAGGTAAACCGCGCGACGGCCAAAACGCAGAGCGCGCTCCTCGAAGCAATGGAGGAACACCGGATCTCGGCTGACGGCGTGACACACGAATTACCCCAGCCGTTCTTCGTCATCGCTACGCAGAATCCACAGCACCAGGTCGGCACCTTTCCGCTTCCGGAGTCGCAACTCGACCGTTTCCTGATGCGGATCGAGCTGGGAGTGCCGGACCGCGCCAGCGAGCGGGCGATGCTCTTGGGAATGGATCGCCGTGACATGCTGAAGGAAATCAAGCCGGTATTTGGCTGGGAAACGCTCCTCGAGCTTCAGGAGAACGTCCGCAAGGTGCATGCTTCGTCCGCGTTGCTCGATTACCTGCAGGATCTGCTCGACGCCTCGCGACAACGCCACAGCACCGGCCTGTCGCCACGCGCGGGCCTGGCATTTTTCCATGCGTCACAGGCGTGGGCGTTGATGAACGGGCGGAACATGGTGCTCCCTGAAGACATTCAGGCCGTTGGGATCGCGGTGATGGCGCATCGCCTGGGGCACGATATTGGACAGCCCGGCCAAAGCGGACGCCTGCTTGCTGACGCCTTGCTGCGCAGTGTACCGGTGCCATGACACAGCGCGGATTTCCGCTCGTTTCTCCGACCTGGAGCCTAATCGGCCTGCTGTTCGTCCTCGTCGCGATGTGGTACGCAGCGTCGAGTCAGAATAACGCCGCGGCCTACGTGCTCATGTTTGCTCTGACGGGCGTATTCCTGATTTCGATTCCGCACACGCTCTTGAATCTGGGAGGTTTGAAAACGACTGCGGAATCTGTGAAACCGACGTTTGCGGGACAGGAGGTTTCGCTGCCGTTCGAGATCACGAATGAATCCCGCGCCACACGGCATGGGATTGCGCTTAGTCTGCCGGAGTTTGGTGGCGATCCCGAACGCATCGACGACATCCCGGCCGGCAAAGCGGTGCGGGTGATGCTTCGATTTTGCGCGCCGGATCGCGGCGAACATGAGATCGGAAGGTTGTGGCTCGCCAGCGTGTATCCGCTGGGGTTTCTCCGCGCGTGGAGACGCGTCGCGGTACCGCAGCGCTATCTTGTTTATCCCAAGCCTGCCGGTGATCCAAACCTTCCGCTGGGCAGTGCGCGTTCGACGCAGAACAGGCCGCGGCCGGACTTTGGAGAAGGCGACGATTTTGCAGGCGTGCGTGCCTACGTCCCCGGCGAGTCGCAACATCACATCGATTGGAAGGCCGTGGCCCGGGGGCAGCCGCTAATGACGAAGCAGTTCGCGCCCGAAGCGGATGGCCTGCTCTATCTCGATTTTGCTGCAGTCCGATTCAGCGACCCGGAAGAGCGGCTTTCGCAACTCGCGCTATGGGTGATCGAGGCTGAGCGCGCGCGGCATCCATACGGGTTACGTCTGCCCGCGGCCGAGATCGCGCCGTCACTTGGTGAGCGGCATTTTCATCGGTGCTTGCGGACACTCGCCTTGTTCAAGTGAGAGCATCTCGAAAAAGAGATAGGCGCATTCCCCGGCGGCCGCTTCTGTGGCTGGCGGCCGCGATGATTTTCACATTGCCGCCCATGTTCGGCACCCTGGCAATTTGGGTCCCAGTGCTGTTTCTCATTACGCTCGCGGCGAAATTTTGGATGGAGCCGAAGGGATATCGGCTGCGCTCTGTGATCTGGAAATTCGTTCTCGCGGGCGTGACGCTCGCCGCCATCTTTTTTAGCTACGGCTCTTTGAAAGGAATCGAGCCCGGGGTGTCCCTCATCGTCGTGCTGATGTCGCTCAAGATTCTAGAAGCGCACTCCGCGCGCGAGTTTCAGATCATGGTCATGATTGCGTGGGTGATCTGTCTCTGCGGATTTTTTCTTTCGCAGGATTTGACGATCGCGCTTTGCCTGATGATCGCCTTTGCCCTGCTGCTGGTGTCGCTGATCCAATTTTATCGCGGATCGTCACCCGGCGCTGTCTGGCCGCCCGTGCTTACGGCATGCAAGCTCCTCGCGCAGGCGTTGCCCCTCATCATCTTGCTATTTCTTTTATTTCCGCGAGTAAACACCGGATTTCGATTTCAGATCGCGCAACCAGGCTGGATGGCTGGCGGTTTTTCGGATCGACTTTTCCCGGGTAGCGTCGCATCACTTGCGAAGTCTTCGGACGTGGCTTTCCACGCGGAATTCCCCGACGACAGAATCCCGTCGCTACCGGCGATGTATTGGCGCGGCGCCGTCATGTGGGAGGGCGAAGGTTTGGAATGGCGCAGTCCTGGTGCACCTGCGTCGATTCCTCGCGCCTTTCGGCAGGCACGCAAGGGTCAAGCGATCCGACAATGGATTACTATCGAGCCGCATGGTGGCCGCTGGATGTTCGCACTGGATTCACCATCTGAGCCGCCTTCCGGTGCAACAGTCGTGACCGGCAATTACTTGTTGAGCGATCACCTGATCCGAAAACCGCGTCGATACGAAGTCAGATCTTTTCCCAGAATTTCCGAGGAAGAACTCCAACCGCGTGAACGCAAGATATTACTGGAAGTGCCGCCTTGGATTAGTCCAGCGGTGCGCGAATTGACGCAATCCTGGACTACTGCCAGCGCCAGCCCTCGCACCGTGGTAAATAAGGCGCTACAATTTTTTCGCACCCAGGGCTTCCGCTATTCGCTTTCACCGGGCGAATACAAACGGAACGATCTCGACGAATTCCTCTTCCGTCGCCGCGCCGGCTTCTGCGAGCACTACGCCGCCGGCTTCGCCACCTTGATGCGATTGGCTGGAATTCCAGCGCGCGTCGTCGTCGGCTATCTGGGCGGCGAGTACAACGAAGTCGGCGGGTTCTTTATCGTGCGACAAGCGGATGCACATGCCTGGTGCGAGGTCTGGCTTCCGGAGAGCGGCTGGGTAAGAGTCGACCCGACGAGCGTGGTCGCGCCCGAGCGCGTCAACCTCGGACTCGCTTCTTTTCTCGACCGCCGCGCCACTTCAGGCCAGACAACAAACAACGCCGTCGCAAGGAACCTCTCGCATCAGCCAATATTTACCACGGTCCGGCTCGCCTGGGACACACTCAACTACGCGTGGGACACTCGCGTTCTTAGTTTCGATGCTGACGCGCAGCAGTCATTCCTTACTGGAATTGGGATCGCCGACGGCACACCGGTCTCGCTCATCATTCGAACACTGCTTATCGCTCCCGCTCTTCTCGCAATTTATGTTGCATGGATGTGGTGGCAGACGCATTCGCGCAGAGATCGCGTCAAGGCATTGTACGAACGTTTTTGTCGCAAGGCCGCCCGCCTTGGCGCGCGGCGCAACCCATGGGAAGGCCCATCCGATTTCTCAAATCGAGCCGCACAGCTACTGCCTTACGAGTCCGACCGGATTCGACAAATCTCGAATGCGTACATCGCGCTCCGCTATTCGGCCGAGCCAACTCCGTTCGCCCTCGACCAATTCGCCAGAGAAGTAAACGCGTTTGTCATCGTCCCGCAGGGATCTCGAGGCAGCGAACGCGTTCGGAGTCCGTAGGTGACTCGAGCGCTCCGCGCTCGTCAACTCTCAACCTTCTGTTTCGAGATATTTCTCTGGAATCGGATGCCCAGTGCTCTCGTGCTGCCAGTAAATGCTCACGATCCACCAACGGCTCTCATCGTAAAATAACTGAATGCTGTTGACGCCGCGCATGAACGGCTCTGGATCGTCCGCTTTGTGACGCGACTCGTACGTGCTCCAGACATGCGCGATCTGACCAAACTGTTCGGTGCGCCGCGCGATTTCCTTTTCGTAGAATCCGTTCTTCTCCACGTAATCGCAGACGCGTGCGATGAAGCCGTCGATCTCCAGCATGTGCGGCGCGATTTCGCCGACGAGATTTGTCTCCCCCGCGCTTTCCTTTGTTGGGATTAAACGCGCGCCCGGAATAAACAGCGAGCGTGCTCGGTTCCAGTCACCTTTGCCTGGCGGGCCTGAGATTGAATCGCAAGCGGCCGTGATGATGGCATCGATTGACGCGACATCGTCAGGATCAGCGTTCCGAGTTTCCACTTCGAGCATTCTTTCTCGCCACTTGTCACTCGTCACGGGCCACTTGTAACTATTTCCAGTACCTTCTTCGCTGCGTTGTGCCCGGGTATTCCGCTGACTGCTCCGCCGCGCAGCGCACTTGAGCCGCAGAGAAACACATTCTCAAATTCGGTCTCGACTCCCCATTTACCGATCTGCGCCTTTGTCTCGGCAAATGGAAACGTCGGCGCGTTCTGAAAAATGTTACCGCGGTACATTCCAAGCGCGTCCTCAATATCGACCGGGCTTTTGCTTTCGATGCAGAGCCTTCCATCGCGCGCAACGGCCAGACAATCTTCCAATGGCTCTTCCAACCACTGATTCATGCTCTCGAGAAACTTGGTCTCCGCGAGTTTTCGCATGGTCTTGTTGTCCCGCGCAAACAAACTCCACGGCGTGTCGAGCCCGAACAACGTCATCGTTTGGAAACCTTTTTCGCGCAGCTCCGGAGCGAGAATGCTGTCGTCGGTCAGAGTGTGGCAATAGACTTCGCACGGTGTCTTATTCGGCAGCCGCCCCTCGCACGCCTGATCGTAACTGACATTCATTTGTTCGTAGCCTTCGTCGCTATGAAATGTTCCGCAGAACGCGTCGGCCGACGGATATTTGTTCGCTTTCAATTTCGGCAAACGGCGCAGGAGCATGTTGATCTTGAACACGGAACCTTCGTCCGTCGGATCCGGCTGATACAATCTACCAACAAACTTCGCCAGCACATTTCGGCCAAAATTTACCAGGAGAAATCGCGCCTCAGTCGTCTGCGGCTGTTCATCGATCTCAAACTCCACGGTGCACGTCTTTCCGCTAAGATCGAGGGTCCGCAGATCGACATTCGTCAACATTTCGGCGCCACTACTGCGCGCAGCCTGCTCCAACTCGCGCGCCACTGTGCCCATCCCGCCGACCGGCACCTTCCATTCCCCGGTCTTGTTGCCGATGACATGGTAAAGAAAACAGCGGTTCTGTACCAGCGACGAATCGTGCGGATGTGTCAAGACGCCGACCTTCCCGTCGGTAAGCACGAGGCCGCGGACCAAATCATTTTGCAAATAACGTTCGATCGCGAGACCGAGCGGTTGCTCGGCCAAACTGCGCCACGCTTCGCGGGAAACATCACCAAGATCGAACCGCCGCCGGAAGTCTTCTTTCGCAATGAGCGGTTCCAGCATCGCGTCCCAGACATGTTCGGCAAAAACGTGAGACAAATTGTAAAATTTCTTCATCTGCTCGTACTCGGTGTCGCTTCCGGTAAGATCGACAATCGATTGCCGGCTTTTCTCTTCATCGACATTGCTGAGGAGCAGCCCGTCATGCTGACCATTCTTGACGTACGGCGTGAATGACGCGGTCGCGCGTCTGCGCAGTTCCAGATTCAGCCCGAGATCGCGAATGATTTTCTCCGGAAACAAGCTGACCAGATACGAATAGCGAGACAGTCGCGCGTCATAATCGGGAAACACCTTTTGCGAAGTGGTCGCCCCGCCAATGTAATTGTTCTTTTCCAGGAGAAGGACGCTTAACCCGGCGCGCCCGAGATAAGTCGCCGCGACGAGCCCATTGTGGCCAGCTCCCAAAATCACAACATCATATCGAGACTTCATTCAGCGATTTAACTATGATCTTACTCGCCGTTGCTCGTCACGCCAAAGCCTCGGCGAAAGCGGGTATCCAACTCCCAGGATAACCATGTCGTATTTACTCTTGCGGGACTTGCACGACACGCATTTTTGTCGCCATAATTTTTTATCGTCCGGTTCTTCCGGAACGACAAGGCCCCACTGCGCGGACTCGGCGCAGCGACCAGCAAAATCAGCAATCAGCTGGCGATAAACACAAGCGCCAGATCGTGTGTGAAAAGGTCCTGTCTCCCTGATATTGGATGTGGCAGAAATGTGATGATCATTGTCATCGCGGCCAGTGACGTGCCGCCGGAAAGTTGTGTCATGAAAGAACAAACAAGCACGACAGATCAACTAGAAGGTCAGCACAAAGAGTCCACTTACGCGCTTCTGATTCGCTCGCAAGAAAAGAGCCGCAACGTCATCGAGATGGCAATTTATCCGATCTTGATTCTCGGCGCGGTCATCGCTATCTGGCAGTTTGCGCAGCAACCCGTCAATATTCCGCCAGCTGGACTGGACGCGGGAGGCTGCGTCGCTTGCGTCGACGACCTGCGGGCACTGCGTCAAGTGCGACATCCGGAAGTCAAAGGATAGAGAAAAGTAGCCGCTTGGCAGAAACGTGGTGATTATTGGCATTGCTGCCAATCGCGGTTGCGAGATAATTGCTGCCATGAATGCACGAACAAGTTCCATGAATCGAAAAGATCTAGTCAATGCCGCGGCGAGATTCGGTTTGATCGCTACGCTTGCTCTCTTCGTTATCGGTCAGCTTTCCGCGAACGCAGCTCCGATCGAAACCACGGGCAGTTCCGGCGATAACAAACAAGCGGGCAAAGCAAACTCGCTCAAGCCTCCAGCCCAAGGTAGTATCCCCGTTGCCTTTCTCGTTTCGGAAGGCGCAGTGATTATCGATTTCTGCGGGCCATGGGAGGTCTTCCAGGACGTCAACATTCCGGGGCGCCAGGACGCTCCATTCCGTCTTTATACCGTTGCCGAGACGAACGCCCCTATTCGGGCAAGTGGCGGGATGAAGATCGTACCCGATTACACCCTTGGGAATGCTCCTGCGCCGAAGGTCATCGTCATCCCCGCCCAAAGTAAACCAAACGAGGCAGTGCTGGAATGGATTCGCAAATCGACAAAAAACACCGACGTGACCATGTCGGTTTGCACTGGCGCATTTGTTCTGGCGAGAACCGGGCTCTTGTCAGGCAAAGCCGCGACCACATTTCACACAGCGTTTAACCATTTTGCGATGCAGTTCCCGGATATCCATCTCAAGCGCGGAGCCAGGTTCGTCGAGGATGGCAATCTTGCTACTTCCGGCGGACTTTCCTCCGGCATTGATCTCGCGCTCCGCGTGGTCGAGCGCTACTACGGTCGCGAGATCGCCCAGAAGACTGCCTACGTCATGGAGTACCAGGGACAAGGCTGGATGAATGCGGATTCAAATCAAATTTACGCCATCGCACCCGTGTCAACGGCTGAACATCCACTCTGCCCGGTATGCGGGATGGACGTTGACCCGGCGACCGCTCCCAAGTCTGTCTATAAAGGCAAGACTTACTATTTCTGCACCGTGGGCGATAAGGAAATATTCGACGCAACTCCTGATAAGTTCGTAAACGCCGATAAGAAGCTGTGATGCCGCACGGAAATACTGGCTGTCCGCCTCGGACTCAACCGCGAACGCGGCGGGTTGTATTCATTGCGGGACCGGGAACCGAAGTCCTGGATCTGGTCGGGCCGCTTCAAGTCTTTGCGCGAGCTGCGGAAATGTTCGGCAAACAAAATCCCGATTTGCCTCCAATCTATTCCGTAGAAGTCATCACCATTTCTTCCCACCGATCATTTGTTGCGAACTGTGGGTTGCGCATCACCGCGCATAAAACTTTTCGGGAAATCAGTGGAAAGATCGACACCCTGCTCGTAGCAGGTGGCAGCGCGATCGAGCAGGATGAAATAAACAGTGACGTCGTGCGTTGGCTGAGAAAGATCGCCGAGCGAGTCCGGCGAATCGGCTCGGTTTGCACCGGCGCAATGCTGCTTGCTCGAGCAGGTTTGCTCGATGGTCGCCGGGCGACAACTCATTGGAACTGGTGTCACGTTCTCATCAAACGGGCCCCGCGCGCGGACGTTGATCCCAACCCAATATTTATCCGTGACGAAAATGTTTACACGTCGGCCGGAGTCACCGCAGGAATGGACCTGGCATTGGCCTTGGTGGAGGAAGACTACGGGTCGCGACTGGCGCTGCAAGTCGCGCGCAATCTTGTCCTCTACTTGCGCCGGCCAGGTGGACAGTCGCAATTCAGTGCCGCGCTCTCGCTGCAACTGACCGATCGAAAACCGTTGCGCGAACTGGAGTCATGGGTGCTCGACAACTTGAACAAACCGCTCACGGTGCCGGTACTGGCGCAACGGGTAGCGATGAGTCCTCGTAATTTCGCCCGGGTCTTTACCAAGGAGATGAAGACGACGCCAGCGAAGTTTGTGGAACGTCTGCGCGTCGAAGCAGCTCGCCGGCGACTGGAAGAAAGTAACAACAGCATGGAAACGATTGCCAGCGAGTGCGGCTTTGGAAATGTCAATTCGATGCGCAACGTTTTTCAGCGCGCACTAAAAATCGCACCTGGACAATATCGTCATCACTTTCGGCACATGAAACGACCAGCGCGAAAATCGAATAACAAATCCACATGAAGAAAATAATTTCGCTTGTTGCTGCGGCGCTGCTGTTAAACGGCGTTGCGATCGCGCAGAACACTTCACCGGATGAGAGCGCTGCAATCACGAAAACGGCGCTCGATTACATCGAAGGTTGGTACGCAGGCGACGCCGCGCGTATGGAACGCGCGCTTCATCCCGAATTGGCCAAGCGCATGATCTCGACCGATCCGAAAACAGGGCGCAGCCAATTCAATCACATGGGCGCGATGGCTCTCATCCAGCACACGCGCGACGGCGGCGGAAAAAAGACGCCGCAAGATCGACAATTAAAAGAGGTCACGATTCTCGATCGTTACAATAATGCCGCCGTCGTGAAAATCGTCGCGTCCGATTGGATCGATTATCTCGAAGTCGCGAAGTTCAACGGCGAATGGAAAATCATCAACGTGCTGTGGGAGTTGAAGCCCAAGCCTGCGACGCAGTAACTATGAACGTCGCGTTCGAATCGAAATCAACGCTGGCACCGGCTAAAGAAAATGAATGCAACAATGCCAGTCCGGCTCGGACCACGTTGCTTCGTTACGTCCCGCGCGAGCTGCTCGCTTTTTTGCGCATCTATCTCGGCGTGATCTTGTTCATCGCCAATCTCGGCAAGCTCACACGCGACAGCCCATTCTCGGTGGAAATGCTCGGGTTTCTTCGGGGTGTTGCAATGCGCCGCGCGTCCGCGCCTTACCTCCACTTTCTGCAACAAGTGGTCATTCCACACGCTACTTTATTCAGTTACCTGGTGATGACCGGCGAAGCGGTAGCCGCGCTTTTGCTTCTCACTGGAACGATGACGCGCGTTGGCGCCGCCGTCGCCATGTTTCTCTTCCTGAATTACATGTTGGCTAAGGGCCGGATGTTCTGGTCGCCGGACAGTGAGGACGCGGCTGTCTTCTTCATCGGGCTGGTGGTTTTCCTCGGTCGCGCTGGTCGAGTGTGGGGAGTCGACCGCTATCTCGCGAAGCGTTGGCCAAAGTCTCCACTTTGGTAAAATAACTCCGGCGCAAATGCGGGCACTCGGAGGGTCGATTCGTCAAAACGATTGGAGCCATCCCAGCTCGCACATGTGCATGTTAGGTGCGAGCCGGACTGGCGGTTCGACTGAATGCGACCGGCCGGAAGAAATTCCCATGAAATCTAACGATGAGGCTGGAAACTTGACTGCTTTAAGCAGTCAAGTCCACGCATGCGCGCTGGTCGCGGTGGCGGATTAAGGTGAAACAGGAAGGAATCTGCGGGTTCGGCAACAACGTCACCGCCGCAGGCAAATATCGCCGGGTTAGCCCGCGCAAACCGAAGTTCGTGAAAGCGGGACGCCCGTTCGACTTCGCTCAGGGCAGGCATTTCACCAGCACCCGAGACGGGCGTGCTCCCCGATCTGATAAATCCGCGCCTGCCGTGCCCCTTACGAATCGATCTTTCGTGACGATATGATGGTAGCGCGGTTGTTAATTCTGCCCTTGGAAAAAGAGGTTCCTGATTTCGTCTGGCAACAATGGGGTCGCACCGTAGTGCGACGCTACGAACGCGCCCAAACGAGATGCGTTTTCCAGGACCTTTCGCACATCCATTTCGCTCGTTAGACCGACCATTAAACCGGCCATGAACGCGTCGCCGGCGCCGACCGTGTCTTTCACGGTCACCTTGGGTGCCGGCGCGGTCACAAGATTGCCGTGATCCCACAGTGCCGCGCCTTCCTCGGCGAGCGTCACGCAAATGCGCGAAACATTCGTGGCGTCGGCAATGGTCGCGCACGCTTGGGCTATCTCATCCGGAGTGCGCGGCGTGTGGGGGCTGGCTTCGCCGGATTGCAACCAGGCAGCAAGCTTACCCACTTCGCCATCGTTGAGCTTGATCACGTCGGCGCGTTTGGCCAGATCGATCACCAGCGTTGGATCGACAAATGGCGGACGCAAATTGACGTCGAAGAATTTCAAAGGCCCCCTGACTCCAAGAAGCCGATCCAATTGTTCAAGGTTGTAAGGCGATCGGCCGGTGAGCGAACCAAAGGTAAGCGCCCGAGCCTTCGAAACAGCCGTGAGCGCTTTTGCCGAAACTTTGATTTCGTCCCAGGCCGCCGGCTGAACAAGTT
>Ga0070707_100004345_pt1 | contig 13277 bp, 11 predicted proteins | sample KBSK5502metaG_FD_65468 | JGI IMG/M metagenome (GOLD analysis project Ga0070707, IMG submission 65468) | Corn, switchgrass and miscanthus rhizosphere microbial communities from Kellogg Biological Station, Michigan, USA - KBS K5-50-2 metaG | ecosystem: Host-associated > Plants > Roots >... | reverse complement strand
CGTTCCGGCTGCGATGTTGATCATGGCCGGAACGTTCGGGCTTCGGCGGGCGGGAATCATCTCGAACGCGTCCTTCGGGGCGGGAGTCACAGCCCTGGCGCTCGTCCTGGCCGGTGGAACGACCTGGGCTGGCGATGGATTCTGGGCGCCGGACGGTGCCTATTCACGGTTCGTCTCGCCGATCATCGGTCTTGCGTGGATCTCGGTGGTGAGTGGCCTCCTCTACATGCGGCGTCCCTCCACGGTGAGCACGAGTGACCGGGCGGCTGTCCCTGCGCCGTAGTTTGGAACGGAGCGCGGCGTTTGGCGTCGCACTCCTCCTCTCCAATGAGGAACGACGGTTCGACGTCCAGGCGACGTGCCCGGCTTGCTCCAAGAGGGCGTTTCGCAGGCAAATCGCGCGCCATTCGGGTTAGCGTCCGACCGTGACCGACCAAAGCAAACGCAAAACAAGACGATCCCAGCAACCATCGGCAAGTGCATGACGGCGACGATGAAGAACGCGGCGCCGAATTACGACGCCGTGACGGCCGAAGCCTTCGGGCACGGCGAGCGCGGCGACGAACATTGCCGCCATCGCGACCATCATCGTGCTCCAGACCAGTCCTTCGGAAGGATCGACAGCGTTGGTCAACCAGGCGTAGGCCGCCCACGCCCACCAGAGCGCGACGAGGAGCAGCAGAGCATGTCCGAGACCGCTCCAAGTCGAATTGTTGGAGAGAACCGTCGTGACCTGGGTGAGCCCAAAGACGAAGACGAGGTCGAAGAAGAGCTCGAGCGGACTGACCCGCTGCTCGCGGTCTGAAGACAACGCTCGCGCACGTCGGCGACGAGTTGGCTGCAGTGCCGGCGCTTTGCCTCCGTGGCGGACCGGCGCTTTACTTGTTGGCCTACGTCGCGGTCCGCGTACGTATCTCGCGCCAACTCGGCAGCGGCCGGTTCGTCGCTGCGGTCGCCTGCGCCGCACTTGTGCCCATGGCGCTAACAGTGCCTGCGCTGGTCGCGCTATCACTCGTTGCGACCGTCTGGGTGGCACTGCACGCGTACGAGCTCATCTGGTGGCGGGAAGCGCGCGCGCAAACGCGAGCGCAGGGCGCTCCGGCCCCCGCCTCCTGAACCACATGTCGCTAGAAGGGGCGATCCACGGCGAGACCTCGAGGCGAGCTTCTACCTGAGCGGTCGTCGGGCTAGGGTCCTGACAGGCCGCCGCCGCGTAAGCGTATTACGGGGGTAAAGCGCGGGTTCGAGTCCCGTCGCTCCCGCTCTTTACACATCGCTTCTGCGCTGCCTTTCGCGCTGTCGGGTTGTGCATTGCCGCCAGTCGCTCGATGGCGGACACTACGGCGGTGGACGCTCCCGACGTTCGGTTCGCGAAGAGCGGGGACATCAGCATCGCGTACGCAACCGCCGGTGACGGGCCCTTCGACCTCGTGTTCGTGAACGGTTGGGTGCTGTCCGCGCTCGAGTACGCGTGGGAGGGCCCGGCCGCAGACTTCTTCCGCGAGCTGGCTTCGTTCTCGCGGCTGATCCTGTTCGACAAGCGGGGGACGGGCCTTTCCGACCGGGCCGCCGGGATCCCCGACCTCGAGACGCGCATGGACGACATCCGCGCTGTGATGGACGCCGCCGGATCGAAACGGGCGGCGATCATGGGCTTCTCGGAAGGCGGACCGATGACCCTCCTGTTCGCGGCGAGTTATCCCGAGCGAACGGCCGCGACTGTCCTTTACGGCTGTAGGGCCTCCTACGTTGCGGCTGACGACTACCCGTGGGGGTTCACCCCGGAGCAAGGGGCGGAGATCGTCCGGGAGGAGGCTACCACGGCCGGCACGGACGAGTGGCTGGACGGTTATCTCGAGTTCTTTGCCCCGAGCCTCGCGGGCGACGAGGCGGTGAGGCGGTGGTGGCGACGGCTGGTCCTGACAAGCGCGAGTCCGGGCGCCACGGTCGCGCTGTGGCGCATGAACCTAGAGATCGACGCGCGTCACACACTGGCCTCGATTCGAGTTCCGACTCTCGTCCTTTGTCGCGTGGGGGATGGCGACTACCCCGAGCAAGCGCGCTACATCGCTGATCGGATCCCGGATGCTGAGTTCCTCGAAGTGCCGGGCAGAGACCACGGGTACTTCGACGACCCTGAGCAGATCGCGCGTGAGGTCAAGCGCTTCCTGTGCGGCATCTGGGAGCGGGGCGAGTGGAACGTCGTCGAGGCGGACCGCGTGCTAGCCACCGTCCTCTTCACCGACATCGTCGGCTCGACGGAGAAGGCGGTGCAGCTCGGCGACAAGGCATGGCGCGAGCTCCTCGAGCGGCACCACGCCGTCATCCGTCGACAGCTCGTCCGCCATCACGGTAAGGAGCTCGACACCGCCGGCGACGGCTTCTTCGCCAGCTTCGACGGGCCAGCTCGAGCGATCCGCTGCGCCTGCACGATTGCCGAGGCGGTGAAGGAATTGGGCCTGGAGGTCCGCGCCGGCTTGCACACTGGCGAGTGCGAGCTGGTCGAAGGCAAGGTGAGCGGAATCGCCGTCCACATCGGCGCGCGCGTGGCGAAGGCGGCGCAACCCAGCGAGGTGCTCGTCTCGAGCACGGTGAAGGATCTGGTCGCGGGTTCCGGCCTTCAGTTTCGTGCGCGCGGGGCGGCCGAGCTGAAGGGCGTCCCCGGCGAATGGCGGCTGTACTCGGTCGGGAGCGGTATCGCCGGCTGAGCGCTGGCCGCCGCACCCGGTTCCATATTGCGAGCGTCGAGCCGAGCTGGAGCGAATGGCTGGCCGTGTTCAGACGCGGACCGCGACCTCCCGGTGGGTAGAGTCCGGGATCGGCCCCGTCGCTCCCGTTAAAATCCCTGCAAATCGGCATTGTGGCGTTGTCCGGTCAGACGCCAGATCGGCGCCGGCTACACAGGCTTCGATCGAGGCGCGCCCCAAACGCGCACTGCCGGTGAAAGAACAGGGCGGCAATAGTCATGCCCAACTACAGTGGAGGTTAGGTTGGCTGAGCATCCGAATCTCGCTCTCTTCCGATCGATCTACACCGCTTTCACCGCCGGCGACATGGACAGGCTCGCGACCTTCTTCGATGAATCGTGTGGCACTCGCCCGGGGAGCATCCCCTCGCGGGCACCTACGAGGGGAGGGCCGCAACGTTCGAGTCGTTCGCCGAGGAATTCGAGCGATCCAGCGGCACGTACGGCGTCGAGGTTCATGAGGTGCTCGCGAATGACGAGCGCATCGTCGCGTTTCTCCATGCCACGGCGGACCACGAAGGCAAGCACCTCGACCAGAGCTACGCGATCGTCTTCCAGTTGCGCGACGGTAAGGTCCAAGCCGCCTGGGAGATCTGGAAGGATCAGTCTTCGGTGGATGACTTCTGGTCGTGAGCTCGCTGCGCGCCGTTCGGACCGGCGCTCGAGAGGGGGACGCACGATCATGTCACGAGTCCGGTGCTCGGCCGCAGAGTGCGTCATCGCGACGCTCGAGCCTCAGCCGCGCCAGGCGGTTTCCACTACCCGAAAACGGCGGCAGCCGCAGCCGCTCGGAGCCGGTTCGACACGAGAGGAAATGCCTGCTGTAGCGGGAAATCCGGGCCGTAGCCGCCTGTAGCCGGTTGCGCCGTACCGGCCTGTCACGCCGGAGGTCGCGGGTTCGAGTCCCGTTCCTCCCGGTCAATCCCTGCTGCAGACAACCCGTGCTTCCGTTTCAGTGGTGAAACGCTTGGAGCTCAGTTGGACGAGGAGGAGGATGGCCGCCTTCCATCGGAAAAGGTCGCTTGACGACCTGGCCGTCGGCGTGTAACTCCTTGCCTCAGACGCGAATGACCGAGCTGCTGACCGGAACCGTCACCTTCCTGTTCACGGACATCGAGGGATCCACGCAGCTGCTGAAGCAGCTGGGCAAGAGGTACGGAGGGGCACTCGCCGACCACCGGAAGATCCTCCGCACGGCCGTCCGCGAGCACGGCGGCGAAGAAGTCGATAGGCAGGGCGACTCGTTTCTCTTCGCGTTCCCGCGCGCCGACGAGGCGGCTGCCGCCGCGATCGATGGCCAGCACGCGCTCGAGGCGCACCAATGGCCGGCGGCGAGCCGGCTTCGCGTGCGAATGGGCATCCACACTGCCGAGCCGACCGTGTCCGAAGAGGGGTACTACGGCCTCGGCGTCCATCGCGCGGCCCGGATCATGTCCGCGGCGCACGGAGGACAGGTGCTCGTCTCGCTCGCCACATCGTCCGTACTCGAGGACGCCGAGCTGCAGGGAGCCAGGCTCCGCGACCTCGGGGAGCACTGGCTCAAGGACCTCGATCGGCCCGAGCGCATCTACCAGCTCGACGTCGCGGGCCTGAAGTCCGCGTTTCCGCCGCCTCGCGCAGCGGAGCAACCGTCGCCTCGGGCCCAGTCGGCCACCGAATCGGCGGAGAAGTTGCTCGAGCGGTCGGATGCGCTCTCCACGCTCGCCGGCTCCCTCACCGTCGTCGCTCAGACCGGGGAGGGCCGGCTCGTACTCGTCTCCGGCGAGGCGGGCGTCGGGAAGACCGCCCTGCTGCGGCGGTTCTGCGACGACCACCGCGGCTCGGCGCGGATCCTCTGGGGTGCCTGCGACCCCCTGTTCACCCCACGCCCGCTCGGTCCGCTCCTCGACGTTGCCGAGTTAGCCGGCGGCGAGCTGGCGGATGTCGTCGGGGCGGGCGGCCGACCGTACGCGGTGGCGTCGGCGCTCATGCGCGAGCTCGGCTCGCGGGCGGCAACGGTTGTTGTCCTCGACGACCTGCAGTGGGCGGACGAGGCTACGCTCGACGTCGTCGGGCTGCTCGGCCGCAGGATCGACGCCGTCCCCGCGCTCGTCCTCCTCAGCTACCGAGACGACGAGCTCGATCGCGCTCACCCGCTGCGGATGGTGCTCGGTGCGCTGGCGACCGGTCCCGCCGTTCGCCGGCTCGAGATCGCGCCGCTCTCTCGGGACGCGGTCGCGCAGCTTGCGGAACCGCACGGTGCGGACGCCGACGAGCTCTTCGCCAAGACGGCCGGGAACCCATTCTTCGCGACGGAGGCGCTCGCGGCCGGAGAAGGGGAGCTCCCGCACACGGTTCGCGACGCCGTCCTGGCCCGCGCGGCACGCCTGAGCCCGCCGGCGGCGGCGCTGTTGGACGCAGTCGCTGTCGCGCCTCCGCACGTGGAGCTGTGGCTCCTCGAAGCGCTCGCCGGAGACGGCGCCGACGGGCTCGATGAATGTCTCGCGTCCGGGGTGCTGACGCACGCCCCGGACGGCGTCGCGTTCCGGCACGAGCTCGCGCGCATCGCCGTCGAAGAATCCCTCCCGCCGAACCGACGAATCCTGCTCCATCGGAACGCGCTCGCTGCGTTGGCGGACCCACCGACCGGGACGCCCGATCTCGAGCGGCTCGCGCACCACGCCGAGGCTGCCGGCGACGGCCCTGCAGTCCTTCGCTTCGCCCCCGCAGCGGCCGCGCGTGCGGCAGCCCTCGGCGCGCACCGTGAAGCTGCTGCACAGTACGCGAGGGCACTGCGATTCGCCGACGGTCTCGCGCGCCCGGAGCGGGCCCAGCTGCTCGAGCACCGCTCGCACGAGTGCTATCTGACCGACCAGCTCGATGAGGCGCTCGACGCTCTAAAGAGCGCAATTGAGTGCCACCGAGAGCTCGGCGATGCACGCAAGGAGGGAGACTCGCTGCGCAGGCTCGCCAACATCCTCTGGTGCCCGGGACGAACGGCGGAGGCCGACGAGGTGGCGCATGAGGCTCTGGCGGTGCTCGAACAGCTGCCACCCGGCCACGAGCTCGCGATGGCCCTCGCCACGATGTCACAGCTCCGCAAGGACCTCGACGACTTCGACGGAGCCCTTGCGTGGGGCACCCGGGCGCTCGAGCTCTCCCAGCGCCTCGACGACACCGGGGCGCTGATTTACGTGCTCAACACGATCGGCACGACCGAGTTGCTCTTCGGGATGCCGGCCGGGCTGGAGAAGCTCGAGCGCAGCCTCGAGCTCGGCGAACGGGCAGACCTGGCCGAGCACGTCGGGAGAGCCTTCATCCACCTCGTCCAGGCAGGCACGCGGCTCCGTGACTACGGGCTCGCCGACCGGTACCTCGAACCGGGTCTCGCGTACGTCGCCGAGCGTGGCCTCGACCTGTGGCGCTTCTATCTCCTTGCCTTCCGCGCCCGCATCGAGCTCGACCGCGGACGCTTGAGCGATGCGGCCGACTCGGCGGCCCTCGTCTTTGAGAAGCGCTGCATCTCGACGTTTCCGCGCATCCTGGCGCTCGTCGTGCTCGGCCTCGTGCGGGCACGCCGGGGAGAGCCGGACGCCCACTCGTTCCTCGACGACGCGCTCGCCCTCGCGGGGCCGACCCGCGAGCTTCCAAGGATCGCGCCCGTGGCCGCGGCGCGAGCCGAGGCGGCCTGGCTCGCAGGCGATCGGGACGGCGTCGCCCGCGCAACGGAGGGCGCCTACGACGTCGCGCTGCGGCAAGGAGTCGCGTGGCCGATCGGGGAGCTTGCCCACTGGCGCTGGCGCGCCGGGCTCGAGTCCGAGGTTCCGCGCGGAGCGCCCGAGCCATACGCGGCCCAGATCGCCGGCGACTGGGCGAGGGCGGCAGAGCTCTGGACGGAGATTGGCTGCCCCTACGAAGCCGCCCTTGCGCTCGCCGACGCCGAAGACGATGACGCACTTCGACGCGCTCACGAGGAGCTCCAACGGCTCGGCGCGCCGGCGGCGGCCGAAATCGTCGCCCGACGGATGCACGAGCGCGGTGTCCGCGGACTGCCGCCTGACCCGCCAGGAGCTGAAGGGTTCTCTCGCCGGGATGGCCTGTGATGGAGTCGGCTGAGCGCTAACGGACAAGGCTCGGGGCGGTGTGATCACCCCGAAGAGCGACGGCTTACCGCCCACAATCCGGTAGATCGTGACCGCGCCCGCCGTCGTGTCCCCGTTGCGGTCGAACGAGAAGCTGCCGAGGATCCCATTCGTGACCTTGGTCTTGAAGACCTTCGACGTCACCGACGCCCGGCTCCCGTCCGATCTCGCGATCGCCTCCACGAGGACTGCTGCGGCCCGGGCTGTGGCGACGGAGTACGCCTCGACCGGTCTGCCGATCGCCTTCCCGAATTGGTCGACGAACCGCCGTCCTTCGCCTCGGAGCCGCTCGGGCGGCACCGCAGGGAAGCTGACCATGACCCCTTCGGCCGCCGGGCCTGCCAGCTGGGCAAAGGGCGCAATGGGCGTAAAGCCGTCGGGCGTGAGGATGCGGACACCCTTGCCGAGCACCGAGCGGAGGCTCTTCACCAGCGCAGGCCCATTCAGATCCACGCTGCCGCCGAGGAAGACCGCGTCTGCCCCTGTCCGCTTGACCCTGCGTGCGATCGCCGTGTAGGTGCGCGCATGAGGGTCCCACCCCTCGACGCCGACGACGGAGATGCCGAGCTTCGTCGCGGCGTGCCGCGCGTTCGACGCGATGAGTCCGACATACGTCGAGGTCGAGCTGATCATCGGAATCGGCCCGCCTCGAGCCCCGGCGAGAGCCGCGATCTCGGCCTGCGTGCGGCCGGAGTTGTACGTGCCGATCACGCCGATCACCTTCCGGGTCCGCGGCATAAGCCTGCGCGTTCGCCATGCACCCGCCCTCGTCGTAGTTGCCCGTCGCCGCGATCGAGTCGTCACATGACTGATAGCCGACGGAGTACGCGCCGGCTCTGAAGTGATGCTGGGCCAGAACGAACCTGATCGCATCGGTCATCTGCAGGGTCTCTGCCAGGTTGGCCAGGCCCTGAAACGGCAGGTCGGACGCAATCAGGTACCGGGGTTGCCCCTTGCCCTGAAACTCGACCGGCGAGCAGATGGACGCCGGCAGCACGTCGAGTTGCGCGCCCGAGGCGGACTCGTCAGGACCGCGAATGGTCAGGCCCGCCCTGAAGCCGGGCTGAGCGCTCACCCAGACCTGGCCGTGGCCGACCGAGACGCCGGCCGGGCTTGCTGCCCAGCGGGATGAGCTCCAGGGCGTTCGTCCTCGGATCGATGCGCGCCACCGTCCCGTTGCCGCTGTTGGCCACCCAGACGCCTCCGGCGCCGGCTGCGATGTCGCTTGGATTGCTTCCGATCCCCAATGGAATGGTGGCCGTCACGCCGCCGAACTCGGGATCGATCTTGCTAACCGTCTGGGTGTTTCCATTCAGTACCCAAACGGACCCTTCGCCCACCATGACGGCCACCGGGAACGGCGCCGCGGTGCCGAGGCGATTCACGATGAGAATCCGGGTCTTCACCGCGCGGGGCCCGCAGATCGATCTGGAACACCGACGACGCCTGCCCGCTGGTCGCCCAGACGGCGCGGGCGCCGACGGCCACATCGTCCAGCGGCTCGTGCACGTCGAGCGCCGTCAGAATCCGGCCGCTGTCGGGGTCGATGCGGAGCAGGCGCGTCGATCCGTCCGTCACCCACAGAGCACCAGCTCCAGCGACGACGCTCAAGCTACTGAGCCTCCGGTTCGTCGCCGGCTGGGGTGGCGCCGGTGGCAGTGTGATTCCTCCGACGAGGATCAGCGCGCCCGCCGCGAGCGCCAGCCGACGTCGCGGGCGCACGCTCGACCGGGGCCTTTCCGGCAGGGGCGGGAACTCGACCTCAGGGACAACCTCGATCGCCCGCACCGGCTTCTCCAGGCCTTTCAGCCTTGCCGGGCGACGCTCGATGAAGCGGACTCCTTCGAGCGTCCCCGAAAGTCGCCGTGCGCATGCGTGAAGCTCGTGTAGCCGCGGACGTCCGCGATCAGGAACGTGCGGACGACGGTCTCGGCCTCAGGGGCCTGAGACCGGTTGACGTGGTTGGCGCCCGACGATGCGCCATCCGTCTCCATCTCCGGGAGAGCTTACGAGCAAGGGGCCGCCGCTTCCAGGCGCGATCTGCGGGGACCACCTCAGATCACCGGCCTGCACTTGGCGGGCGTCGGCGCGATGAGTCTGGCGCTGCCGTGATGCCTCGGTGATGACAGGACCGACGGTCGGACGCGCGAGATTCGCGTTAATCAGGTCGGCTTTCCAAGTTGTTACTCACTGAACGAGCGTGATTGCCTCCACATTGGTTCCCGCGACCGCACAGTGGTCACCCACGCGATGGGTATGTAGATCGGACCGCCGGACAAGCCGATTTTCGCTCATCTATGCGGTTTTGGCAGTCGTCCAGGTCGTCACGGCGCGTCCTGGTGGTGTCCCGGTGATGCCACGAATCTGCTGTCTATTCAGACAACTTACGCACGAGCGCGCCCGTTACCTGGCCCGAACGCAGGGGGACGAGCCCACCCTGCGGCGCCACCCGGTGGCAAGGAAGCAAGACTCGACTTAGAGGGGGCCTCTTGAACGACAGGTGCACGAGAGGTTAGGTTCGGGCGATGGGGGTAAGCGCCGTCTTGCTCGCCGCGCGCTGCTTCCTGGCACTCGTGTTCGCGGTCGCGGCGGCAGGAAAGCTGGCCGATCGCGTGGGCCTGCGAGAGACGCTCGTGGCGTTCGGGCTGCCGCGGGGCGCGACGGCGGCAGGGGCCGTCGTGCTGCCGTTGGCGGAGCTTGCCGTCGTTGGCCTCCTGATCCCGCCGGCGACGGCGCAGGCAGGCGCGCTCGCGGCGCTCGGGCTGCTCGTCCTGTTCTGCGTCGCGATCGGCCGCACGCTCGCGCGTGGCCAGCGGCCCGACTGCAACTGCTTCGGGCAGCTCCGCGCGGCGCCGGTCGGTCGCGGCACCATCGCGCGGAACGTCGCCCTCGCGGCGGTCGCGGGCGTGGTCGCGGCGACAGGACCAGGGGAGGGGCTCGGGGACGTGGGTATCGCCGTCACGCTGCTCGGCGTCGTAGTGGTCGCGATCGAGGTCGTGCTCGGCCGGGCGCTGTTCGGGCGGAAGGGCCGGCCGTTCCAGCGCACGCACGCGGCCGGGAATCGACGCGAGCCGGCGGGGCTCCTCGTCGGCGAGCCCGCTCCCGCCTTCGACCTACGCGATTTCTACGGCCGCCGGCGCACGCTCGACGAGCTGCTCGCGCGGGGCCTGCCGCTCGCGCTGGTCTTCTCCGATCCTGGCTGCGCCGGGTGCACGAGCGTGGCTCCGGTGCTCCAGCAGCTCGACGACGAAAAGGGCGGGTCGCTCGAGATCGCGCTGATCACTCGCGGCGGCAGGGCCGAGAACCAGGCGCTGGTCGACGGTCTGCGGCCGGGCCAGGTGCTCCTGCAGCAGGACGGCGCGCTGTCGGATGCCTACCGGATCGGCGGCGTGCCGAGCGCGACGATCATCGCTCCAGACGGCCGAATCGCGAGTCCGACCGTGACGGGCGTGTCGGCGGTCGAGGAGCTGCTCGCGGCGGCTGCCGCTTCCGCGCGGCTGCGAGTGGCGCAGGGCTAGACTGCGCGCCCGACCTGCGCGAGCGCGGTCTCTGCGACCCGGAGCGCCTCGATGGCTTCGCGCGGCGTGACGATCTCCCCCGAGTCGCCGGCGAGGTGGGCGAGAAACCCCGTGAGCTGGAACTCGAGCGGCTCCTGTTGCACGATCGGAGCGACGCTGATCCGCGACGACCCGTAGCGCTCCTGGAGCTCGGTAAAGGTGCGAAAGGCGCCCGGGTCGGTCGGCTGGTAGAGATCGAGGGTCTGCGCGATGTAGTCGAGCTCCGCGTACCCGGCCGTCCCGGTGACGGTCAGCTTCCGGATCTTGATCGGCGTGAGCCAGTTGGCCTGGAGGAAGCCTGCGGCGCTGCCGTAGTCGAGGAAGATCTCGCTGTAGTCGATCGGGCCGCCGCGCGCCGTTCCGCCGGTCGCGCTGATCCGGATCGGCGCACGTCCCATCAGGTAGTTGCAGACGTCGATGTCGTGGATCGCGAAGTCGACGACCACGTTCGTGTCCTTCACGCGGGGAGGCAAGATTCCCACCCGTCGAGCGATCACCGACGTCACTCTGCCGAAGCTCCCGTCGTCGATCCGCCGTTTGAGCTCTCGCACCGCCGGGTTGAAGCGCTCCACGTGGCCGACGGCGAGCACCCGCCCGAGACGCTCCGCCTGCTCGGCGAGCTGTTCCGCGTCGTCGACGCTGGTCGCGAGCGGTTTCTCCACGAGGACGTCGAGCCCGCTCGCGAGCGCCGCCGAGGCGACCTCGAAGTGGAGCGATGTGGGTACGACCGCCGAGATCGCATCCAGCTCCTCGTGCTCGAACAGACGCCGATGGTCGGCATACGCCCGACACCCGAGCTCGGAGGCGACCCGCTCGGCCCGGGGGCCGTCGATGTCGGCGACCGCGACGAGCTCGACCCCGGTGAGGGCGTGGTAGATGCGGGCATGCTGCCGCCCCATCGTTCCCACCCCGACGACGGCGACGCGGCGGGGCGAAGCCCCTGCTTCCGTGCACGCGCTCATGGTCCGTCCCTTGAATGCAGGCTCGCGAGGATGGTATGATCGCCCGGATCATCCGTCAGAGGGGAGGGCTTGCGGTGTCGGATGAGCGGCTTGAAGTAGTGGCTCAGGTCACGGCTGACCGGCGCGCCTTCATCAGGAAGTACGTCCTCGGCGCGGCCTTCGCGGCACCGGTCGTCGCGTCGTTCTTCATGCGGAGCAGTTCCGGCTACGGGACCACGTTCACGACGAATAGCGTCTGCTTCACCTCCAACAGCGGCGCCAAGATGTGCACGTGCTTCACGTCCAACGGCAGCATCACCGTAACGGTCCCGACTAGCCCGAACGACTGCAAGAACGGCGGCTGGACGAGGGTCGCCCGGACGGACTGCACGCCGTTCAGGAACCAAGGCGACTGCATCAGCTTCGTCTCAAAAGAAGGGACATAGGCCGAGTCAGCCGGCGCGGCCGGTGATCGTCCGTAGGGACCCCTACGGGGTGCTCGCCGCTGCATGGGCCTGGCCGGCCCTGCTCTCCGCCAGTCGCCGCTTCACGCGATACTCCGCCGTCTCCGGCTCCAGCCGCTCGGCCGTCGCGTACGCCTCGGCAGCCTCGCCGTACCGGCCGGCCCGAAAGAGCGCGAGCGCGAGCGCGTCGTGTGCCCAGGAGCCGAACAGGCGCTCGTCGTAGATCACCGGCTGAGGCCGGCCCGGATCGACCTCGAGCAGGCGACGGAAGCAGGCCATCGCCTCCTCGTCGCGGCCCGCTTCGAGGTGGATCTGACCCTCGATCCAGACCAGCATCCAGTTCTCCGGCCAGTGCGCCCTTCCCAGCGCAAGCAGCAGCGCAACGTCCTCGCCCCGCTCCCGCCGGAGGTGGGCGAGGTCGGTCCACGCGACGCCTCCGTCGTTCCATTCCCTGTCCCAGGCGAGCGCGATCGCGCGGCCAAGAGCCCGCTCGCCTTCCTCGAGCCGTTCGAGCCCGCGCAGCACCCGCGACAGGTGCAGCCAGTTGGTGCTGCTGGCCGGGTCGACGGCGAGCTGCGCCTGCAACAGGGGCAGGTTGCGCTCGTGCTTGCGCGTCTGGTCGCCGTCCAGGCCGAGGTGGTCGAGGGTCAGCTCGCAGACGCCGATCGGACGCCCCTCGGCGGCTGCGATCGCGTGCAGCACGTCGATGACCCGGTTGTGGACGACGCCGCTGAAGCGGACGCGGCGGTCGTTGCGCCACAGCCGGTACTCGAGGCTCGGTGTCGCATGCTCGTACAGGTTTAGGTGGACGCGGAAGCCGATCTCATCGGCGTTCTCGAGCAGCGCCTCCACGCGACTGCGCTCGATCGGGCGAAGGCGCTCGTCGGCGTCGATGTACAAGATCCAGCGGCCCCGGGCCTTGCGCAGGCCGAGGTTCCTCGGCGTGGAGAAGTCGTCGTCCCACTCGCGGCGGAAGACTCGGGCGCCGTGCGCCCGGGCGATTGCGACAGAGTCGTCGACCGAGCCCGTGTCGACGACGACGATCTCGTCGACGACACCCCGCAGCGAGGTCAGGCAGTCCGGCAGGTGCCGCTCCTCGTCACGGACGATCATCGCGGCGGTAAGCAGCGGTCGCTTCACTTGACCAGGCCTTCCTCGCGCAGCTGGGCGATGCACGCGCGAGCCTCGTCCTCGGGCAGCTCGTGCAGGTCGTACGCGGCCCGGAGCAGGCGAGCGATGTCGTCAGCCGTGTTCTCACCGTTGCAGAGCTCGAGGACGAGCGCTGCGGTGTGGTTGAGCTCGTGCACGCGGTCCCGCTCGGGGTCGTACACGACGTAGCCCTCCGGGACCGGGTTGATCTCGATGCCGTCGACGCGTGTGGGGCGGTTGGTCACGGGGCGCTCACCAGGCTCGGCACGGGCGCCAGCCCTGTCACCCGCTCGTAGAAC
>Ga0070707_100004344_pt1 | contig 13279 bp, 20 predicted proteins | sample KBSK5502metaG_FD_65468 | JGI IMG/M metagenome (GOLD analysis project Ga0070707, IMG submission 65468) | Corn, switchgrass and miscanthus rhizosphere microbial communities from Kellogg Biological Station, Michigan, USA - KBS K5-50-2 metaG | ecosystem: Host-associated > Plants > Roots >... | reverse complement strand
CTACATTGCTTGTATTTCCGCCGCCACCGTTGCCGATTGAATTACTTACATCAATACTATTTTCTACCTTGATTGTTCCTCTGCCCTGCTTGAATATTTGATCAAAAGAACATTTTCCTGTTTCGTCTGTCTTGCAAGTATTTTGAATAGTTTTGTCTGCATAAATGTTTGTTGCTAATCCGCCCATAAAAAGAGAAGCGATTGCTGCAAACATGACTGCCATAATTACATGCTTGTTTGATGAATTCATCATATTGTATTAAAACAATCGAGTATTAAAAGACATTATAATGATGACTTATCCTGTTTTTCTCTTTCCACTCTTTGAACCTTGCCTGAGATTTCATAAAATAATTTTCTCAGAGATTCTATTGATTCATTAATTTTTAGTATTGCATCTGCCTGAATCTTTGATATATCAACCATTTTAAGCATGAGATCAGACATGACCTTATCAGAAGCCTTGAACATTGAATCGGCTCTTTGTTCATGCATAACTAATTTATGATCAAAATCAACTCTCTGTTCTTTTATTTTTTGATCCAGTACTTCCTCAGTTGATTCCTTAACATCAACGGCCACGTCTTTTCTAATCTTTTCTACTTTTTCCGCTTCATCCTGTAACTCTTTTTTGACTTTCCTGGCAAGTTCCTGCTTATCCTGTTCTGCTTCCTCATCACTTCTTACATTTTGTTTACTGCTCTGTCTATTGTCATCTTTTCGTTTAACTATGAAATAGAAAAAACCCAGTACTCCAATTGCGACTGCAACTAATAATCCTGTATCTGGAATCTCTGTCATGGCATAACAATTCCATTATCCGAATAATTAAGTTAAGAAGTATCCTTATTTAGAAATTTGCTTCTATTCTGTTCGGAGTCCTGAGCATTCTGTTTGGCGGTGATAGTGTTGGATTTTTATTCCATGATTTAAATTCAGTCCTTTCAATAATTTCTTCAATTGCATCTTCCGTAACTGTTGCCCCTGTTCCTTCTATTAGTATTTGAAGATCATCTTTTGCTTCACTTTTGAGTTCATTTATCTTATCTAAGAATTCGGGGCCATAAGCCTTAAGACAATACATTGCAGCAATTGTAATTTCAAGTTGAACTGCATGATCATATGCAACATCAGTTCCATCTATGAAAGGAGTCACAAGATCACGTTGAACTCCTAATTGAATTTTAGAATATGCTGATTTAATTTTTCCAGTTATGGCAGTATCCGGATAATCAGCAGGTAATAAGTTCCCTGTTGCAAGTCTAACTGCATCTATGCCTGGCTGACCTGTATTATAGACCATGAATCTCTTTCAGGATATTATAACATTAAGATGTATTTATCTATGCGGCACTTTCCGCCGCATGTCATGCTTGATATTCCTGAGAATTAACTATCTCTCTGCCGGTATATTTCTGCTGACATTTTTTTTCCTGACATATGTAAAATCCTTCTAATTCAAAAGTCGGGGCAGGTTCAAACTTATTGAGATGGCCGCATGGAAATTTTAATAACATCATTATTGATTTGCTTCCTGCATCTGCTTGTTTGCAATTTTCTGCAGTTCATACAGTTCTTCTTTCGTAAATACTGCCTGTTTTGCTTTTGCAGTCATAAGCCAACATTCTTGACTTGTTAATATTTTCTTTTTAATTAATAATTCCATCAGTTCTCCAACTAATCTTTGATTATAAACATTAAACTTTTCTTTTCTGCTTAAATCTTCTTTCAGATTTTTAACAGTTGCCTGGCGTACTCTTTCCTGATATGCAAATGCAAGATTAACATCTTCTTTGTCGGCTTTATGATTTAAACTCATTTTGCTCTCTGTAAGATTTCCTTGATATGAGCAGATTCAAATCCACCATTAGTTAAAAGAATATCAGCGCATTGTTCCCATGTTAAGTCACAGAACTGTTTATAGGTAGCGTATCCTCTCCTGCCTCCCTGTCCTTTAATTATATACTTAACTAAATCGGGATCAGGAGTTGAAGATTTCTTTAAGATATTATCAACTGCTGTTTTATTAAAATCAATATCATAAATTACATCTGATTCTCCTTCTTTGTATGCTTTGACTTCATGAGATTCTTCATCTAAGACAGGCTCTAAATTCTGTCTTCTCCAAACTCCTTCAACATGGCCGCGAACAGGCGGAAGTTTTATTCCAATCCAATTTTTACCAAACCAATCTTCTGTATAAGTTAAGACTTCTCGCATCTTGTTTGTTTCTGTATCTAAGATGCGTTCCCTGATCATCGTTTTAACCTGGCGGATTATTGGAAACTTATCTGAGACTCTTGCTAAAAATATATTTTCTTTCCTATTACAATTACGTGGAACTTCCAGACCATTCTCAATATATGATTTGTAAGTTTTATTATTATATTCTAACAGTGGTTTTTTTGTCGCTACCTTATCAGGAACTTTAGAACTCAGACTACCTTTAGCCATTCAGTAATACTAAGAAAAAAGGAAGGTTAAAACCTTTTGCTGAGGGTTACTTAACTTTTGAGGCTGCTTCTAATTTTTCCTTATTCAGTTGAACTTCCTTTGCAACTACTTCTGCAGGGAATTCTATTGGTTCGTCATATAACCAACCTGCTTCATTCTTTATGTCCTGATAATCATCCTGCAACATTTTCTTTCGGCGTTTTTCATCAGCAGATCTAAATTCAACCAGAGACATTCCCCTTGCTTGAAGTTTTGCAAGTAGTTTATCATAAGATTTCTTTGGAGGCTCTGGTGTTTTTGCTGCTGTTTGCGGTCTATTTTGGGAAGACATTTCTATGCTGCTATTCCTGTGATCAAGTAGATAAGAGTATCATCAACAGTCTTAGCATTGAAATGATTTTTCATGACAACTTTGGTTGTTTCGTGATCTTCGTTCCTTACTGTATATTGAATTAAGGCTGCCCTGAATACTTTAATAGCAATACTATTCAGAGCAAATCCATCTGTTGAACTGTCCATTGCATCTTCTCTTGCCCATGTCACGCCACTAGCAAACGGAAACGGTCCTACTTCCCCGTTTTGTTCTGAGATTGTCGGAGGAATCACAGATGTTGGATTCAATATATCGTTGGTTATGTATTCATTGTAAATGAAACTCTTGCTTATGAACAGATTCCATGGTACTTTGAGACTTGCGAATATTTGTTTGATTGCTTGAATTGTCGGCAGAGGATTAGTTGTAGAGGCCGGTGGCGTTCCTGTTCTTGCTCCGAAATCAACTCCTGCTTGTGTATGAGTTGTGTTTAATTCAATTTCCTCAGCAGTAACTTCATTCTCGTTTGCTAATCTTGCATCATTCAATAATCCAACCAGAGATGCAAATGGATTTCCACCATTAATTACCTGCTTAGATCTATCTGTCCAACCGACAGCCGCCCCTCCTTTAGGAACGTTTACGGTTATGGTGCTACCTGATCCTTTGCTCGGTTCAGGAGTTGAAGATTCAGGCAGGTTATTAAACCATTTAATATCTGCAGTTTGAGTTGCCCATTTACCTGATAGATTATCAAGTTGTATAGATTCAAAGAGTCCTGGCAGAATTCCAGTCCTTATAGGGGATTCTGCATTTTCTCCAACTACAACTACATCTTGGAAATTAGTGTAATCCATGCTTGTAATCATTGCTCCTGCTCTTGATTCATCCTTAGTACTTGCTGATCTGTCATCTTCATACAGGATACTTTTTGCTAAATCTGCAAATGACATATTTGTTCCAGGCACTTTCTCGGAAGTAAATACATCACTGAGTTCTACAATCTGTCCCTGTATTGATCCTGCTCTATCGTTACCTTTTGCACCTATGCCGAGACCTCCGGACATTTCCATCCAGCGTCGGGCATTCATTACTTTTACATCATAGGAGATTTCGTCACCATCGGCAGAGTCATAAAGATAAACCCAACCGTTAGTTGCTCTCCAGACATATCCGTTATAATTTTTTCCGAACAACATTTCTATCACTATCCTCCTTAGCCGATCCTCACTCGTATTTTCTCATCCAGTGCTGCATCAGTCGGAGTATTGGCAAGACCTTCTCCTTCTCCTTCATGTCCTTCGTACCAATATTCATTTGGTCTGTCCATCGAGTTTAATGCTAATTCAACATTGGCTTCATTTACGGTAGCGGTAACATCAATCGCTACTGCTGCTATAAATTTGCCTAATGCATCAGGCCGACATCTTCCGCCAGGCTTAATTGCCCCTCCTGCCTGAACATACATAGCAGTCCCTTTTCTAGTTTCAACTTGAAGTGTTGCATCTGCATCTGTATTTAATGGATACTTATTTGGAATTATACCTGTTCTTCCACTGCTACCAGCAGCGGTAATTGCCCAGAGTCCAGAGGATTGAGTATGAAAAACTCCCCTGCCAGGAGCAATTGCGGAACTTGCACCGGTTGCCTTCTTTCCTATTTCACAATTGTGGTGTAAGTCCTCGTCGTTTGCATAGTCACCGATTGCGACTGTCACTTTTAATCACTGTTCCTCCCTTTATTTAATTTCTGACGTAGCATCCAAACTTCATTCCTGATTTCAGGAACAGATGCGCTTCTCTCATTATCCTTATCTTTTTCATCATCCTTACTATTATCATTCGGACTGTGGAACTTTATTGAAGCAGAGCGTTCTTTTTCTTTTTTGTCATCTGCTTTCTTATCCTTACTTTCATCTTTCTTTTCTGCATCTTTTAACTCTGCTTTTAATTCTGCTTTTGCTTTTTCCTGAATCTTTGGAGTTAATTTTTCAGTGTATGATTTTAACATTTTAACGGTTTTCATGTCCAACTTTGCATAATCCTTAATCTCTTTTTCTCGCTCTTTCTCGTCGTCAAATACTGCAAAAAGATTTGTAAGAATTTCCTGCTTTCTTTCGTTCTCCATCTCGGTAACTGCATCTGCTCTTTCCTTTAACCTGTCAAGTTCTTCCTTAGAAATACTGACAGTTTCATTTACCTTTGGAGCATCAGTTAGATGTTTTTGCGAGTCCGTAGTTGGATTAGTTTTATCTTTACTTGCTATCCCTGCATCTGGAATTCCAGTATCAGGCTTAGCCGGAGGTTGATCTGGCATACTATGAGGAGTTGAAGCAATTTTTGATATGTATGAAGTAAGAATGTCTGCAATTTTCTCGTCAGTAGTACTGCTACTAGAAGCGACTAAATCCTTAAAACATTTAGATTCTGAACCATCACAAAACTTTGTAATTATGGCCTGAGGACCAAAAGCACCCCTGATAACTAAGTTTAATCCTAATGCTTCCCAATCTTCCCATCCATTTTTATCGCTACCTTTATTTACGCCTATATGCGGCGAAACATCATATCCATTCCAGGTCTTTTGTCCTTCCGTATGCAGAACAGCGGCAGATCTAGAATTATTAAGTTGAGTTATCTGGTCATACCAATAATCCTGCGGAGAATCAGCATAATAAAATGGGCCTAAGAGTTTTACAATCTTACCATGACTGTTATCTTCATATGCCTTAAGAATTTGTTCACGAGTTCCCTTATAATGTCCGCCGCCTCCTTCACTAATCGGCTTCTGAATTAATTCAGGAATAATTGCAAAGTTATTTTTTCTTTCTGTCAGAAAATCTTTTACTTTCTCATGGCCTGTCTCTCTCCTTATATACCAACCTGCTTCATTCGGTTTAGTACCAATTAGAAATGACCTGAAAAATTTTCCTTCCTGAGTTTGAAATGTTGAAGTCGGTTCAGGCTGTTTGACTTCTATTTGTAAAGACATTGATATTTTTTAGTTCTGAATTAAGACAAGAACTAAAGCGATTTTGCCCTAGTTGGGATCGCATCGGCTTCGGCTCAGTCTTTAGATTCAGTTACCCATTCGCTGAAAATGAAAGAGACTGATTGATTTGTTTAAATGCAATGCTGCATAGTAGCAGTTAATGACAGAATTTATTTGTCGGTTAGATGGTCTGGTTTTTCAATCGGCTATCGAACTACAGCAACATAGGGCATCGGCTCATGCCGGAGTAGTATTCCCTGATGAAGACGACAGGCAGAGGACACCTTCTTAGCCTTTATTCATTTTTTTTCCTCTAAGATAACACGACAGAAATAAACTCCGCTTCCTTCATTGAAATAATCATATTCAGTAGAATAAAATAATCCATCTTTAGATAAGGACTGAAACCATCCATTAATTCTATCTGCAAAATGTTTTGGTGTTTCTCCATCTTCACAATGAAAGTATTCTACATGTGCCCATTTTTTTGAAGTTGGTTTCTTTTTCTTAACTGGCAAAGAATTCAGAAACCTTTGATTGAACAGGCACTAAAATGCATCTACAATTCGGGTGAAGTGGAGGATCGGGTTTCGCTGCATCATCAATTCCAAATACTGCTCTGTTTAAAGGTTCACAGATAACAGGATCTACATCTTGATCTTCTTTAGTCAGAAACATTTCCATCATGTTATCAAGCATAGTTTGCAGTTCATCAAGTACAGATAATTCTCCGAAAGCATCATCAATAGATTTATCAGGAGCAAAGGGATCAAATTCAGGATTAAAATCAGTAGCACGACTTGCCGATCTTGTTTTTGATTTCGATTTTATTTTAAAAACTGCTGATGCTGACCTACTCCCTCCCCTTAAAGTAGAGGGCAGGATATTATTTAATTTAGAATCTATTGCGGAATTATAAGCAGTATAAACCACAAATGTAGCGAATTTAGTTATCGCTGCCTTAGTATCTAATTCATTTTTTCGTAATAAAGTTATTGGCTCTTGTCGTATTACGTTCAGTCTTTGTAATAATTTATTAACAGCAATCCAGAATTGAGGCAGCATTGCTTTTGCCATGTCTGCTATTTTTTGACTGTCAGTCAGAGAAAGAAACAATTCAAAATTCGGAATCTTTTTCTTTATAATTTCTTCAACAGCATCTAATCCTATGATATAACTCTGCTGTACTTTTTTCCTGATTATACCATTAATTGTGAAATTGAGTTTGTCGTTTGTCTGAAATATTTCAGCAGGTAATCCAAACCTGCTCATTGTAATATAAAGTGGTAGCAGTTTATTTACTAATTCAGTTTCCAGACTGATCAGGTTGGCTTGAACTGTCCTGCTTATCTGCCTGGCCTGATGTGGAACTGTCCTGGCTGCCATTATTATTGACTATGGTTTCAATTGCATCCTGATTAACATTTCCATTTCTCAGCCTGTCAATTTCGTTTCTCTGTGCTTCAATTATATCATTTGCTTCTTGAAGTTTGCTGTCCAACTGTTCCTTACGGAGTCTTGTAGCAATATCTTTTCTGTTAATATCCTCTGCAACATCAACTACGGTCATCACGCCCATGTCAAACAGAGTTTTATCTGCATTTACTATTTGAGTTCTCGTACTGAAATCTAAATCTGGGAAAGTAACTCTGATTCTATATTTTGATTCAAGTATATCTTCAATAGGAGTTCCTTCAAGGTCTGCAAGCATCGGATTATACCAATTCTCAAGAATGTATTGTAGCCATGTCCGGTATTTTTCTAATATCCCTTTCTTGAATACCTGCAGAACTTGATCAGCAGTTGCAAAGGTTGCTGTTTCTTCAAACAGTAAGAATAATGGTAGCGACATTGAAAGACAGATATATTTTGCTAAGGCATTTACAACATTAGGTAATTCCATTAAGTCTCTTGCAAGATCGAATACCTGAGCAACTAAATCTTTTTGATTATGCATGAACCATGTTGAAGATTCAAGTTCTTTCTTCATTTCTTTGACAACAGATTTCTTTGAAGTACCGCTGAATATTATGCCGAACTTTGCCCAAACCTGTCTTAAGGCTTCAGGAATATCTTCGTCTAATGCAACATCTATACTTTGAGAAGGAGATAAAATTCTCCATGCTGCACTAGTACCGCTAAAATTAGTATTATCAATTACGTTATTATCAGCATGAAAAGCAGGAACTAAATCAATTGCCTTAAATGTTTTAACTCCCCTGAATCTTCCTAAGTCATATCTGATACCTTCAAATGCATATGTTGTTTCATTCATTCTTGCTTCCTGAATTCTTAAACTGTTAAGCGGTTTTAATGCAAGAGGTTTTCCATAAATTTTAAACGTATCATCAGGTTGAAATCTTTCAATGCCTAATACGTTCCTGCCAAATAGAAGCGCATTAGTCAGGAGTTTATTTGTATTATCCCATAAGTGACAGCGTTCATTTGCTTTAATAATTTCCTGTCGCCATCTTCTTACTTTCTTACTCGTAAGGTCTTTGTTTATTGCTTCAAGTTCCTGATCTGTTGCTCCGTCAGTTCTATCTTCACTTGCAACTATTTCAAAGCCTGTAAATTTCGGATTAATTACAGATACGGAAGTATCAACACATCTTGCAAGAACTCCATTATTTACATATTCATTAGCACACTGTTCTAACTGCTCTCTTGTTAAGATCGTCTTTAAGGTAGCGGTTGAACTGGCGGATCTGCCTCTCCAATAAATCTCTCTTGATTCATTAAATTTTCTATGAGATCCTTTCTGTAAAGATACAAACATTGGTTCAGGTTGCGGTTGCGGAGTTTGCACTGTCAATATCACAATATTAATAATATTTAAAGTGAGAAGTAAAAGTTTCTGTCAGTCATTATATTTAAAGTACCATGCGGCACTTTCCGCCGCATGTCATTTTATAATATCATAACTTTCTATTGTTCCGCCTTCAATCAGTTCCTTCCGTATGTCCGGATCAATTGCTGCAAGTTCTTTCTTTCTCTGTTTCTTTAATGTTTTTAATTGCATTTTTGTTCTGTCAATTCTTCTTGAACTTATAATATTTTCAACCATGGCCTGACCGAAATCAAACGGAGATTCTACCAATTCAAATTCTCCATCTATTTGTAATTCTCCTTCCCCTCTTGCTTCATGCTTTGGAATTATTGTTCCACATGTAAGACATTGCAGCCATTCATCAGCATCAGCCGGAATTATGACAGGTTGATCTTTTTGTTCAGGCAGATAAATTCTCTTTCCCATTTTTGTATGAATACCTGCATCTTCACAATTCGGACACCATCTGATATTCGTTCTGCTGTTCTCATCATCTTCAATCTCTGTTATATCTACAATCCCTATTCGAGACCTGCGATTTATGCCTGGCATATTTTCAAATTTCACTTCCGAATTTAACAGACTTCAAAGCCATTCTTGCAGAATCAAGATCATCATCATTGGTTGTTTGTTTCTTATCTAAATACCATCGGTCTGCCTTAGCAGTTCTCATTGCAATAATTAACCTGCTTCCTAATTCTGCAGGGATTGCTAAGTGTCCTGCTGCTAAAAGTATGTAGAGATTTTCCAGCATCTTTCCATGATCAGTCCTGAATGCTACAGGAATTATTTTATTTTGTTGCGGTGATACTGTCCTGCCATCTGTCCAGTCCTGATTTTCTTTGAACTTATATTTGCAGGTATTCACGAATCCACGATCAGCACCATCAAGCATCCACCATAAATTTATGTATTGATTGCTTAACTTGTGCATCTTATTCGCTACTGTTTCAGGGGTTGATTTGTCGAACTCTTCATAATAAACAAGCCTGGCAATCTGTTCTTCTTTCATTATTTCAAAAATATACATCGGAGTAATTTTTGCCCAGCCAGGATCAACCCCACCGAAATGATATGTATATTGATTAATCGGTACGTCTTTGTATTGTTCGCCTAATTGAATTGCATATGTAACATCTTTTTCAGCAAATACGTTACCAATCCCTGAGATGAAACTGCCCTGATAATACTGTGCATAAAGTGGTCCTAATTCTTTTTTCTGCTGCTCTAAGAAATCCCTTGAAATTACATTGGCAGCAATTGCATCTTCATCTATGATTGTAAATACTGCAAAGTTCGGATCATGACCATCTTTATATTGTTCGTACCACTCATAAAATTTTCCCTGTGGTCCGTTCGGTGGTCCTTCTATCATCATCTGTCCATTCGTATTTGCCAATCTTCCTTTTGCTGCTGCATAAACTGCAGCGTCATCTACTACAGGGGCGATTGCAGGATCAGATATATGAACTCTGAAAGCATTCTTCCATGACCAAAGAGATTGCTGCCTGAAAGTTAATCCAATAATACGTGAAGGTCTGAAAGGATTGTCTGGATTTTTAACGAATATTGTTGACATCTTTGTCTGTTCTTCTCTAAAGAACAGTTCTTTGGAACTTGTGATAAGATATTTTCTATACTTTGGGCTGTCTGCAACTGCTCGTTTAAGAGTGTAAATATGTTCATTTGCATGTTGTTGTGTTTGGGCGACAATAAGACAGTCCTTCCCTCTGCCAACACTAATCGTTTGTTGAAAGTCATGCAGTAATTCCGAAGTCGTGAAACCTGATTTCTGACACTTATCAACAAGGACTGTTTTAGCCTGGCAATCCCACGCATTATATTGATACGGTGCTAAATCTTCAATAAATTCATTTGTTATCTGATGCCGGAGTTTTCCAAAGTCATGATAAAATTCTCTTGCTCCTTGCGGTATATCCTCGGGTTCGATATGATAAGGAACACGAGTTGCAAATTCATCCTCGTCTGCCTTATCTTCCGAACTGATTAGACTTTGAATTGCCCTGAATACCGGTAGCATTATTCTTAGAAAGATTTGAAGAATTATCAACTTTATCTAATTTTGCTTTCAATGCTGATATGATTGGCGTACCTAATCCTAAGTCTGTCAGCAGTCTGATGTTTTCTCTCATGTCATGTTTAATTTTGTAAATAAGATCATGATCCTGATCTTCTGGTGCTCTTGATATTTCAGTTATGAAATCACGTAAAGAATGATCCTGAATTCTTAATGCATCTTCAATCTGTTTTTTATGATGCAGAACAAAACCAATCCTTGTGAAATGATTAAGCCATAAATTTACATTTTTATCTGAATTTGTAAAAGCATGTCTGCGACTATAAACCGATCTTGATATTGGTCTGAACCTGGCCGCAACATATTTCATCCCTTCCGGTTCAGTCAGTCTATAAGTTACAATGTCGGCCATGAGTTCATTAACTAATTTACTTTCTGCCTTAGTGAACGGTTTTCCCATCTAGTATGCTCTTTTCTCCTGCTTAAAGAAATACTTTTAGCGCTTCTGCTATGTGAAAAATAAGATTCGGAGGAACTGAATTACCTAATCTCGTTCTTGCTTCCAATGTATTAAGAAATTTAAAATCGTCAGGAAATGTGCAGAGTCTTTTTAATTCTGCTGTTGTTAGTTTCCGATGTTCAAGAGGATGATATAATAAATGTGCCTGGCCGGTAATAGTCGGGGCAGGTTTATCATAACTTAATCTTATACTGTTCCATCCGTAACCGGTTGGATCTATCTGACTGCTTTGCTGTCCTTCTTTCATCATATGCAGCATTTTAGATTTAACTGCATCTATATGCAGACCGGCAATCTTAAGTTCTTCAGGAGAATTTTTTAATCCTCTTACTGCCTGGCGAAATGTTATTTCTTTATGTGTTGGAATATGAATTGCAGTCGGAATATTCTTCAAGTCTTTTCTGAAACCAATAAAGAAAATACGTTCCCTTGACTGTGGCACTTCATAATATTTTGCATTAAGTAAAAAAGCAAAGACACGATAATCTAATTCACGCATCATTTTTAATATACGGTTGAAATATCCTTTTGCTTTTCCTATTATCAATCCTTTAACATTTTCGGCTATGAATATTTTCGGCTTGATTTCATTAATTAATCTGATATATTCAAAAAATAAATCTGTTGAAATCTGTTTCTTATGATCACCAACATGCCTGAAACTTCTATTCCATGCTTTATCCCTGAGTCCGGCCAGTGAGAAGGGCGTACATGGTGGGGATCCGTCAAGTATATCTAACTGACCAACAGCCAGGCCAGTTTTTTCTAAGAGTTCTTTCCCTGTTACATTTCGTATATCTTTTTGAAGGACTGAAATATCAGGAAAATTCATTTGATAAGTCTTTACTGCATTAACTTCCCAATCAGTGGCCAGTAATATATTAAATCCTGCTTTCTTATAGCCGAGACATGAACCACCGCAACCGGCAAACGTAGAAATTACATTTACCATTCATATCCACATTCAGGACATTTTGTTTTAGTATCTTGGAAATCTAATTCTTTATTTGCATCTAAATTTAATTCCTGCCTATGTCTTTCAATTATGAATTCCAAACTCTTTTGCGGTACTGCTATTAATTCTGCTAATGATTGCAGTCTGTTATTTTCAAATAAGATTAAGAGTTCGGAAGCATCCTTAAGTTTATCATGACTGCCCCTTAATTTGTTCATGACCTGCCGGAGTTCTCGACGATCAACATCTGAATCTAATGGAATTATGAAGCAGGGAATTTGTTTGATTCCCCATTCTTTGTATGTTGCTGCCCTATGTGCTCCATCTACAATTTCATTATCTTGATTTACTATGACAGGTACTAAATTTCCATATTTTTGGAAGGATTGTTTTAATCCCTTAATTTGTTCTTCTGTCATTTCATTAGGATTTGTATCATCAAACTTTAATTTATCAACAGGGATTGATACAAGTTTATACTCAGTTGGTTTCTTATGCAGAGTATGATCTTTATTCGGAACTTTTTGCATCAATAACAGTCATCACACCAGTATGAAATATATCCATTATCGCACATTTTCCATCTTAATTTCTTGAAGAATTTCTTACAATTCCAGCAGTAATCATTTAATCTGAATCCTGATTTCTTAGCCTGTTCCTGTTCTGCTATCCCTTTTTCATATTCACGTAACATGAACATTATATTTTGATCATCTGAATCAAACATAGATTTCGCTACCTTTTGCATTTTGGATATTCTCCTGTTCTAACTTTTAATAATAAATTTTGAAGCATTTTTATTGCAAGTTCAATATCTTCTGTATCTGAAATATTAATAACTGAACCTATTACAGTTCTAACTTCACCTAAGTTTTCTTTTTCTGTTGCGTAACCTGAATTACAGATTGAACAGTCATCTCTTTGCATTATTCCTTATACCTCGGTTGGATCTGCTCCCATGAATTTCTTCCAGCATGTATTACAAACATCTATGCCGAAATATTTAGTATAATTAAAAGTCGTAGCACCACAATTTGGGCATTTATACGATTTTTTTATTTCTGACATGTGCATTTCAGCCTGGCTTTTTCTTCCTCAGAAAATAAATGAATACGTCTTAATCCATGTTCAGTACCTTCAACTTCAATTCCTATTGCAGTATGACGTGGACATTCATC
>Ga0070707_100004341_pt1 | contig 13282 bp, 8 predicted proteins | sample KBSK5502metaG_FD_65468 | JGI IMG/M metagenome (GOLD analysis project Ga0070707, IMG submission 65468) | Corn, switchgrass and miscanthus rhizosphere microbial communities from Kellogg Biological Station, Michigan, USA - KBS K5-50-2 metaG | ecosystem: Host-associated > Plants > Roots >... | reverse complement strand
GCAGGAACCTCCGGAAGGACCGGCCGAGCGAGCTGCGCTCCGGCCGCGCGGGCGTCGCTGAGCCGCCCGCAAGAAACTGCTCGATCTCCTCCATGTCTTCGTCCGACAAGGCAGAAATCCTGAGGTGGACGTCGTAGTAGAAGACCCCGGCGCCCACCGGGAGCGCATCCACCTCACGGGTCGTTCCGATCCAGCGCGCCAGGTCGTCCCGGGTCGAATACCGGGTCTCTACCGGCCCGCTCAACAGCAGCTCGGTGACCTTGTATTGATCCTGAAGCGGCTCGTACTGGATGACGGTAGACCACTCCGCCGCCCGCTGAAACTCGTCGATCCAGCCGTCGCGGGAACGCCAGATCTCCATCCGGAAGGTGAGCCGGATGGGGAACGACTGGTCCAGCGCGTCCGCCCAGTTCTTGTCCGCGAAGAGACTTCGCACCTGCACCCTCGCGTAGCGCGCTCCGCGCGCCAGCGTGTCGGGGCCGAGCGACACCGACAGCCCGACGCGAGGCGTCTGGGCCATGACGGGGGTGCTCAGCACGCACCCGAGAGCGAGACCAGCGGCGAGGAAGCGGCGCATTAGAATCGTCGCTGCAGCCGCGCGGTCAGCGTAAGCGGCCGGCCGCCGGTGAGCGGCTGGCTGATGTAGAGCCCGATGCCGCCGGCGTCGAACCCGAAACCGATGTCGCTCGCCCATTCGCGCAGCACCGGGATACGGTCGTTCGGGATCCGCCCCGGACCGTCGCCGGTGATCCATGACTTCCCCGCGTCCGCAAAGATCACGACGTCCGGTTCCCTGATGGCGAGCAGACGCTGCGCGGCGGACAGGTAAGGATCGGAGGTCGCAAGCGGCAGGCCGAGGCGCGTTCGAGTACGGATCTCGAGCTGAACGGCGATCATCCGGTCGCAGAGGGCCGGCAGCGCGGGATCGGTAAGGGAGGTCGGCGCGCAGTTGAGGCTGCGGAATGGATATCCCGGCAGAATGTCCGGCCCGCCGAGGCTCTGCCGTCGCTGGATCGGGAGGGGATCGCCGCTGATCCATCCCCCCGCCATGAGCCGAGCATTGGCTCGAATCGCCGGGTTGAAGCGCGCATACCGCACCGCATCGAACCAGATCCGGGAGAACTCATATCGTCCCGGCGGGATCGGATCCCGCACCTCGGGCGGCAGCGAAACCGGCGACGCGTCGTCGCTCCGGCTTCGTTCCCACGAGGTGTGGAGGAGCCAGCCGGACGTCGGGCTGTCCCGGTCGTTCCGCGTGTCGTAGTCGAGTCCGACTCGCCAGGACAGGTAATGGCCGTCGTCGATCAGCGGGTTAGGCCGCCAGGAATCGTTTCGGAAAATCGAGATCGGGTCGTTCGCCGGAATGCTTCGCTCGTCCTGACGGCTGAGCGAGGTGCTGACCTGGAGTCCCCCGCTCACCGCATACGAGAGGTACCCCGACGCGCCCTGGGCCTGGTAGAAGTCGCGGTAGTCCCTCTGGAACAGGAGTGCCGACCACCCGGTTTCGGTCCGCGAGAGGGGTTGTTCTTCGAAGGGGACGATGAGGCGGGAGACCTGGCCGCCGACCGTCAGCCGGCGGGACTCGCCGAACTTGAATTCGAGCCGGCCGGAATAGCCGAAGTCGCTTCGCCGATTGGTGCGATCGGGTGCCGTCCAGACGATGCCCCTGAGGTCGAATCGCGCCTCCATATTGGGAAGGCCGGTTCGGACGACGGTGGGCCCGAACACGATCGGAAGGCCTTCGATCCGGTTGTAGGTCCGGCCGGTTTCGGCGGAGAGAATCGTCTCGAACCGCTGGACCGTGAACCGGGTGCGCGCCGTCGCCATGTCCCCAAGCGTGCGCATCGGCTCACGAATCGTGAGCAGACCACCGCCGGTGCGCACCAGCAGCGCCGGCTGGCGGTACTCGCGATGGCGTCCCTCGAGCACCCCCCCGGGCCGGACGATGATCTCTCCCCCGACCACGAGCACATCACCGGCGACGAGCGCACCCCGATCGATGACCAGGTCGCCGTTGATGACGGTGACTTTGCCGATCAGCTGCCCCATCACGCGCAGCGTTCCGCGGAAAATCGCGATTGGACCGGTGTGGTCGCTCCCGGCCGGGAGCAGCATCGGCCCGTAGACTTTGGTGGTCAGCGAATCGTTGAAGGCGGTAAGCACCTCATCGACGATGTTCGGCGGCAGCGTTGCCCGGCCGGCAGAATCGGGTGAGCGCGCCTCGGGCCGGATCTTGAGCACGGTATCTGGCGGCGTGACTTGGGCGCTGGCCGACCGGGCGAGGAAAGGCAGCAGGCAGCAGGCAAGCAGGAGGCAACGGGCAACAGGCAACAGGCAGCGGTAGAAACCTGCCGCACGGCCGGTCCCGTTGAGCGTTGAGCGTTGACCGTTGACGCTTCTCATAGCCCGAGGCGCTTCATGCGCCGATAGAGATTCGCCCGGTCGGTTTGCAGCGCCCGCGCCGCCTCGGCCACGTTTCCCGTCGCGCGACGGAGCGCCGCGCCAATGAGCGCTCGCTCGTAGTCGTCGAGAACGTTCGAAAGCGAGCGGCCGCCGAGATCGGCAACCGAGTAGGAGGTACCGGATTCGGAGACGGAGGGCGCATCGAAGCGAAGGCTCCCGGCGCGCGGGAGCACCTGGCGCACCAGGGCGGCGTCGACCTCGGGACCGCCGAGAATCGAGAGTCGCTCGATGATGTTCGCCAGCTCCCGGACATTGCCCGGCCACTCATAGGAGGCCATGAGGGCAAGCGCGTCGACGGTGAAGCTCGCCGCCTGATGGGGGCGGACCCGCTCGGCCAGATGCACCACGAGATCGGGCAGGTCGTCGAGCCGGTCGCGCAGCGGCGACAGTTCGAGAGGGAAGACGTTGAGTCGGAAATAGAGGTCCTCACGGAACGAGCCGACCGCGACCGCCTGTTCGAGCCGCTGATTGGTCGCCGCCAGGATCCGCACGTCGATCCGTTGCACCCGCTCCGCGCCCAGCCGCTGAATCTCTCCCGCCTCGAGCACCCGGAGCAGCTTGGCCTGGGCCTCGAGGTTGAGATCTCCCACTTCATCGAGGAAGAGGGTTCCGCCGTCGGCGAGCTCGAAGCGGCCGAGCCGCCGGTCGGTGGCGCCCGTGAACGCGCCCCGCTCATGACCGAACATTTCCGATTCCACCAGATCGCGCGGAATCGCGGCGCAGTTGACCGAGATGAATGGCCGGCCGGCCCGGTTGCTCGCGCGATGGATCGCGTGTGCCACCAGCTCCTTCCCGGTGCCCGATTCCCCCATGATCAACACACGGGCCTCGGTCGGCGCCACCTGTGCGATCAGCGCCTTGACCTCCGCCATCTTGCCGCCCTTTCCGACCAGGTCGGCGCGGGGTCCGAGCTGGGAGCGGAGGGCGCGGTTCTCGGCCTTGGCGCGGGTGAGCTCCATCCCGCTCCGCAGGGCAACGAGCACCGCCTCGGGCGTGAGCGGTTTCTCCAGGAACTGAAACGCACCCAGTTTGATTGCCTGCACGGCATCGGTCAGCTGCGCCTTCCCGCTCATCATGATGACCGGCGTCGACGCATCCCGCTCACGGAGCTGGCGGAGGGTCTCGAGCCCGTCGGGGCCCGGCGGCATCTGCAGGTCGAGCAGAATCGCGTCAGGGTGGACCTGGTCGAGCGTGAGGAGTGCCGCATTTCCGTTGGGCGCCTCTTCGGTCTCGAAGCCCTCCGCTTTGAGCAGCGCCGCGAGCATCCGCCGGATGTTCGCTTCGTCGTCGACGATGAGCACGCGGGGCTTCATGGGCTTCTCCCTCTTCGGTCGGCGACGCGACGTTCCACGGGAAGTTTGACTGCGGGCGCGGGCCGCTCGTCCTCCGGACTCCGCGGGAGGCGAATCGTGAACGTGGCACCCCCGCCCGGCGTTTCCGAGACTTCGATTGCCCCGTGGTGGAACTCCACCGCCTGTTTCACAATGGCGAGACCGAGGCCGGTTCCTTCGACTTTGTCGGTGACGTAGGGCTCGAAGATCCGGTTGCGCAGGTCCGACGGCACCCCCGGCCCGTGGTCGGCCAGCGAGACGCGGACTCCGGCGCCGTCGGGTGAAACAAGGACGTCGAGCGAGCCTTGGCCTCCACATGCCTCGACCGCGTTCCGGATCAGGTTGCTGAACGCCCTGCGAAGCGGATCGTAGTGGCCGGCAATGTGCGGCGACCCCGGCTCGACCGTGAGCGTGTGCCGCATCGACTCGGGCAGCGAGGTTCGAAGGAGCTCGGTCAGCAATTCGCCGAGGTCGACCATCGCTGCCGGCCCCTCGGGGAGGCGGCCGAGATTGGCGAAGTCCCGGGCGAGATGCTCCAGCCGCGCCGTCTCCACCCGCAGGACATCGAGGGCCTCCTGTTGTTCCGGAAGCGCGGACTTGTCCAGCTGTCCGATCGCAAATCGAACCGGCGTGAGGGGATTCTTCATCTCGTGTGCAACCCGTCGCGCCACCTCCCGGAATGCCCGGAGCCGCTCCGAATCCAGCTCGGCATGGCGGGCTTGCTGTAATGAGGCCGCCGTCTCTCGAAGGGCGGTTCGCAACGAGGCGAACTCCGGCGCGCCTCGCCGATCGGCCTCCTCCCCCGGGAGGGCCTCGTAGCGCCGGATCCGGGCGGTCCAGCCGAGCAGCTCGTCGATGGGTTTGCTGAGCTGGCGTGACAAGCTGCGCACCACTAGGAACGCGGTATAGACCAGGAGAAGGCTCAGGGCGGCGACGGCCAGGGCCAGGCCCACGGTCTTGTACCGGCTATAGAAGAACCCGCGCTGCGACAGGGTCAGCGAGTTTTCCAGCGCGCGCACATGGGCATGGAGCGCTCGGTGTTCCGCCGGACTCAGCCGCGTCGTGTCGAGCACTCTGAGGAGCTCCCGACCGCTCGTGCTGACGGGCTCGAGTGCTGCGCGACTGGAGCGCGCTGGATTGAACCGGAGCAGAGTCGCCGCCCACCCTCCACCGAGAAATGCCGCCGGCACCGCGCCCAGGAGGAGGAGCACGAGGAGAATCCGCTGGCGGAAGGAAAACGGAGGCAGGGGCATCTTTCTCGAACATAAGGGATTGCGGAGGGCGGGCGGGAGAGGTATTTCAGTCAAGGATTCCGACCGAACGCCGGAAGCTCAATCGAGACGGTAGCTTAGACCGATTTCCGTCTGTGGGATGATGGTGTTGCGCCGAGCCTGCAATTGGGTAAACATTAGATTATTTTAATATTATTTCGATCGTAAGTGTTTGCTATGTAATAGCTTCCAGGTTGTAGAATCTTAACCGTCAAGGCCTGATTCATGCTCAATAGCTTTTCAGATCACCATACTGTGCTGGGACCCACCGGATGACCGAACGACAAATCTTGGTGGGGAAGGAGCCACACCTCAGGGGAGTTGATTTTCCCGAGGACCCGGGGACGGCGTGGCGGTTGATCACCTGGATCGGTTTTGCGCTCGCTGTGGTCGGGTATTCTGACATTGCGCTGTCGCTGTGGCCGATTCAGGTGGGAAACCCACAGTGGGAGTTCGGGACGATTTCCCGGGTGTTCGACAGTCTGCCTCTGGTTACCGTGGCGACGCTGTTGTTCTTCGCGGGATCGATGGCGCGGGGTAGCAAGTGGGCGGTACGGGTAGTCGGCGCGTGGTCGGTGCTGTTTGGTTTGCTGTTGATCGGGGCGACAGTGCTGTATGTGCTGACGGTTCCGCTGGCGGTACGAGCAGTCACCGAGCCGCTTGCCGCGATGGGCCTGAAGAAGGCGATCATTAAATCGCTGATTCAGGGCACGGTGTACCCGGTGACGTTTCTTGCGATCGGGATATTCGGGTGGCGGACGCCGTTGCGATTGAAAGTCCGCGCCTCGGCAACTTGAGTTGAACACAACTGATCTGCTTGGCAGGATCGCTACTTACGCTTTGGGAGAGAGTAAAATGAAATCCATAAGGGTTGCACTCCTGACCGGCGGACTGGTCGCCATGGCATCGGCCGCCCAGGCTCAGTTCCCGGCGGGGTTCGGCGGGAATTACTGCGGAGGCACCAGCTTCCAGACCTGCGCCACGTTTTCCGCGTTTCTCTCCGGAAACACCGTCACGCTCAAGGTGACGAACACCTCGGGTAATGCCGGGAGCTTCTTCACCTCGATCGGCATCTCGAATCTGGGCGCAGGGGTCGGCGCCACCGGATTCAGCTTTGCCAATCAAGGCTCTTCGGCGAGCAACTGGACCCTGGGAACGCCGCCGAACGGACTCACTGGAGCCGGTATCCTCGGGACTGCGATCGGCGGCAGCGCGAACAATCCCACTCCTGATCCCGCCAATTCCCTGAATGACGGCGAAGAGGTCTGGTTCACGTTCACGCTGACCGGCAGCTACGACCTCTCGAACGTGCAGTTCGAGCTCCACGACCAGGGCGGTGGCCCGGGCGACCCGTGCGCCGCGTCCACCAAGCTCGTCGTGTCGCAGACTTCACCCACGAGTGGTGTGTGGGCCGCGAATTCTGCCACCTGTCTGACCACCACCAGCACGGTCCCGGAACCGGCGACGATGGGGCTGCTCGCGCTCGGACTCGTCGGGATGGCGGGAGCCGGCTTCGTCCGTCGGCATCGCAAGGTCTGAAGCGAACCACGCGGGTCTCTCCCCCTGCTCGGTTCCAGCGCGCCCCGGTCCTTCCGGGGCGCGCTGCTTTTTGCCTCCTGTCCCGCCCGGTCGATGGCGATTCTCCAGCTGTCGTGGTTTCGCGCGCCCCCCAGGAATCATTCGAGCATGGGGCGGTTTTCACGAAACTGCCGATAAATCGTGCGAATCGATCGCTCCCGACCCGCATCTTCGCGCACGCATAACCCTGCAGCAACGGAACATGTTTTGCCTTACGACCGGGTGCGTACCGGTATCTCCGGGTACACGATGTCCCCCGGTTCGAGCTTTGGAGTCGTCCAGTGACGAACACGCAAATGCCTTCCCGCCGTTCCGCATCCAGTGATGACGCTCTTCGGATCCTTCGGCCGCTTTTCCTCCTCCTGATCGTCCTTCTCGCCACCGCCTGCGGCAGCGGGGAGCTGGTGAACCCGCATATCCCGGACGCCGACCGGGCCACACCGGGCTGGGTCACCCTCAACCTGACCACCCCTCGTGCCGATGATGGCGCGGTGCAGTTGAGCGTCAACGGTCCGGCGATGGACTCGCTCCAGATCTCCCGCGCCGGAGGATTTGCGTCGCTGAGCAGCGGAATCGCCCGGGTTCTGATTACGGGACCGATCGCGAGCGGAGCGGTGGCCCGGTTCTGGGTGCCGGATACCCGGAAGGCGTCGATCTACGTCGCCACGGTGGATCAGGCAGCCGCGCGGGGCACCTACCTGCTTCAGGACCTGAGCCAGGGCTATTCGGCGAGCGTGACTCGATGAGGTATGAGTACCTGATTCTTCCCCCCGCACCGGCCCCCTGGCCGGTCCGGATGCTGCGCGTGATACGGGCGCTCTTCCGCCACCCCGGGCGGGCGCTCGTTCTCGGCTTGCTCCTGCTCTTGGCCGCCACCCAGCTCCGGGCCCAGCAGAATCCGGCGACGCTCGCACCCCGTGCCGTGCTCAAGGCCACGATACGTTCGGCCGGGTATCGTGTGATCATCGGCTTGCGCCCCAACGCGCAGTCGCGCGGCATGAGCGCGCCCGGCCGGTCAGCGGTGAGCGATGTTGCGGCGGCGAACATAACCCGCACGCTCGAGCGGAAGGGGCTTCGCGTTCGCGGCCGCGTCAGCATCATCCCCGCGGTGTTCGGTGAGGTCACCGAGGCGGCGCTCGACGCCCTGCTCGAGGATCCGAACGTCGAATATGTCGAGGCCGATGTCGCGATGCCGCCGGCACTGCGCGCATCGGGTGCGGCGTTCCGGTACACCGAAGACACGCCATGGGGTATTCCACGGGTGACGGCGCCCGCGGCCTGGGCCCTTGGCGGTTCCGCCGCCTACGGCGCGGGCGTGAAGGTCGCCTACCTCGATTCCGGCGGAGACGCGAACCATCCCGATCTCGGCTTCGCGGGCGGATACAACGCGGTGACCGGGGGCGCCACACACGCTTCCTGGGCCGACGACATCGCCTCCTGCGACGGGCACGGCACCCACGTCGCCGGAATCATCGCCGCGCGGCATAACGACCTCGGCGTGGTCGGGGTGGCTCCCGGCGTCTCCCTTTACGCGATCAAGGTCTTCGAGGATCTGGGCGGATCCTGCCTTGCCTACCAGTCGAGGCAGATCGCCGGGATCAACTGGGCGGTGAGCAACGGCATCAAGGTCATCAGCATCAGCATCGGCGGCAGTACCGCGAATATCAGCTACCAATCGGCGATCTCCTCCGCGAGCGCCCAGGGCGTCTACATCGTGGCGTCGGCGGGGAACAACGGTACCTCCACACTCACGTATCCCGGTGCCTACACCGACGCCCTTTCGGTCGGTGCGCTCGATGCCGGGAACAGCCGCGCGGACTATTCCAGCTTCGGACCGAAGCTCTACGTTTCTGCTCCGGGCGACGAGATCCTGAGTACGCTTCCCGGCGGCTACGGGTACAAGTCGGGGACCTCGATGGCGACGCCGCACGTGGCCGGCGTAATCGCGCTCTTGCTCGCGCGGTATCCCGGGATCTCCCGCGGCCAGCTGCTCTCCCGACTGCAGCAGGGGGCGCTCGATCTCGGAGCTCCGGGACGGGATGACGAGTTCGGCTGGGGGCTCTCGCGGTCACGCGAATCCATGGAGGGCGCAGGCGCGCCTCCGCTCCCGCAGCCTCTCGCACTCGGAGTCGCTCCCCGAAACCATCGCGATTCCGCCGCGAGCGGAGCGTTCATCGGACATCCCGATTCGGCCACCGTTTCCCTGAGCGGCGACAACAGCAGCACCACGCAATGGTCCGCGTCGGCGCATCGCTCCTGGACGGTGCTCTCGAACGGAAGCGGCACCGGAAGTGGGACGCTCCGCTGGTCGCGGAATCCCGTCGGTCTGTCTCCCGGGATGTATGTGGACACGATCACGGTGCACGCCGCCGGGCTCTCGGGGGAGGTGCTCGATTCCCTCCGTATCATGGAGCCGCTGCCGGGAGTACTCTCCGTGGGAGTGAGCCCGGGCAGCCGCCACAGGTCAGTGAAGGTGGGGACCACCGTCCAGCAATCCGATTCCGCCGGCGTCACCATGTCGGGCACCGGCGCTCCGTCCGCAACGTGGAACGCCATCAGCGCCAAGTCCTGGACTACCGTCACTCTCTCGGCCGGCACCGGTTCGGGAATGGTCAAGTGGTCGCGTAATCCGACCGGCTTTGCCGCGGGCATCTACGTCGACACGATCACAGTCATCGCACCGGGGGCGCTGGACAGTCCTCGAACCGTGGTCGACACCATGGTCGTGACGCCCGTCCCCGCGAAGGCCAGGGTCTCGAAGGTCGTCGCCCATGGAAGCCGCGTGGACCAGGACCTGGCGGCGCGGAACGACTCGGTCCGGGTCGACGTGGAGGCGGGACTCCCCTGGGCCGTCGCCACGTCTGCTCCATGGATCGAGTTGTCGGCCGGAACGGGGCAGGGTGCGAGATGGCTGTTCTGGCGCCGCGACTTTACCGGGATGGACCACGGGATCCGGCAGGATTCCCTCGAATTCTCGACCGGAGTTGGAAATGACCGCGAGGTGTTCCTCGTGGTGACCGAAACCGTGGTCTCCGGCGCGGACGCGATCGCTCCGGATGTGGCGGTAGCGGCACTCTTCGGGAACTCATCGACCAGCATGCTTCAGCTGCAGATGCTCGACCTGCTCGGAAATGCCAATGGCGGTTATGACGTTGGCGACTTCCTCGCCTATTTCGATAGAACCGGTGCCGCGCCGAGTGCGGTGATGATGGCGCGGGTGCTCGAGCTTCGTCGGACTCGTGGTATGTTGCCCTAGCTCAACACCCCCTTCCGCTTGGCGCAACAGGTGTTGAGGCCGCTGGCATTCTTGGCGGTCCAGAGCAGGCAAATTGTGGCATCCCTCCTGCACCGTGTACACTTCATCATCATGAATCAACAATCCCTCAGATTCCACGACCGGGAGCGCTATGCGGGCGTCCGTGGCTGTGATGCGACGTAACATCCTGCTCGGCCTGGGCTTGGTGAGCTATCTCCTTCTGGGATCCTCCCCGCTCAGGGGCCAGAGTCTCACGTCGGGGAGCCTCCACGGGACCGTGCAAACTGCGGACGGTCAGCCCGTCACCGGAGCTTCGGTGACCCTCGAGTCCCGCACCGGCGCCGCTCTCCTCAACCTCGAATCCGGCCGAGACGGGGCGTTCGACGCTCAGCTCCTTACTCCGGGGGAATATCGAGTGCTGGTGGAGCAGATCGGCTACCAGCCGCTTCGTGCGAGAGGAATCATCGTCACCGCAGGCGCCACGACCGTCGTGGTCATTACGGTCGAGCGGCGTCCGCCGCCGATCACCTCGGTGACCGAGGTCTCGAACCCGGGCGCACGGGGCGGACCCGCAGCGGGACTGCTGATCTCAGGGAGCGCACTGACGCCTTTCGACCGTCCGAGCGACCTCTCCGGGTTAGGCCGGGCAGCGCCTTCGCTGATCGCCCCGGGCGACGGACGCGGAGGATTCGGCCTCGGAGGTGGTGGGCTCCCGATGTCGGAGAGTCGGCTCTTCGTCGACGGAGTGCTGGAGACGATGATCCGGCACCCCGGGCTCCGGGCCGAGCCGGTGAGCACGCCGCTCTTTTCGCGCAACGCGTTCAATCAGGTGCAATTCCTCGGACTCGCGAGCGATGCCGAATGGCGTGGGGTGCAGGGGACACTGGTGTCCGCTCAGAGCCGGAACGGCGGCGGGCGCGGCTTCACGTTCGCGCCGTACGCCAACTTCTCTTCGGCGAAACTGGGGCAGAACTCCCTCGACAATCCCGGCGACAGCACCGGCACCTCGTTCCAGCTGGGTGCCGCGCTCAATGCCGCCATCGTTCCCGACACCGCCCATCTCTTCATCGAAGGCGGATACCAGTCGCTCGAGCAGCCCACCGCTCTCCCCTGGGCCAATGACACCAGCCGCTTCAATGGGCAGCCCGCTTCGCTCGCTGAGCAGGTTCCGGCGATCGGTTCCGCCGCCTATCAGACAGCACTCGGTCCCTTTGCTGCGCCCGTGGTGCGCAGTTGGAAGGGCGGCCACGGTCAGGCGCGGCTCGACTGGCAGCTCGGGCGCACCAATCATCTGATGGCACGACTCGGCTTCGTCAGCTGGAAGGAACAGAATCCCCTGCTCGGGTCGGACGTCTTCAACGGCGCCGGGACCAGCCTCAAGGGACGCGACCTGTCGGGCGCTGTCGGCGTGACGTCCTCCTCCGGTACGGTGGCAAACGAGCTTCGGGCCGGATTCAGCATGGCGAAGCGTGAGTGGCTGGGCGCCACACTCGCCGGTACCGTAATCTCGGGCGACGGCATTGCATTCGGTACCGCGCCGACACTTCCCGCGACCTTCGATGTCAAACGAGTCGATATCTCCGACGCTGTGCAGTACGTGGTCGGATCGCATCGCTTGAAGGGCGGATTGAGCCTCGGACTGACGAGTTACGATCAGGATTATCGCTACGGATCTGCCGGTCTCTTTCAGTTCGGAGATCTCGATCGGTTTGCTGCGGGGCAGGGAACCTACTTTCAGGTGACCGGCGCACCCGGCTCGGCAAAGTTCAGCCTCAAGTCACCGGGAGTCTTCCTCGGGGATACTTGGACCGCTTCGCCGGAAATCCAGTTGCAGGCAGGAGTCCGCTACGAGGCGCAGGTCCTTCCCAAAAACAAGATTGCCGCCGACACCGCATGGACCAACTCCAGCGGCATCGCGAACAACTTCACTCCTGGCTCCGGCAAGGGCTTCTTTTCTCCTCGCGTCGGCTTCGTCTGGAACGTACGCGGCGAGTGGGTCGTCAGGGGCAGTGGTGGACTCTACAACGGAGAAATCGACCCTTCGCTCTTCGCCGAGGCGCTGCTCTTCGATGGTGCGTCCAATGTGGTACGCGGTCAGGGGACTTTTCCAAATTGGCCCGCCGCGCCCTCGGCGGCCCTGGCGCCATCCGCGGGAAAGCGACTGACGCTCTTCTCCAACACATACAAAGCTCCGCGCACGGCCAAATTCGAATTCGGAGTCGCGAGGAGCATCCGCGGTGGAACGACTCTTTCGGTCGGCGGAAGCTACGGTCACAGCGATTACCTGCTTCGCCGCACCGATCTGAATCTCGCCGAGTCGGGGGGGCAGACGACGCAGGAGGGGCGCCCGGTGTACGGGATGCTCGTTAAACAGGGCTCCCTGGTCACGGCCGCTCCCAAGTCCAACCGCGTGTTCGACGCCTTCGACATGGTGAGCGGGCTCGCGCCGACGGGATACGTCGATCATTACGAAGTGAATGCCACGCTGGACCACCGTGTCAGCCGCGGGCTCTCTCTCGATGCCTCCTATACATATGGCAAGACGACCGACAATCTGGTCGGGCTGCTCCAGGCCGATCCCGCCGATCAGATTGATCCGTTTCGTGACGGGTTGGCAGGCGGCGGGGACTGGACTGCGGGCCGCTCCGACCTCGATGTGACCCACCGTGTGGCGGCGGCGCTCGAGTACAAAAGCGCTGGGAGTCGTCCGATGATCTTCGGCGCCCGGTGGCGCTGGCGGTCGGGGCTTCCGTTCACTCCCGGATTTCGTCCCGGAGTGGACCTCAATGGCGACGGGGGCGGCAACAATGACCCCGTTATGGTGGATCAGGGCGGCATTGCCGCCTGTCCCGACGCGGTCGGTGGAGGCTTTGCCCCTCGCAACAGCTGCCGGGAGTCCGGAGTGCAGGCCCTCGATCTCCGCCTCGCGGTGGGCCTCCCGGTCACGATCCGTTCCGGCGGGAACCTCTTCCTCACGGTGGATGCGTTCAACGTCGTGAGCTCGGCCACCGGCGTAGTCGACAAGGCGTTCTTCCTCATCGATCCCGCCGGCGTCCTTGGCTCCGGGACGGGTGGTACCGTGACGGTTCCCCTGATCGCCAATCCTCGTTTCGGCACCCTGCTGAGCCGTCGCGCGGAGCCCAGGCTCCTGCGCGTCGGCCTCAAGATGGAGTATTGATACCCGTGCGCACTCTTCATCGGGCGGTCATCGCCCTCGCCATCACCGCCGTCGCCGCGTGCGACAATGCCGGCAGCGACCTTGGATTCGGGGCGTCGGAAACCACGGCGGTCACGGTCGGAGTGTATCTCGACCGCGACGGTTCGCGCACCTTTACCCCGCCGCTGGATACCCTCTTCGCCAATGCGCGCGTAGCATTGCTGCT
>Ga0070707_100004340_pt1 | contig 13284 bp, 11 predicted proteins | sample KBSK5502metaG_FD_65468 | JGI IMG/M metagenome (GOLD analysis project Ga0070707, IMG submission 65468) | Corn, switchgrass and miscanthus rhizosphere microbial communities from Kellogg Biological Station, Michigan, USA - KBS K5-50-2 metaG | ecosystem: Host-associated > Plants > Roots >... | reverse complement strand
CATTTATTCGGCGTCGCCGGTTTGCGGCGATGGAACAGTCCGGCTACCTTCCGGGCTCACACCGCAGCCCTGCACTATCATGGGCGTCGATCGCAACCTGCGTACTCCCTATGTGAGTAAATGGAACATCGATTTCCAGCACGCGATCACGAATAACCTTTCCATCGATGTCGCTTACGTTGGGAATCACGGAACGAAATTGGTCGGCCTGATCGATTTGAATCAGCCGCAGTTGGTCGGAGGCTTCAGTCCCGGTTGGGGAAATCCGGCGATCGCGAGCAGTCCCGCGGGGAAGTGTATTGCCAGCGCCCCCCGGTTTGATAACTGCACTCCGGACACGGATGCGGAGGCGGCAGCCCGGCCATTTGCGGGCAAGTTTCCATATCTGAGCTATATCAGCTGGCTGTCAAATAACAATTGGTCCAACTACCATGGACTGCAGCTATCGATGACGCAGCGGACGTCGCATGGCGTGTCGTTCGTTCTCGGGTATACGTTCGCTCATGCCCTCGCGACGTCTCCGGACAACTGGAGATTCAGTAGTCCCATCAACTCTGGTGATCTCCGAAGTCTGTATGGATCGAGCGAATTCGATGTCAGGCATCGGATGACATATTCCGTGACCTACGCCATCCCCGGAAAGAAAACGCCCGGTCAAATACTCGAAGGCTGGTCTCTGAATTCCATTTTGTCGATGCAAAGCGGTCTGCCGTGGGGTGTGAACGACAACACGACCGATTTCAGCGGAACCGGTGAAACCAACGCTCAGGCCTCGGTTGGTGAACGCTGGAATTTCTTTGGGAGTCCGGACGACTTCAAAACCACCAAGGCATTGCTCAACACCAACGGCGGCGCCGGCGGCATTCCTTATTTTCCGGGAACCAGCAATGCGAATTGTTTAGCGAAAGCTCAGGCCGCCGGGCCTCTGGCTGTGGCATCGCTGACGAACCTGGGTTGTTACGTCTCCGGGAACTCGATGCTCATTCCTCCGGCGTACGGAAGCTATGGCACGCTTGGCCGCAGTGTGTTCCGAAGCATGCCTTACTACAATTGGGATCTGTCGCTGACGAAGGCGTGGAAGTTCAAAGAACGCATCACGAGCCAGTTCCGCGCCGAGTTCTTCAACGTCCTGAATCATCCGAATATCTCGAACCCGTTCGGAGGACCTGGCGGCGATGGTACCTTTACGGATCCCTCTGGCACCGGGGGCACCAGTTTCGGCTTCCGTCCTCAAACGCCCGATGTGACCAGTTCGAATCCCGTGCTGGGATCCGGCGGCCATCGCGCGATTCAACTGGGGCTGAAGATCATTTTCTGAAAATTCAACCCAAGGCGCGTTGGATTAGAGGATTTCGCGAAAATCAAATTGGAAACCCGGCAAGACAGGATCGCCGTACAGGACTTCCGGTTTTTCGAGTTCCTGAACGGGTTCGGACGGGCGATAGATGTAAGCGCGGTTGTCGATGGGGTCCAGAAGCCACGCCAGTCTGACGCCGTTGGCGATGTATTCCTGCATCTTCGCCTTCAGCCTCTTCATGCGATCGTTTCGCGAACGAACTTCAACGATAAAATCCGGAGAGATGGGAGGTGTAAACCTTTCCTGCTCTTCTTCCGTCAGCGCAGCCCATCGGCTTTTCAGAATCCAGGCGGCATCGGGCGATCGTTTCGCTCCATTCGGTAAGGCGAAGATCGCAGAGGCGTCATACACATAGCCGGTGCCGTTCTGATCCGACCATGCGGATAGCCGGTAGGCAATCCGGACGTGCTTCCGGCTCGTCGTGGGCCTGTTCGGTGACATGATAATCAGCTCTGCCGCGCCGCTCATTTCGATATCAAGTTCTTCATTGTCGCGACAAAGGCGGAAAAACTGATCGTCCGTGAAGCCGAGGTCCCGGATATCCAGAACGAGATAAATCTCACTCTCAAAATCAGTTAATGACTCACTTGTCATACTGTCTTTAACTTTGATCATATTCCGCCCGAGCTGATCCAAGCAATTCCGGTTCCTGGCGGATAATTAAACTTAATGAAAAGTCTGATCACGTCGTTTGCGATTGATCAGCGTCTGGATGCAGCGACGTCGTTCCTGGAGCGTTTTGCCGGAGAACAGGTGCTGGTGCTCGCTTCGACGCGGATGGCGGCGGATGAGCTGGTTCGCGCCATTTGTTTGAGGAACGGCGCCGTCTTCGGCGTGCATCGATTCACGTCTGCGCAGCTCGCGATTCAGGCTGCAACGAAGCGTCTCTCCCAGGATGGGAAGACCATACTCGCCGGTGTGGCAGTGGACGCACTCGCCGCTCGGGCCGTCCACGCCTGTCGCGAACGCGGTGAATTGCATTGGTTTGAATCAGTCGCCCGAACGCCGGGATTCTTCCGCGCACTTGCATCAACACTTATCGAGTTGCGGGTAAACCGCATTGAACCGGAACGGTTGAGGAACTCCGGAACGTCTGGAGAGGATCTCGCCGCACTTTTGAAAGAATTCAACTCCAATCTGGATCAGACTGCTGTCGCAGATTTGGCCGCAATCTATCAGACTGCAGTGGACGCCATCCGTAATGGCGAATTTCCCACAAGCACATTGCCGACTCTGCTTCTCGAGATCGCACCGCTTTCTTTTGTCGAACAGGCATTCGTTCGTGCGCTGGCCGGGCAGTCGTCTGAGGTAATGGCCACAGCTCACGCCCGCGATGAAGAGTCGGTTGCAATTCTCGCAAGCATCCTCGGCGTGTCTCCAACGGTTGCCGAAACAACTGAGCAGTCCGGTGCGCTGGGCCGGCTGGGCCGGCTGGATCGCCTTCGCCGGCATGTGTTCCGGATCGAGAGTCCACCGGCCGGCTCGGACGATCAAACAGTTGATTTTCTTTCCGCAACGGACGAGAGCCGGGAATGCGTCGAAATCGCGCGTACGGTCATAGCTGCTGCGGCCGCGGGTACACCGTTCGATCGTGTCGCGGTCCTGCTGCGTAATCCCGACCTTTATCAACCTCTATTAGAGGACGCGTTTCGGCGTGCGGGCATTCCCGCCTTTTTTACTCGGGGCGCACGCAGGCCTAATCCTGCGGGGCGTGCGTTACTGGCCTTGCTGGCGTGCACATCCGAACGGCTTTCCGCATCCCGCTTTAGCGAGTACCTCTCGATTGGCCAGGTGCCCGATCTTCAGGAGCAGATGGAGACATTGTCCGGCCCGCCATGGGTGACCGCTCAAGGTCAATTGTTCCCGGAATTGTCGATGCCGGCCGAACGCTCCGAGGACCATTCAACCGCAGACGCCGCTTCGGGCGTGATCTCCGGAACACTGCGGGCGCCCCGGCGTTGGGAGCGTCTGATCGTCGATGCGTCAGTCATCGGCGGTTATGACCGGTGGGTGCGGCGGCTTGCAGGCCTTGAAGAAGAATTGCAAAAGCAAATCAAGGAGCTGGGGGCGGATGACGAACACATTCGCCTCCGGCTGGAGCGCGAGCTCGACCACCTCGGCACACTTCAACGTTTCGCTCTGCCGATTATTCATTTTCTCGATCGGACTCCTGGAAACACCGGGTGGAATGAATGGCTCGATTGGCTCGAGCGGCTCACGACGATGGCGATTCGTCAGCCGGAAACCATACTGTCGGTTCTCGCCGAATTGCGGCCGATGGGCACTGTTGGTCCTGTTGGTCTCGATGAAGTTCGAGAAGCGCTCTCCGAGAGATTAACGTTCCTCCGCGTCGAACCGGCCGAAAGACGTTATGGAAAAGTTTTCGTCGCAACCATCACGGAGGCAGCCGGCTTATCGTTCGATACCGTATTCCTCCCGGGACTTGGTGAAGACATCTTCCCGAGGAAAATATTCGAGGATCCGCTTCTCCTGGATGCGCAGCGGGCGGCAATCGGCCCCGAATTGCAGACGCAGGACATCCGTTTCCGCCGGGAACGCATGCTGCTTCACAATGCGGCGGCCGCTGCGCATTCCCGGTTATGGCTCTCGTATCCGCGGATGGACCTCGGACAGGGGCGGGCGCGCAGCCCGTCGTTCTACGCTCTCGATGTGCTGCGCGCGATCCATGGAAAGATTCCGGACCTGCGAACGGTCCAGCAACGCGCGACGGAAACATCGCAGTCCCAAATCGGCTGGCCCGCCCCGCGCCGTGCGGGTGTTGCCATCGATGATGCCGAGTACGATTTAGCCGTCATCGGCGGCGCTATGCGAAAACCTTCGGCAGATGAGCGGCGCGGCCTCGGCCAATATTTGATGCATGTGAATCCTTCACTCGCGAACTCGCTGCGCGGCCGCTGGTCACGATGGGATTCCCGCTGGTCTCCATCCGACGGCGTAGTCCTGGAACAAAAAGACACGGCGCGGGAACTCCTGCAACAGTACCGGTTGACGGCACGTCCTTACTCCGCCACCGCTCTTCAACACTTCGCCGCGTGTCCCTACAAATTTGCTTTGTACTCAATCTATCGTCTTCGGGCGCGTGACGAAATCGCCGAACTCGAACGCATGGACGCGCTCACGCGAGGGAGTCTGTTTCATGCGGTTCAGTTTCATCTGCTCTCTCGTCTGAAATCACAGAACATGCTGCCGATCACCACCACCAATCATTCCGCCGCGGCTGCGGCTGCGGACGAGGTGCTGCAAGAGATCGCGGATCGTTACCGGGAAGAGCTTGCGCCCGCCATTCTCCGGATCTGGGACAGCGAAGTAGAAGGCATGCGCTGGGATATTCGCGGTTGGATTCGGCAGGTGGCATTCGCCCCGGACGCGCTGGAGTGGAAGCCGCGATGGTTTGAACTCGCGTTCGGCCTGGCATCTGATCCAGAGCAGGATCCGGAAAGCTCGGCGAATCCCGTCGATTTGCCCGCCGGCATGCATTTACGTGGGTCGATCGACATGATCGAGGAAAAAGGCGAGCGCATTCGCATCACCGATCACAAAACAGGCCGGGCTCCATCAGAGCCCCTTCAATTCGTCGGAAAAGGAGAGGTCTTGCAGCCGCTGCTCTACGCCGAGGCTGCTGAGGTATTGCTTCGCAAGATCCCCGATCAGTCGCGGCTTTTTTACTGTACGGAAACGGGCGGGTATCGGTTGATTGAGATTCCCATCAACGAGGAGTCGCGCGCTGCGATTCAAAGAGTCGTCAACTTAATCGACCACTCGATCGCCAGTGGTTTCCTTCCGGCGGCTCCGCGAAACAAGGCCTGTCAGTACTGTGACTATCATATGGTTTGCGGTCCTTATGAAGAGATCCGCACGCAGCGAAAGCGGCAGGACGCTCTGTTATCCGTAAAGGAACTGCGCGAGATCCTATGACATCCGACGACGCGGCCCGGCAGCGTATTCGGACAGCCCTCGACGAAAGCTTGATCGTCGAGGCCGCGGCAGGCACAGGCAAAACTTCGGAGCTGATTCACCGTATCGTTGCCATCCTTCGCAGCGGCCGCACATCGGTCGATCGCATCGTGGCCGTGACATTCACACGCAAGGCAGCCGGCGAGCTGAGGCTTCGGCTGCGCGTGGAATTGGACAGCGCGCGAGGATCGGCCGCGAATACAAACGAGGACTCGAACGAGATTCGCAACCTCGAAGACGCGCTTGCCCGGCTCGAGGAAGCGCGCATCGGCACGATCCACTCATTTTGCGCGGAAATCCTGCGCCAACGGCCGGTCGAAGCGCAGCTTGCCCCTGGCTTCGAGGAAATTGATGAAGCTCAGCAGGCGCGCCTGTATTCTCGCGCCTTCGATACCTGGATTCAGCGGCGCCTCGAGCAAATGCCGCCGGGCCTGCGTCGAGCGCTGAGCCGGTTTTCAGTTGCGCGGAGCGCAAGCCCGATAGGGCGCAGCCTCAACCAACGATCGACTCAGGACAATCAACCTCTGGACCGGCTCCGTCACGCAGGATGGCAGCTTGTCCAGTGGCGTGACTTTCGACAGTGCTGGCGGCGGGATTCTTTTGATCGCGACCAGGAGATCGAACAACTCATCAGCGACCTGTCGGTCCTGGCAAGACTCGCTGCCGAATGTAATGTGCCAGGTCATCCTCTGCGGCAACGCCTGCAGTGCGTCATCGATTTCATGTCCAGACTGCAGCGCGCCGAACAGATCGGGCGCCGCGATATGGATGAACTGGAAGCCCTGTTGATCCGATTGCCCGCTCAGCTCAGCAAATCGACCAGGAAAGGACCGCGAGGGTTCTCCGCCGAATTCTCCCGGGATCAGGTTATCGAGAAAACAGACCAGATGATCGATGCGTTGAACCTCTTCATCGAGCGCAGCAATGCCGATCTGGCCGCACTGCTGCAGTCCGAAATGCAGGACCTGATCGAGCTTTACGAAGACCTGAAGGTTCGTTCGGGAAAAGTCGACTTTGTCGATTTGCTGATTCGAACTCGAAACCTGATCCGTGACGATGGCGATGTCCGCCGCTTGCTTCAGAATCGTTTCAGCCACATCTTCGTTGATGAATTCCAGGACACCGATCCGGTGCAGGCCGAGATTCTCGTTATCCTGTCGGCCGATGATCCTGATCAAACCGAATGGCGCGAGGTCCGGCCCAGGCCGGGCAAGCTGTTTCTGGTCGGCGATCCCAAGCAATCGATCTATCGATTCCGGCGCGCCGACATCATTCTCTATCAGGAGCTTTGCGCGAATCTGGCTGCAAAAGGCATCGCGACGGTATACCTCAGCCATAGCTTTCGGGCAGTGAAACCGATTCAGGACGCGGTGAATGCCGCATTCGCGCCCGAAATTCAGAGAAACGAGGAAACAGGCCAACCAGCCTACGTCGCATTGGAAGGAGGCGAAGCACCAGGCGAACAACCGAGCGTGATAGCGCTTCCGGTGCCTCATCCATATGGAAAACGCGAGATCGCGAAGTGGGCCATCGACGAATCTCTGCCGGGAGCACTCGCGGCATTCGTGGATTGGCTGATTCGGGAAAGCGGATGGAAAGTGCGCAATCCCGATTCGCCTGAGTCGCTCATACCCGTCAAGTCGGAACACGTCGCGATTCTCTTCAGGCGATTCATGACATGGCGCGAGGACGTGACCCGCAATTATGTCCACGCGCTCGAGGCGCGGAATATACCCCATCAGCTCTGGCAGGCCCGATCCTTTCATCAGCGTGAGGAAGTGGAAACCATTCGAGCTGCGCTGAACGCCATTGAATGGCCGGACGACGAGCTTTCGGTCTTCGCGACATTGAAAGGAAGCTTGTTCGCCATCCGCGACAGTCTGCTGTTGCGTTTTCGCCACGAAGTTGGACCGTTTCATGCATTCCGTCCGATTGCTGATGGCGTGTCGCCGGACTTTCAATCAATTCGTGAAGTATTGGGCAAGCTTGCGGACCTGCATCGGAGGCGGAATCGGCACCCTGTGGTGGAAACCGTCAATTCCGTGCTGGAAATGGCGCGCGCTCACGCTGCATTCGCTCTGCGGCCCTCCGGTAGTCAGGTTCTTGCGAACGTCTACCACATTTGTAATCTCGCACGCGCATACGAACTGGCCGGCGGCTTTTCCTTTCGTGGTTTTGTCGAACAGTTAAATGAGCAGGCCGAGTCGGAGGAGAGCGGCGAAGCGCCGATTGCGGAAGAGGGCGCGGAAGGCGTGCGGATCATGACTGTCCACGCGGCCAAAGGCCTGGAGTTTCCCATCGTCATCCTGGCGGACATTACCGCGAATCTGGCCGGCGAGCCTGATAAGCATATCGATGCCGGCCAGAATCTCGCTGCGTTGCGGCTGTTGGGTTGTGAGCCATGGGAATTGATCGATTTTCGCAACCAGGAACACGAACGAGATCTGGCCGAAGGAATAAGAGTCGCGTATGTAGCCGCGACCCGCGCGCGCGACTTGCTTGTCGTCCCGGTTGTCGGAGACAAACCTTTGGATGACAGTTGGCTTTCGTCGCTCAATAAAGCGTTATACCCGGCCAAAGGAAAATCTCGCGAGAGCCAGACTGCTCCCGGCTGTCCCGCATTCGGCGGGGCGTCCGTAATGTCACGTCCAATGGAGTACGACGGATCGGAAGAATTTTCGGTCAAACCCGGACTTCATCATTCGGTTGTGTGGTGGGATCCCGCGTTATTGAACCTTGATGTGAAAGGAAGCTTTGGTCTCCGCATGGAGGAGATCCTGGGCGAAGGTCCAGCCGCTGCATCCGGCCGGATCGAATACGAACAGTGGAAGTCTGCCCGCCAACAATCAATTGAGCGCGGCCAGTCGCGAAGCTTGGACGTCTTCCTCGCCACAGATGCCCTGGAGCCGCCGCCCGGCTACGCCGATCGTGTCCAGGTCGAACGCGTCCAGCGGGAGGAATCGCCTCCCCAGGGCGCCCGATTCGGCTCTCTCGTTCACCTCATCCTTCGCGATGCCGAACTAGATTCCTCCCTCGATGCGATCCTCCGCCTCGCCGCCTCGCACGCTCGCCTATTAGACGCCCCGCCCGAAGAAGTTCACGATGCCGCCCATCGCGTCGCCGCCGCGTTACAGCATCCTCTGCTTAACCGCGCCCGCCACTCGAGCCGCTCTTACCGCGAATTACCGCTCTTAATAAAGGATGACGGCCTGGGGCTACTCGAAGCCGTCATCGATCTCGCATTTCTCGAAGACTCCAGCTGGGTCGTCGTCGACTTCAAAACCGACGCCGAAGACCCTCACCGCCTCCGAAGATACCGCCGGCAGGTGGGCTGGTACCTCCATGCCATCGAAAAAGCCACCGGAACCGCGGCAGCCGCTGGATGGCTTTTACATGTCTAGATCGTTGTTGCTCACAACTCCTGCATCTCAGCGAATATAGGAAAATGTTCACTGAACTCTCCGAACCGTATCCACTCGCTAGAATATAAGGTTGTCCCACGTGTTCCATCGATTTCTACTCTCCCCGTATTTAGTTAACTCCATGCGAGCCGGATAGGAATGATTAGCTCGAAACTGGCATAATGCCATATTGTGTTATGGTATCAATGCTGGTAAATTGGAGCTATGTCGGCCAATCGCAAAATCACGCTCGAACTTCCTGAAGATTTGCTCCGAAAAGCGCAAGAGTGTACCGGCGAGGGAGTGACAGCGACTATTCGCCGAGGCCTTGAGCTACTTGCAACCTCGACAGCATATGCCGGACTCCAGAAGCTACGCGGCAAGGTCAGGTTCTCGATCAGGCTCAAAGATTTGCGAAACGACCGGTGATCGCAGCAGATTCAAGCTCTTTTATCGCGCACTTGTCGGGCGATCAAGGAGAGGATGTCGAGATTCTCGACCAGGCATTGTCGGACCGTCTGGTAGTGTTGCCGCCTGTAGTCTTGGTTGAGCTCCTGAGCGATCCTAAACTTCATTCATCAGTATCCGATCTCCTCAAAGCTCTGCCACTCCTGGAAACAAGAAACGGTTATTGGGAGCGGGCAGGGGCACTACGTAACAAAGCTCTATCCAGAGGCCGAAAAGCCCGGCTGGCAGATACGCTAATCGCTCAAAGCTGTTTGGACCATGACGTTCCTCTGATCGCTCGTGATCGAGACTTTCGCACATTTGCAGCATTCGCAGGGCTAAGACTACTGCCGCCGCGTTAGTTGTGTCTTGTCAATATTCGCCGGCCAGAGAATGGGTTGAACAGAACGGGGGTCCATGATCAGTGAACACGATTGCATTGTATTGACTGAAGATGTACCCGCTGAAGGGTTACAAGCGGGCGACGTGGGAACGGTCGTCCATATTCATCCCCGGGCAACCGCGTATGAAGTCGAGTTCGTCACGCTTACGGGGCAGACTTTTGCTGTGGCAACGATTGCCGCGAATCAATTACGTCTAGTCAGATCGCGCGATCTCACCCACGTCCGGGAACTTGTTTCCTGATTGCTATCCGGCCAATGGCCACAGATAAACAAGCCCAACGGGCTCTATCCTCCGGGCCTTCACCTGACAAGGTCCGCGAATGCGATCGGGCTCGGTTTGCAATTCATTTTCGAGGCTATCGAGTCGTTTCGCCCAGAACCGCTTGTCCAGTTCCTGCTGAGCCATCGCGCGCGGAGCGAACCCATCGCGCCATGCTAGCCAAGGACCAGGAGCTGCCCATTCCGGACCTAGAACATCACACCGCCCCATAAATTTTGAGTAGAACGCGGTCAAAGTTGACTCGAACGCGAAAAGTCAGGGCGTCGCTTTGAATACGATTGTGGGGGGACGCACACCTCGTTGAGGGGAGGGGAACAATCGATTGTGGGGGTACCCACGGTTTGTTGTAGGGAGGGGGACAGTTGAACCGTGAGGCTCCGAGTTGTTGTGGAAAAGGACGAGGGTGAATCGTGAGGCCCCCGACAACGCGTTGTAGCAGAGGGACAGTTGATCGTGGGGGGTCCCACTGTTCATTGTAGGGAGGGGGACAGTTGAACCGTGAAAGTTCCGACTTGTTGTGAAAGAGGACGAGGGTGAATCGTGGGGCCCCCGACAACGCGTTGTAGCAGAGGGACAGTTGATCGTGGGGGGTCCCACGCTTTGCTGTGGGGAGGGGTGCGCGCCGACAGCCGACGAAGGCTACACGGTAGACCTTCGCGGCTGTCAAAGCGCCGCCGTTCACTAGACGGGTGGCGCCGTTGGCGTGGACGTGGCCGCTGCTGCGGCTGCGGTTGTGGGAGGGGGTACATGCGCGCCGTTGCCATTGGCTGGCGTTTTCGCGGTCCTGGGCTTGCGACCGAAGTGCTTACCCAACTGGTTTGCGGCAACTTCTAATTCGGGCCCGGCAAAGCGGCTCGAAGCGGATCCGTAGACCGTGCGCGCTGCGGCATAGGCCTGACTGCCGACCTGCATTACCGTGTCGTCGATCTGCCGCATCAGTTGACGCAATGTGAGCTGGATCGAGGACAGGTATGCCACCAGTTGCATGTCGCCAATCATTTCGTTCACATCGAACGCGACCGGAAGCACCGTTGGGTTTTGAACGGCGACATCCAGGGCTTCTTTGATGAACGCTTGAACCTTGCCGCCGCTTCTCGGAATACTTCTGCGGTCTGCGGGGTCAAGGTTGATCAGAAACGGAAGCTTTTGCTTCAGCGAAGCAAGCGCCGCCTTGACGGCTGCCTGATCCTCCGCTGTAAGGACACTTGCTTTAATCGATACTGTGTTCATAGGAACCTCCTTTTGTGAATTTCGAACGGTTCCTATAAGGCAGGCAGCGTTCCCACCTAACGCGATGGGCTCTTCTAAGATTTATCAATGACTTAGGAACGCGGCGTGAAAATAAGAGTCGTTTCTCATCTACGCCGGCGTAGATGCCATCTACGCCAGCGTAGATGGATTCATGTCGGGTTGCTGCCAACCGCGAGCAGGTGAGCGCTGGCTCCCTGTATCGAGGGCTCCGATTCGAGACGCCGTGCGAGCGTCAGCAAATCGCGTTTGCGTCGTGGATCGCGCCAGCGCGTGTCGAAGTCGGGCAGGATCCAGGCGGGGCCTTCGATGCCAAACACATGTACGTCGGCGAAGCCGGCTTCAAGAACTTCGGTTTTTAGTTCGTCGGGGCGGTGAAATTTGGCGGTCGTGAAGTATTCTGGATTTCCGGTTGTGTTTCGATGGATGCCTTCTTCGAGGTCGGCGGTGACGATCGCCTGAAACGTTGGGTCTTTCAGCAAATCTCTCGAGACACCATCTAATATGGATGCGCATCGCGAGATTCCGGCAACGAAGACTTTTCCGCCGGGCTTCAAGACTCGCAATGCTTCCTTCAGCGCCTGTAAACGATCTTCGCGATGAATGAGGTGATAGAGCGGACCCAATTCGAGAACCACATCAACTGAAGCATCACTCCACTTGAGTGCGCGTGCGTCACCGACGCCGCACGAAGCGATGCGGTGGGACCCCGCATCACTTCGTTGCTGGGCTTGCGAGACCAGACCCTCGACGGGATCGATAAGATGAACTTCGTATCCCAGGTCTGCAAGCCAGAGGGCATATGCGCCGGGCCCTCCGCCGACGTCGAGAATGGTAGCCGGCGGTTTCGGGAGCCTTTCAGCCAGCAACTCTTTCGTGCGTTCGAATTCCAGCTGAAACGGGCCGGTGCTCAGCCGCTCCGCTTCCGGCGTTGTCTCGTAGAATCTTCGAATCTCGTCATCTGTCATCAGGCAGTTCCGTCGAGCCGTTGTGATCCTCGAGGTACACCTCGGGTAAACCTGTTGCCGTTCCGGGAATGTTCCAGATCACCCGGTGGGCCTGATCGTCCGTTGTTTTGTTTCGAATATGTCCATATCGGGCATATTGGGAACGAACGTCTGCGTGCCGAAAAACATCTTGTCCTCCTGGACTAATCCGAGAACCTTGGCACGACATTTGCAAAGCTAAAAGCCATGACAATTACAACCGCCAAGGTCAAACACGTACGAGCCAGTAATATTTGGTCATTCGTAAACGGAAAAGGCGAATTGACCTTCGAAGAGCACAAGCATCTTAAGCAATGCAAGCACTGCGACGCGATCTTTAAGCACTTCGCGATTTACCCGGAGCCTGCCAGCCTCGACCCGATCGTCGAAGAGTCCAAACAGGCCGCCTGATCTAGAAAATTTCCATTCCTGAGCGGCCGCGCTTTTCTGTCGCGCTTTATTCCAACCGCCTCACCTGTTTCCGTAATCGAAGCCCGCCCGATTTAAGCCCTCGTTTGACTTGTTCTGCGCGCGGTGATAGGTTCGCGCCGCATTTCACGTTTTGTGCTGAATATAAAATTTTTTGTAACTGCAGGAGGTCCAGGTGGATTCCCTGAAACTTTCGAAGGTGTTTTGGATTGTTGGTGGGGCTTTGATCTTATTCGTTGCCCCGGTTTCCGCATTCGCGCAGGGCGGAAGCACGGGACGAATCATGGGCGCTGTTTCAGATTCGACGGGCGCTGTGATCGGAGGCGCCACCGTGTCGATCATCGATACGCAACGAGGCGTGACGCGCACGCTCACGACAGACGAAGTCGGAGCTTATAACGCGCCTGAATTGATTCCCGGAACGTACGTTGTGAAAGCCGAATTTCCGGGCTTCAAAGCAACGGAACGTCAGAACATCGTGGTCGAGGTCGGCAAAGAATATCGCGTCGACCTTTCAGTTGAGCCCGGCGAACAGTCCGAGAAAGTCACAGTGACTGAAGGCCTGCCGCTGGTTGAAACGACAACCGGCTCGCTGGGCGGCACGATCAGCAATGCGCTGATCGCCGAACTCCCCGTCCAGGGCCGCAATTTCCAGAAGCTGCTCGAGCTTCGGCCGGGCACGTATCTTGCTCCCGGCAGCGGAAAGTGGAGCTTGAGCTCGAACGGAATGCGGCGCGAGCACAATGTGTACATTCTC
>Ga0070707_100004336_pt1 | contig 13288 bp, 9 predicted proteins | sample KBSK5502metaG_FD_65468 | JGI IMG/M metagenome (GOLD analysis project Ga0070707, IMG submission 65468) | Corn, switchgrass and miscanthus rhizosphere microbial communities from Kellogg Biological Station, Michigan, USA - KBS K5-50-2 metaG | ecosystem: Host-associated > Plants > Roots >... | reverse complement strand
GAGGCGCGCCACGAAACGCTCCAGTCCGATCGCGAAACCACCGTGCGGCGGCATGCCCGAGCGAAATGCCTCGAGGTACCCGGCGAGAGGCTCGGACGACATGCCGCGCTCGGCGAGCGCCGCGATGTAGTCCTCGTAGCGATGCAGCCGTTGCCCACCGGTCGTGACCTCGAGCCCGCGGAAGAGCAGGTCGAAACCGCGCGCGAATCCCGGACGCTCAGGGTCGGGATGCGTGTAGAAGGGCCGTTTCGAGAGCGGAAAGCCGGCGACGAAGAGGAAGTCCGATTTCCAGCGCGCCACCGCCCATTCGCCGAGCGCTCTCTCATGGGCGGGCGCCAGATCTGGTTTGTCGCGCACTCCGATTAGTTCCTGGGCGGCACTCAAGTCGATGGCCGGGATCTCCGTCGGAACGTCAGGGAATACGACGCTCGCCTCAGGTGACGACGCCCGGCAGGCATCGACCATCCCGGCGATCGCTTCGCGAAGCACGGCCATGACCGAACGGTGGTCGTCGATGAAGCCCATCTCAGCATCGAGGGAGCAGTACTGGTTGAGGTGCCGCGGAGTGTCATGCGGCTCGGCGCGGAAGACCGGCCCTACCTCAAAGACGCGCTCGAGCGAGCCGACAAGGATCTGCTTGTAGAGCTGAGGACTCTGCGCGAGGTTGGCGGTTCGGCCGAAGTAGTCGACCGCGAAGCAGTTCGCGCCGCCTTCGGTCGCGCCGGCGACGATCTTCGGCGTGAACACTTCTGTGAAACCGAGGCGGCGAAGGGCCCCGCGAAACCCCTCAGCCGCAGCGGCGACCAGTCGCAGGGCGCTTCGTCGCGTCGGGTGTCGCAGCGCTACAGCCGCATGATCGAGCGTCGTGGGGAGCGTCGCGCCGATCGACGGGCGGAACAGCTCGAACGGCAGCGTCTGCGAGGGAGCCCCGAGCACACGCACATCTGCCTCACGGAGTTCCGCTCCGCCGGGCGCTCTTTGGTCGGCCACCACCATCCCGCGAACTTCGACCGCGGACTCGATCGTTGGGACCGACGCAGCTTGCTTCGGGTCGACCGCCACCTGGACGGTTCCGCTGCGGTCGCGGATCACGAGGAACGTCACATTTGGCAGATCGCGACGGTTGTGCAGCCAGCCCTGAACGGTGACGTGCTCGCCGATGCGTCGCGCGAGGTCGCTTGCAAGGGTCCGCATGGCATCCTCCGACGTCGCCTCTCCTCGTGTGGACGAGGAGGCGCGCTCGGGTGCCACCACACTTCGCCGGCGGAGGTCGCCGGCCTTAGGGCCGATAACGGGGCCTGACCGCGAGAGATCTACGCCGATCCGATCGGTTTCTTCTCCGCGCTCGGGAGCGTCCATCGCTGGGCCTGATGACCGCACTCTCACCATCTGCGGCTCGCTGAGCTCAGGACACTTGCGATGCTCTCCGTCGATGCGTTGTTGAAAGTCTAGCGACTCGGCGGCCGCCGCCGCGCGGGGGGCAACTAGATCGTCAGCCTGTCATGAGGCGCGAAGGAGTACTCATGTTCCCGATCTATCCGGCGATCGCAGCGCGCTAAATTTTCGAGAGCGCCACAGTCCGCGCCGCCGTCCAGCGCGCCTCGTCCCACATGGCCCGCCCGGCCTGGAACGCGATGTGGCTCACGCCGATGTCCAATTCGCATAGACGCAGGCGTTCCGCGACGTTCGGCGCACCGGCGGCGCGGAAGTGCTCCGTCACTTCTTTATCCATGTCGATGCCGGCCCACCGCGCGCGATACCACGGCCACCAGAACATGAGCAGGGCCCAGTCATAGAGAAAGTCTCCGTAGATCGATGCGCCCCAGTCGAGCAGCACAACGCCGTCGCGGTCCGCGAGGACGTTGTAGTAGAGGAGATCGTTGTGCACGACGTGCCGCTCCTCGCTCGTGTAGCGGAGCAGGGTCCGCATCGCCGAGATGCCCGCATCGAATGCCTCCGCGCCGACCGGCGTGCCGCGGAGGCCCGCGCGGGCGCGCTCGATCGACGCATCGTCGAGCAGGCTCGCGCGCCAACTCGGGTACGGCGCGTTCCCGTCGCCATGCCACAAGCCGTAGCCGCGCGTCGTGGAGACATCGGCCTCACGAAGGCGGTCGAGCGCCCGGAAGAGCGCCGGCAAGATCGCGCGCATCCCGGGCTCGTCGAGCTCATCGATCGGCGTTCCGTGCACGCGCTCGGAGATCCCGTACGCACCGACCGGCATGTCACCGATCTCGACCATATGAGGGATGCGTAGATCGGGGGCCACCCACCGCTCGGCAAAGCGGTCCTTCTCGAGATCATCCCGGCGCTCGTGGAACCGGACTACGTAGTCGCGCCCTTTCTCGCGGAACGCGAACGCCGCCGACCAGAGGCCACCACTAAGCGCGACGACATCGATCGCGTCGTGGCCACGCGCGCGCAGCTCCGCCGTGGCCTGATCAGGGCTCAGTGAGATGGGCATCCCGTGACCCTAGGGGATGCAGACGGTGCGGCGGCGAGACGCGGTCCTGAACCTTCTCGCAGTCTGCCCGCGGGAGCACGCCTTGTATCTTCCAAGCGGTGGAGGAGCAGCGACTCATAGCGCGCTGGATGCGAGCCGAAGGGGAACGCTGTCGCTCGCAAGGCTCCTCGTTGTACGGCGATCTTCTCGGCCGGGCAGCGGAGGACGTCGAGGCAGTAGGACCTGTGTTCCACGCGACTCGGAGGTTTGCGGCGGACCCGCCCGGAAGCGTTCTACCCCTCCGGCTGATGGGTGCCGTTCACCGTCTCGCATTGAGTGGTGACGCGCCCGAGCTCGCTCGATGCCTTCCGTCTTTGGGTGGCTCGGCAAGGATCGAAGAGACATGGCAGGCGTTCCTTGCCACGATCGATCGGAATCAGGCTGTCCTTGAATCGCTGATCGCTCACCCGGTTCAAACGAACGAGGTTGGTCGGGCAGCTCCGCTTCTGGCGGGTTTCCTGGGCGTGGCGGCTGAGTTCGGATTGTCCCTCCGCCTGCTCGAGCTGGGGGCCAGCGCTGGTCTCAACCTGCGCTGGGACCGGTTCCGCTATGAATCAGGTCCTTGGCACTGGGGTCCTGCAGATTCACCGGTGGTTCTCCGAGACGCGTTCATCAAACCGCCGCACATCGTGAACGAGCGAATGCAGATCGTGGAGCGCCGCGGTTGCGATACCACCCCTCTGGACCCCACGCTCGAGACTGATGCACTCACGCTCCTCTCGTATGTCTGGGCTGACCAGCCCGCTCGCATCGCACGGCTTCGAGGCGCGATCGAAATCGCGCGGACGACACCGGCGGTAGTTGAGGCCCAGGACGCGCTTTCGTGGCTTGAGGGACAAACTCTCTTACGCACCGGGGTCGCGACGGTGGTCTTCCATTCGATCCTCCTTCAATACATGGCAGCCGAATCACGGGCTCGAGTTGGCGAGCTGATGGAGGCAGCGGGTGAACGGGCCACGAACACGTCGCCGCTCGCCTGGCTCTCAATGGAACCGGCGGGCGCAAGTGCTCGGACGCAGATCACTACGTGGCCGGGCGTGGCGACGAGAGTGATCGGCACGTCTCCTTTCCACGGCTTGCCGTTGACACTTCAGGCGGCATGACCTTGGACCGCCGACCGAACGAATGCGATGGGGGGAGGGGGTCCGATCGTTTTCACGATGGCGCCGCGGGAGCATCCTCTCGGCCCACGCACACGCCCGCGATATTGGCGATAGGGGGTCGGGTCCGTTGCTACCTGACTTAATCTTGATCCCGTGACCGCCGTCTATCTGCCGGAGGTCGGGTTCCGTCCTGCCGGCGTTCGCCTCGTCCGGCCGGTAAACACGTCTGACGGTCCTCGAACGCTCACGCTGACGGACCTCATAGCGACACCACAGGGGACCGACCTTGCGTACTACTTGACGGGTCTCAAGGGCGACGAAGGCGACGAGCCGCGCAAGGAGACGGTTGCGGTGCGACGCGGCGGCGAGCAGCGGGTGGTCACGCACGGGACGTTCCTGCTGAAGGGCGCGCACCAGCGCGTCGTGCCGCGTCGCATCAACTCGACGAAGGTGATCCCGCCCTGGACAGGTCAGGTCGAAGTCGCGGTCGGAATCGCGGGCGTCGGTGAGTTCCACGTCGATGCGCAGCTCTCACCGTTCGGGCCAGGTACGGCGACGCCGCGGCGAGATGTGAACGCGACAGCCACGATCGAAGGAATCGGTGTCACGGTCCGTGGTGTCGGCGCCGCGCGCGAGGAGACCGCTATCGAGATCGAGGCTGTAGTGCCCGAAGGCGAATGCTGCGCGGGCATCGGCGGATACGGGGGCCACCGACTCGGGCCGACCGCCCTGTCACTCACCGATGAGAGCGGACGTGTCTACCTTGAGCGCTGGCAGGAACCCGACGGTCGGTACGACCACCAAGCGCTCGCGCTCTTCCAGCCGGTACACCCCGGTGCCCGCGAACTCGAACTCACCGTTCCCTACATCTACGTCGAAGAGCAAGTCACCACCGAAGCCGTCGATCTTCCGGTCACAAGTCCCCTCGATGTGCGTCTCGGCCGCTACGGGATTCGCCTGCTCGGGACCTCGCTCGTTCCTGGAAACGCGCATGCACGCAGTCCAAGGCTTCGCGAGCCAGCTCTCGGCGTAGATGTTGATCTCGGCGGATGGCACGGCGATCGCCGCCTGCTGTGGCCGGGGCCCGCGCTCATCGACGGCGACTTCTGCAACTTGGGCTTTCGCACCCAGCCTGGGATGGATATGCGGCAGCCTGAGCCGGCCCGGCGCATCGAGATCTTTGGAAGTAGGGCTCCCGCGGGACGGACACTGGCCTTCCGGCGTCCATTGGTCCAGGTGCGCGGGCCTTGGACGTTCCGCATCCCGCTCGCGTAGGGGTGCCGCCGCGACTGGGGGTCACGTCCCCCCGCATGCAGGGGCGCCACGGCCAGAGTTCCTCGCAGTGTGCGGCACGCGCATCGCCTTCGGCCCGATCCTCGAGCGCATCGTGGCGGCACGCTCGGTGTAGACAAAGGCACTACGACCTAACCCGCGCTCCTCGCTCGCACCTCTAGACGCGCCACGATGGTTGCGATGGTCCGTTTCGGATCGCGGCCGAGTGCCGCGCTGACCGCGACGACCGTGCCCGCACCCAGGCTGCCCGCGGTTCCGTCCGCGCGCGCTGCATCCGGCGACACGTACTGCGGCAGCTCCACCGCTCAGGGATACCGCGCGCTGGCGCGATCAGCGCGCATGTGCTGGCAGAGGAGCCCATCTGCCCCGGCTAGCAGCGGCGCTGCGACGCCCCGACGCAAGCCGTCGACCACGATTGCGCCACCCTCACTTCGTCCCGGCGTGACGTGTTACGTCCCTCTTTATCCCGACTGGTCCCGCGCACGTTCACGCATCATGCGTGTCGAGCAACACAGAGACTCCGCGAGCCTCGACACATGGTCGTCTTGGCGAGCTGAGTAGGCTGGCGCAGCGCTCGCTTCTTCGGGGAGGAAAAGGAAATGGGTCTCCTGCAGCGCACCTGCGAACGGCTCTGGTGCTCGTCGAGGTTTCCTCGAGCCGCAATTGCGATCGGCGCGCTCCTCGTGCTCACCGGATCATCGTTAGGCAGCCGCGCGGCGGGAGCGGGGATTGTCTTCGACGGGACTCCAGGCTCGGGGGCCCCGTCGGCGACTCTCGGCGGTTACACGATGGCTGCCTTTCCTCTTGACACTCGACCTGAGGAGGTTGGGGTCGTCACTACGATTCCGGCACCGTCTGGGTCAATCACGCTCAGTTCCGGAGTACAGATCCTTGCTGTTGGTTCCACCTCGAACACCGGGCTCTGGGCTGGTGGCACATACACGGGCAAGATCTATTGGACGGGCGGGAATTTGGCGAACCTCACAATGACGCTCCCGGCGGGGACAAGGGCGTTCTATTTCTACGCGACGCCTTTTGCCTGCGGTACGTTTCTAATGCAGGCGACCGCCCAAGACGGAACGACATCCGGCCCAACGCCGGTCACCACGACGTGCGGCCCCGGAGGCGAACCCACCGCGCGCTACTTCGGCTTCTACGCCAGCGGGTCAGAGCAAATCGCAACGATCGCTGTTGCGTTTACCGACGAAACCACGCCTTACCACTCGTTCATGGTGGGCGACTTTGGAATCGCCGTCGTCGCCGACACGACTCCCCCACTGATCGTTCCTTCGATCTCTCCGCAACCGAATGCCAACGGCTGGAACAACACGAATGTGACCGTGACGTGGAGCGTGAGCGACCCAGAGTCGGGCGTCGTCTCGTCGACTGGCTGCAGCCCGACCACACTCACCCAAGAGACGTCCGGAAGAACCTTGACATGCACTGCTCAAAACGGTGCCGGGCTTAGGTCATCGAAGTCCGTCATCATCAAGATCGACAAGACCGCGCCGACCATAACGTTCACTGGCAACGCCGGAACGTACGCCGTCGATCAGACCATCCTCATCACTTGCGCGGCGAGCGACAGCCTCTCGGGAATCGCTATCACGAGCTGTCCCGCTGTCGCCTCCGGTCCGGCGGCCAACTTTGTTGGGACGACCGCAGCGACAACCACGACGCTGACCGCGACGGCCACCGACAATGCCGGCAACTCCGCGAGCGCCGGCACGACGTTCACCGTCGTCGTGGACGCGGACGGGATCTGTCGCCTGACCGCCTCGCTCAGGACGGCCAGCGCCATTTGCGCGCACGTCACCTCGATCGCGACCGCACCCAATGACAGGGCGAAGACCGGCGAGCTCGAAGCCTTCGACAACTTCCTCGCCGCGCAGAGCGGCAAGTCGATCGCTGCCGATCTCGCGGCTTTGCTGAGCCGCCTCGCTCACCTCCCGGCCGGGGTAGCTGCCGCCACCCTCATCTCCCTCAGCCCAGACAGCGGCCCCACCGCGGGCGGCACCACCGTCCTTCTCACCGGCAGCGAAATCACCTGCGCTCCGACTCTACCCGCGGTGTCGTTCGGTGGCACCGCCGCGCCCGTGACGAGCTGCGGGAGCACGTCGGTCACCGCGACCTCGCCGGCGCACGCCGCTGGCGCAGTCCAGGTCACGCTCACCAACAGCGGCGGCCCCCCATCGAACGGCCTGAGCTATACGTACCTGGCCCCGCTTTCGCCAGAATTCACCGGGCAGGCCACCGCGCTCAATGTCGTCACCGTCAGCTACAGCGAGCCCGTCTGCCGCACCATTCCCTTCAACCCAGCTGACTGGACGGTCAAGAACCTCAGCGCGGGCTTTGTCGATATCGTCGTCGGCGACGGCACACCAATCTGCAATGTCTTGTTCAGCAACGCCGTCACCTCAGCCCGGCTCTTCCTCGCTGTCCCTCTGCCTGCCGGGGCGCTGGTGGAGGTCCATCTGAACGAACTCGTCCCCGGCGCAGGAAATAACCCAGACATCCGCGACGCTGCGGGCAACCTGATCACAGCCCCGCAGGTGCAGACCGCGGCGGCGACCGCCCCCCCAACCACGCCCCCGACGATCACCTCGGCCTCAGGAAGCGTGGGCGCCACGGTCGTCACGATCAACTTCTCCGAGCCCGTCTTCTGCCCGATCCCGCTGTTCGTGGGACAGTTCACGCTGAACAGCGGCAACCCCGCCGTGACAGATCCAACGTTCACCGCCGCCGGCTCTAACCCGTGCAGCTCCACGCAGCCGACAGCCAGCTCCTCTTTCGCCCTATTGACCAGCACGCCGTTGCCCGCGAACACGAATTACACGCTGACGTTCACGCCCTTCGTGAGCAACGAGATCGAGAACGTCTACCTCAAGAGCGTCGTGAACCCGCCGGGCAGCGTATCGACGATGTTCAACACGGGCGTCCCGGACATCACGCCGCCGACGATCATTGACGCCGACCTGCTCGCGAATGTTGGCTCCTCGGACTTCGGTGACGTCGGAGACGCATTCGTCCTCACATTCGCTAAAAAGATGAACGGGACCACGATTGGCGCAGTCAGCATCCAGGACCAGGACGGTACCGCGGCCACTCTCACTTGCCGCGGAAACGTGAGCTGCGTGTGGGACACGGCTGTCGCGAACGTCACTGTCACGGCGACCGTCGACCTCGGTCTGGGCATCGCAGGTGGCACGACACCGGGCATGCAGATTCCGTTCAACATCACCTCGCTGACAGGCTTCGCTGATACGTCGGGCAACGTTCCGAACATCCTTGGTTCGTCCGACCGCCTGGTCGCGGACGAACCCGGCGGATAGCCCGCGAATACGACATCGCGATTCCCGGCCCTGGCCCGCGAGGGCTCCGGTCTCTTTCCGTCGGCGTGCGCCATCTGCCGCCGATGGCAACGAGATTGACCGGCGCGCCATTCCTGAGCTGGCCCACAGCACGACGAAGGTGAGCCTCGCCAAGACTCGCAACACGCGAACTTCGCGCCCGGCAGATCGATTGCCCGTCAGCAGACGAAGAGGCGCGTACACAAAACGTGCGTTTCGTGGTTGCCCTCCTGCGTCGAGAGCGATGTATCCAGGTCATGGTCGCGCGGTCACGTTGGCGCGAGATCACCCCGGGAGCTTCCGCGCCAATCAACGGCGCTGACCAGTTGGCGGCTGACGTACAGGCATCCGCCTCACAAATCGCCCGCCGGACAAGAAGCTTCGAGTTTCCAAAGCAAACTCGTAAGTAAGCATTAGGAAAGTCAGGCCGGTCATCCGCCTCGAAAAGTCAGGCGAGGGAACGACCACCGGCCCTACACGCGCTCGTTCTCCGCCCCGTTACGTCGGCGCCGCGGCAGCCGACCGACGCTGAGAACAACGACTCCCCGCAGTACATCACCTGATCTGCGGCGCGGCCGTTAGCTGTACCGGCTTTCGATCCGACTAGGCCAGGCCCCATCCGGCTTAACTAGGGGTCAGCACGGTGAGGGGCCATGGGGTGTGGGGGTGTACCAGCTCGCTGGGCTGGCCAGCGCTACGAATCGGGTGCTGCCGGGTTCGGCGGAACCTTCTCGTTAACGATCGCTTCGATCGCCCTCATCTGTATTGCCTTACCAATACGAAGGTACGGCCGCAGGAGCGAATCGGCTAACCACCCTTTGATGCCCGCAGCCCTTTCCCAATGGAAATTCTTTTCCAGCAGCACCGAGCCGGATTCGCCGTTCCGGACACGACTCGTCTCCCACACCAACGCCAGCACATTCCTGACGACCGTCGTCAACTGATCCGGCGGAGCGCTCGATACCACCCGAAACACCGTCGCACCTGATCCGTGCTCGCAGTGGTACTCGCTCCCGAGCAGCGTGCCACGCGCGCCGGGCCGGTAGTCGACCCGCGCGGGCGTTGGGGCGATCCACCGCGCCACATCCTTGGGATCAGTCAGCACCTGCCAGAGTCGCTCGTGCGTCGTCTTGTAGGTTCGCCGCACGGTCAGCCTGGCGTGGTCTGACTCGACCAGATGGAGCTCGCTCGTGGACCGTGCCTGCGCGCGCAGCGCCGCCAAGTCCATGTAGGCGCCGGCCAGTTCGGCGTGGTCGTGGCCTTCCGTGTGCGGCAGAAAGCCGGCGCGGGCCGTCGCCGGCATTCGCTCGAGGAACGCCGAGGTCGCAAGGATGTATTCGTGTGAAGGCACGGAATTCTTGAGCAGCCGGTGAGCAATGTTCACATCACGGCCCACGAAGGTTTGGTTGCCGCCGATCCGCTGCGGCATGTATTCCCCAAAATGAGCGACGAACTTCAGACTCAACGACCCGACGTTGGCGCACGCGCGACAAGGACAGCTGGTGACCTCTTGAATGTCCCGAAGTCGGCGGTGGTATTGGACAAAACATTCCTCGAGCCATTCGATCGGCCGAGGCGGCATTCGGTCGCCGACGGCGAAGATCGCGTCGCCCTCGATCTGGCCGATTCGCAGGTGTCTTGCGATCAGGCGCACGAGCATCTCGAGTAACTCGTTAAGGATCGCGCGCGAATGCTCAAGCTCCGTTTCGGCGACGAATGCGGTGTAGCCCGAGATGTCGGCGAGAACGAGCGGGCCTTCGTTGGCCGCCACGACCGGTCATTATGCGGTTGGCGAGGATGGGAGATACCGCCGGCGGGGATCGCGTCGGGCCCTCGAGGATGAGTGGACGTCGATCGTCGAAACGGACCACCTCACGGGGCTCATCGCGTCCGCTGCGCGGATCTTGTCCTGGAAGGCACGGTGCCATGGCTAGGAGACGGGCTTACGTCTCCAACGAAATTGCCGATGTTCAGGTCCACGGTGCGCGGAGAGTTGACGGTTCGGCGCCCAGCAGTGAGAACTGCGTCCTCCCACGTCACCCGGGCGGCGAGCCGGTCGGTCTCCGTCGCCGACGCGCCCCACTTGCGCCAGCGATCCGCGCCCTGAATCAGGGTGACGAGCAAATCCCCAACTGCGGAAGCCGTAAGGGTGACGACGTAGCCGCTGTCCGGCCGGAGGTGGCCGATTGCCGCGGTGGCTTGAGAGTGCGACCATACGCCGAGCCGACCTGCTCCCACAAATGCGCGAGGTCGATCGTCTCGGGTACTACGCCGACAGCTACGCGCTCCGCGTCGTAGACGCACGGCGGGTGCTGAGGAAGGCCCAGGAGAACGCGCCCACCAACACGTCGGAGCGGGGTCGAGTCCCAGTCTGCGCTCGTACCTTGAGCGCACGATCATGCAAGGCGTGGAGCGAGGCGTCCTGCGCGTAGTGAACGGCGAGGTCTACCTCACCACACGAGCACAGGCCGAAGAGCACACAAGCAAGGCAGAGCGGACTGCATGAGTGGTCAACATGGTGCTTACAGCCACCCCCGGGGGGTAGGGGCAAAAAAGTGGTCAGCCTTCCAAAAGCGACTGCTTGGCAGCGAGGACGAAGCGTCCGCACGTTAAGCAAATCGCAGGGGCCGGTTTCAGCCGTTCTCAGGGGGCGCTCAGACGGTCTCCGGCGCATGGCTGCGGGCATGGCTCATGACTGAGTCGATCGCCGTGTCTAGGGTGAGCCCTGCGGCGCGCCCAGCCTCTACCAGACGTACGGGATGAGGCGCTTCGTCCGCCGCGAGTAGCGGACGTAGTCGTCCCCGAGCTCGCTGACGAGGAACTGCTCTTCCACCCGAAGGCGATACGCGAGTGCGGCCAGAGTCGCGACAGCCAACACGAGCACAGCGGCCCAGGACTGCAGAGCGAGACCGAGACCCAGGAGGCCAAGAAGCACTCCCGCGTATCCCGGATGTCGCACGAACCGGTATGGCCCCGTGTCCACGACGCGATGCTCGGTCTGCACCTGAACTTCGAGCGAGAAGAAGCGTCCCAGCGTTCGGTACGACCACGTCGTCAGTGCCAGCCCCAGGATGAAGAGCGCGAGGCCCGGATAGAACAGCCAGTGAGGAAGGGCGCCAATGCGTGCATAGCCGAGCGCGATCGCGACGATCGCCGCCGGGAGCAGCGCGAAATTCGTGTACATCGAAATGTCGCGCCGCGGCGCGCTCTTCTTTGTTGCCGCGTTCTTCAGGGACCATCGGCCGAACAACAGCAAAGGCACACCGATGCTGCCGAGGAAGGCGACCCAGAAGAGCACCTCCTCGAGACGAGACTCGAAGAGCGGTGTCACCGCGTCATCGTGCGCTCGGTGTCAAACAGCGGGAACGACGTTCGATGTCGTTCAGTCGCGCGAGAGGGCATGGGTATGAGGGGTAAGAAAGGCCAGGGCGATCCATGTCTCGACGAAGACACGTCAGGCCCTATGAATCCGGCCGACCGCTGATCAGCCGGCCGGATTCAGTTTGCGAGCCTGAAAGGCTCCTGTCGGCTCCTGTCCGCCTACGGTATCGCCGTGACCTGGATTTGTAGCTGATTGAAGCCAGCGAAACCATTCAAGTGGTAGTGGCCAGGCACACCGGGAAGCAGGGTGTCGAAGTCTGCGAACGTCGGTGGAAACACGCCTGGGAACAGGCCAAAGCAAATGCTTGCGCTCGCGGGATGCACCGTAGCAGTACCGGTTACGAAGAAGTCGGGCCCGAAGGCACCAGTCTTGATCGTCCACGACGTGACATCAACGCTTTGTTGGCAAGTGACACCGCCAGATGAGGTGTGTACGTACAGCGCGTACTCGCAATCGCCCGTAGTGCCGGAAGTGGGAAGCTTGCCGGTCCCACCGCCGAAGGCGCACCATCCCCAGAAGCCCACGCCGAAACCAGTACCCGGGGCGACTGCGGTGCCAGCGAAGCCGAGTTGGTAATTCTCCGGGCCATAAGCTAGAGCGGGAGTCGCCGGGAAGACTCCAATCAATCCTGCGACGAGAAGTGCGACAAAGGATCGCGAAAGGGCTCTTGTAAGCATCGCTACCTCCCCACCTCGGTCTGAAAGACCGCGGGCGCGCGAAGAACTCTTCGCCCGCTCGCAACCGACCGCGGCGGATGGCGGTCTACACCCGCCCTGTCCGGTAGTCAATCGGCTTTTGGCAGCTTTCGCCCATCGACGGCGTGGCTCACGCTTTCTTGCTTGAGTTTCTTCCGCCGATGAGCGGCGGGGCTGCCGGCGCGCTTGAACGGCATCGACCTCGCCTATCAGGTCTTCGGAGCGGGCTCTCCACTCCTTCTGTTGCAGCGAACGGCACCGGGGATCTTCAGGCGAGGCGGTCGTGCTCGAATCGGACTACCTCCTGACCGTCCCGCGGCGAGAGGTCGGCACCTCCGGTCCGTCCCCGCGGTCATCGACGGCGTAGACCGGTCAGCCCCAGATACCCGCGCGGCGGTAGCCGCGGACCATGAGGACGGCAACGACGACCTGCGTCACACCGATGCCTCCCTGCAGGGCGACGTACCACGACGGCAGCGTCGTGGAAATCACGCCACCGAGCTCGAGCGCCGAGGCGGGCACGCGGATCGCGCCCCCGAGGCACGCGAGAAGCACGAGCCAGAAGAGCCACCGCCAGCGTCGAACGGTGCCGACGAGCAGGACGGCGATGAGCACCGAGATGGCCGCGATGAAGATGGATGCCGCCGGCTCGTCGATCCCCAGTGCCGCGTGGAGCGTGTCCGCCGCGGCGAAGCGCAACCCGACGAGCAGCACCCAGACACCGATGAAGAAGCCGGCGACCACGCGCTGTGTCGCTGCCATCGCTCTCCCCCGTCCTGCTCTCGGTGACAGGAGCGCCCGCCGAATCTTGACGCGATCCAGGAAATGAGGACTAACGGCTCACACTCACCCGAGTGCAGTGGCGCACCCTACCCTGCCCTCATACGATCCCGCGGGGTGATCCATCGCCAGAGCACGTTGGTTGCGGTGCTCGGAATCTCTTCCCTCATGCACGTCGGGTGCTC
>Ga0070707_100004334_pt1 | contig 13291 bp, 11 predicted proteins | sample KBSK5502metaG_FD_65468 | JGI IMG/M metagenome (GOLD analysis project Ga0070707, IMG submission 65468) | Corn, switchgrass and miscanthus rhizosphere microbial communities from Kellogg Biological Station, Michigan, USA - KBS K5-50-2 metaG | ecosystem: Host-associated > Plants > Roots >... | reverse complement strand
TTATTTGCATTCACCCTTCCTCTGGTTGATCATGCCACGCAGGCACGTAAATGCGCTTAGTAGCCACTTCGTCAATATTTCTCGGGCACGAAACGCCGTCCGGACAGAATGGCCTCGTCGTCGTAGGCGTGCTTTTTGGAGCGTTGGGGCAGTTTGATTTTTTCCTTCCGTACCTTTTGATAAGGAATAACGCTCAAGAGATGCGAGATGCAGTTGAGGCGTGCGCGCTTCTTGTCGTCGGATCGCACGATGTGCCAGGGCGCGGCGCCGGTATCGGTGGCATCGAACATCATGTCGCGCGCGCGGGAGTAATCGTACCAGCGCGTGCGTGAGGGCAAGTCTATCGGGCTCAGCTTCCACTGACGGAGAGGGTCATCGATGCGGGCTTGAAATCGCCGCGCCTGTTCATCGTTGCTGACTTCGAGCCAGTACTTGATCAAGTGGATTCCTTCCGACACAGCAAACCTTTCGAACATCGGGCACCGTTCCAGAAAATGACGGTGTTGTTCTTTGGTACAAAACCCCATGACACATTCCACTCCTGCGCGGTTGTACCAGCTCCGGTCAAAGATCACGATCTCGCCTGCTGCCGGGAAGTGCGGCAAGTACCGCTGCAAGTACATCTGACTCTTCTCGCGATCGGATGGAGCGGGGAGCGCGACAACGCGGAACACGCGCGGGCTGACCCGTTCGGTGATAGCCTTGATCGTTCCTCCCTTTCCGGCCCCGTCGCGGCCTTCGAATACGATGATGACGCGCAATCCTTCGTGCTTCACCCATTCCTGAAGTAAGCAAAGTTCGGCCTGCAGCCGGCGCAATTCTTTTTCGTAAGCCTTTCGCTTGAGCTTATCCTTTGCTTTCATTCGCTACACCTTCCGGAAGCGCCACGCGCTGATGGCGAACAGGATTATCGAAAATATGGCGAGAGCAAGCAGATTCGGCCACAACGCGCTCCACGGCGAATCCTTTAGTGTGACACCGCGGACGATCGTCACCATATAGCGCAAGGGATCGATATAGGAGAGCTTCTGAAAAATTTCAGGCATGTTGTCGAGCGGAGCCGTAGCTCCCGAGAGCAGTGTTATTGGAGGATTGACGAAGAACGTCAGCAATTGCGCCTGCTGCTGCGATCTCGAGACGGTTGCCACCATCACACCAATGCCGATTCCGGCCAATGCCGCAAAACCCCCGGCTACAGTGAACAACCATAACGCGCCGCGGACCGGCAAACCGAAGACCAGGATTCCAACGATGAGTGCTGTGAAAAGGACCACCATCATCAGAACGAAAACCGGTGAGGTCTTGGCGAGCAGCATTTCACCGGTCTGCGCAGGCGTCATCAACAATTGTTCGATCGTGCCCGTCTCTTTTTCTTTCACTGCCAGCGCGGAGGCTACGAGCGACGCGTTGATGAACATGATGATGCTCATCACGCCGGTGACGTAATACCACGTCGTCACGAGACCGGGATTGTAGATGTAAGCCGGTTGCACCTGCGGGACGCCCGGCGGCGGAGCGGGATGCGCGGAACGCACCAGCCTGGGCCCCTCGCGCAATTTCTCTGGAGGAGCGCCACCACCGCCACCGCCGCTGAGGTTGTACTCTTCCAACGCCACTCCCAGATAACCCTGAGTGATCTGCGCGGTATTGGCATCGACTGCATCGATTACCACCTGCACGCTGGCCGTCTGGCCGCGACCCAGACTACGCGCGAAGTCTGCTGGAATGACGATGAATGCATCAAGGTCAAGGCTGTTGAGCGCCTCTTCCGCGTCTTTCGCGCGTCTGTATTGACCGACTACTTCGAAATTCACATTCTCCGTTAGAGAGTCGACGAAGCCGCGACTTTCTGTCGTGAGACTTTCATCGACGATGCCAAGACGCAGGTCGCGAACTTTCGGGTTCAAGGCAAAGCCGAAGATGATCAGCACGATGGTGGGAGGAAGCATCAACTGGATCAGGAGAACGCGATTGCGCCTGAGCTGCTGGACTTCCTTCGTGGTCAGCGCGAGGTAACGTCGAATCGCTGCAGGCATGAGAGCCTCCTTTTATTAGCGTCGGGCCACCGTCCTATGCTTTGAATTGCATCTTCCGCATCTGAATCACATTCAGAATGAAGAAGGAAAAGGCCAGTATCAGCAGCGCAACGATCGGCTGGAACGAAGTCGCCCATCCGACGTCCCGCAGAATGGAGTTGCGGACAACTTGTATGTAATGTGTGGCCGGCAAGAAGCCGGATATCCACCGAATCTGCACGGGTATATTCCGCACAGCGAACAGGTATCCCGAAAGCAGCAGGGAAAGCAGGAAAGAGCCCATCTGCACGCCCTGGATCGCCGCGCTCTGATTACCGGTGGCGTTCCCCATCATCATTCCGAAAAACACGCCTCCCATCAGATATAGAACTGTGGCGACCAGGAGGACCGTTGGGTCGGATGGGAACCGGAACCCGAATGCAATCAAACCCAGCGTGAAACAGATCACGAGATCGACGAGTCCGATGACGACGTACAGCATTGCCTTACCAAGGATCCACTGGACCGCCGTCAAACTCGAGGCGTATGCCTGGATCACCGTTCCCACCTCGTACTCCTTAGCCGTAGTCAGCGCTCCGAGCAGCGCGGGAAAGAGGATCAGCATCAAGCCCAGTGCGCCGGTGCCGAAGTAGACGGGATTCGAGAGTCCGGGGTTGAACCACAGACGCTGTTCCATCTTCACGATTTTTGGCGGAATTCCGCCGATGTCACTTTTCTGCGCGAAGCTCGTATTTAGCGCCTGTGCGTAGTTTCCTAGTGCCGTGGCCGCGTTCGAATCCGTCGCATCGATCATCAATTGCACGACAGGCGCAGCGCCGCGGTGTACGTCCCTCTCAAAATTCGGAGGAATGATCAGTGCCGCGCGCCCGCGCCAGCTGTTGAGGGCAAACTCCGGCGATTCGTCCGGAGCATGGGGCGTGAAGCGGAACGTGAGAGCAGCTCCATAAGTCTCCAGGTACGTGCGGCTGAGCGGCGTGTTGTCGTAGTCGTACACGAGGAGCGGCACGTTGCGCAGGCGCAACGACTGAGTGCCTCCGGCGAGGGACATCAATACGATGGGCATCAGCACCGCCAGGAGAATGAGCAGCCTGTCGCGCCGGAACAGCATGAATTCCTTCCAGGCCTGAGCCATGATTTTCTTCACAGCGGAATCTCCGATCTCCGGGATTCAATGAGTGAAATAAAGACGTCTTCCAGAGAGAACGAAACTGGTTTCTCGGAATTAATGCGGACTCCGGCCTCCTGCAGCGTAGTGACTGCCTGCCGTTTCTGTTCGTCATTTTCCGTCACGACATGCAGGCGATCGCCAAACAGTGAGACTCGCGAAGCGCCGAACTTCTTTTTCAACGCTGCCAGGGCGCGATCCGGATGATCCACTTCGACTTCGTAAAGGGAGCCCTTCATGTTGGCTTTCACTTCGCCCGGAGAACCCTGCGCGATGATTTCACCGGAGACCATGAAGCCGAGGCGGTTGCATTGCTCGGCTTCTTCCAGATAGTGCGTCACAACCAGAATGCCCGCGCCTCGATCGGCAAATTCGTTGATCATCCGCCACATCGCCCGGCGCGCCAGGGGGTCCACGCCGGACGTGGGCTCGTCCAGGAAGATCGCTTCGGGCTCATGCATCACGGCAGCGCCAAAGGCCACGCGTTGCTTCCAGCCGCCGGGCAGTGATCGGGTGATCATCCCTTCTTCGCCCTTGAGCTCTGCTGTTTCGAGCACCCATTTCTTGCGCTCTTCGCGAACGCTTTCCTCCACACCATAAAGCCGGGCGTAGAAATCCAGGTTCTCACCGATTGTAAGGTCGTCGTAGAGTGCGAACTTCTGCGACATATATCCAATCCGCGAGCGCACCGCTGCCGAACGCAGATCTTTGGATTTGCCCAACAATGTCACGCTGCCGGAGGTCGGATCGATCAGGCCGCAGATGATTTTGATCGAAGTGGTTTTTCCGGCGCCGTTGGCTCCGAGAAGGCCGTAGATATCGCCGTTGCGGACTTCCAGTTGGAAATTCTTCACGGCCTGGAACGAACCAAAACGTTTGTTCAGATCTTTGGCGCCGATGACAACATCTTTCCGCGTCAGTGGCGGAGACGGTTTCGGAAAACGAGGAATCGGATGTGCGCCGCGCATCTTTCGTAACTGGCCGACGAACGCGTTTTCGAGCGTCGGCTGCGAGCGGCGAATTTCAGTCACGCGCAGACCGGCGGCCTCCGCGCGTTGCCGCAAATCCGATTCGGCCGCGTCAGGGCGCGCGGCCATCACGTCGAGGCGATCGCCAAATCGCTGCACATCCGCAGCTTCAGGCGATGCACCGAGTACTTCCTCGGCCAGCGCTAAAGGCTCGACTTTGACCTCGAGGCGCGTGACTCCCATCTTGGAACGAAAGCGAGCGGGTGTATCGATGTCGTAGATTTTCCCTCGCTCCATCAGCGCCACGCGGTTGCAGCGTTCGGCCTCATCGAGATAAGGCGTTGCGACAATAATGGACATTCCGCCGGTTGCCAAAGAGGTCAGTGCATCCCAGAAATCGCGGCGTGTGACAGGATCGACGCCTGTCGTCGGTTCGTCCAGCAGCAGCAGTGCCGGATCGGCGACCAATGCACAAGTCAATGCGAGCTTCTGCTTCATGCCTCCGCTGAGTCTGCCTGCCAGCCGCTCAGTAAATCGGTCAAGATCGAACAATTTGAAATAGCGGCCGCGGCGCGCTGATAAATCCGTCTCCGGGACTTCGCGCAGACCTGCAGCGTAAGTGAGGTTCTCATCGACGCTGAGATCCATGTACAGGCTGAAGGGCTGTGTCAGGTATCCCACTCGGGGCCGGGCTTCACGAGGCGTATTCCCCAGAACGCGAATGTCTCCGCCGCCGTGAGCGAGGACGCCGCCGATGATACGGAATGCGGTCGTTTTGCCGGCTCCATCGGCGCCGATCAATCCGAAGATTTCTCCGCTTCGTACGGCGAAACTGACCTCATCGAGAGCTTTGAGAGGACCGTAGCTTTTGGAGAGCGCTTGTGCTTCGACGATTGTCTCTTCGGGCATTACGGTCTCCCGATCGAAATCGATCCGTCGGCCGGCATGCCCGGCTTTGCGAAGCCCGAGGCGCCGCGCAATCCGAGCTTCACACCCATCACCTGTTTCACGCGATCGTCCTTGAAGTAGGTGTTCTCCGGTGTGAACATCACCTGCGGGTCAACGCGGATCACTTCAGCGGGGATCGCTTCTTTCGGCCTGGAGTCCAGGTAGACTTCAGCAGATTGACCCACTCTGACCTTTCCGACGTCGCCTTCCGGAACGAATCCGCGCAGGTAGAGCTTGTTCAAGTCCACCATGGTGAGGATGGTTTGCCCGCTGGCGACGACACGACCGGGTTCCGCCGAGCGTGTCAGGATAGTGCCTGCGATCGGCGCCACGATTTTCAAGTCTTCGAGGTCGGCTTCGATGTGTCGCAACTCACCTTGACCTGCCTCGACGTCCGCCTGGGCTGAAGCAATCTGCGCTTTGAGTTCGTCGACCTCACGTTCGAGTGTCCGGCGATCGGCTTCCTTGATGCGCGGATTCTCCAGTTGTGCGCGGCTCTGTTCGAGGGACGCTTCCGCCGCTGCAACCTGCTTACGATTTGCCTCGACCGAGGCCTCCGCGACTTTCAGCTTCGTGCTGTACTGCTCAGCGAGTTGTGCTGCGACTGCACCGCTCTTCGCCAGTGGAGCGTACCGCTCAGCGTCGACCTTGCTCTGCTGAAGCTCAGCTTCGGATCGGACGAGTTCCGCCTTGCTGGCCGCGACATTCGCTTCTGCCGTCTTGACCTGGGCAGGCGCGTCCGCCTGAGCCTGCTCCACATAGATCTGCGATTGGCGAATCTTTTCGGCGTACGTCTTGAGCTGTCGCTGGAGTTGTTCCAGCTTGCGCCGGTCGCTCATGACCCTTGCTTGTTGGGCCTGGTAATTTGCTTCGTCCTGGGGACTCGAAATCACGGCCAGGACCTGGCCGGCTTGAACAGAGTCGCCTTCGCGAACTGTGATTTCCGTAACTCTTCCGGGCCTCTTCGATGAGATGTCGACGGTGTCGCCGTCAATGCGTCCGCTCACGAACAGCGTTCCGTCGGAAGCAGCACGTGTACCCTGGCAGCCGTTCAAGGTAAGTAAAATGATCGCCAACAACATCCAGGTTTTCTTCATAACATCCTCCCCTTGCTTACTTGCGATAGGCCCGCTCGGTGCCGCCGACCGCCCGCGCGAGATTGGCGCGGGCCAGTCCCAGCGTGTACAGGGCTCGTATTCGTGCGTCATCGGCTTTCGATAGCCGGTCTTGTGCGTTGACGACCTCGGTATTGTCGGCAATGCCTTGAAGAAATCGTGACCGGGACAAGTCCACTTCCTGCCGGGACAGGCTTACGTTCTGCCCGCTGGTCTCCACTTCTTTAAGAGCCCACTCCACGCCTGACATAGCTGTAAGAACGTCCGTCTCGATCTGGGAGCGGTTCTTGTCCAAAGCCGTCATCGCTTCGCGGAGCATACCTTCCGCTTCGTCAACTTCGCCGCGGATACGGCCGCCGGTGAATATGGGAACTTCGACGGTACCCTGCACGTTGTATGTGTTGACGTTGTGCGCGGGAGTTGTGCCGCTCTGGCCGTCGCCGAACCTGACTCGAAACGTCGGCAGCCGGGTCGCCTTCACCGACGCCAGCTGCGACTCGGCCGCCTTCACCGTCGCTTCGGCCGCGCGATAGTCGGGACGGGAACCCAGAGCGGCCCGAACCGTAGCGTCGTGATCCATCGTCTCGCCGGAACCGTATGCCGCCTGATCGGAGACTTCGAAGTTCGAAGTAATGTTTGCCTGGAGTATGTTCGCGAGGTTCAACTTCGAAGCGACGTAAGCGTGCTCAGCCTCCTGCCGCTGTTGTTCGAGCAAATTGACCTGCTGCTTTGCGCGGTTTGCATCCAGCTCGGAAGAGGCTCCCTGTCTCAGCCGATCGGCTGTGAGCTGGTACAATTCGGTCGCCAGCCTGGTTTGCTCAACCAGCGTATCGCGGGATGCTTTGGCAAGAAGTGCCTGCAGATAAGCGCCGACGACATTCAGCGCAACAACCTCGCGCGCGTTTTCCACGAGGTAGCGCGAGGAGTCCCGGTGCGAACTGTAACTCTGCCACGATCGGACGTTCGCAATGTTGAACAAGTCCTGAGTCAGGATGACCCGGGCATCCATGGACCCGAACGGCCCGATCAACCTGGGCGTATTCGCCAGATCGATCCCGAAACCTTGCAGGTTCAGTGTCAGGTAACCCTGGCGAGCCACAATGCCGACCTGAGGCAGCAGCGCAGAGCGCGATTGCTCGTACTGCCCTGAAGTTCGTTGCAGGTTCGCTTGCGCTTCTCTCAGAGTCGTGCTGTTGGTGAGAGCGATCTCCAAAGCCTGAGTCAAAGTAAGGTCCGGCGGAAGAGTTGACCGGTTCTGTGCCATCGCCGACGTTACAGCCAACAGAAGGACTGCAAACAATGGTTTCATCGGTTTCGAACCTCCCCCGTCAGAAAAATATCGACAAGGCTTGCCGCGATGGTTGTGCCCTTCTGGCCGCCAACGTAATAACCGAACGAGCTGCTGACAGGCGATCGATTTACATGGATGACCTGGAAATTGAGCCGGTGATTGCGCGAGTGGGCCAGATAAAGCGCAGCCTGGTAAGGCCAATCCATCCTTTAAAGAAAATCATGATTCTGTGTGAAAAGATGTCGTTGCGAGTGTGGACGTCGTGCTGGAATCCGAGATGGTCAATGAATGTCTGATGAGCGGGTAGTTGATTGAGATATCTCGTCAGGGCATACGCGCTGATGTTGAGTTCCTCGACTTCTGTCCTGCCGACGAGAAACCCTTTGCCCGCCTCGACAGCTCCCCGTGTTTCTATGGGCTGTTCCGCGTATGACGCAGGCGGAGTCCGGGGTGAAGACGCGAGCTGTCCCAACAAAAACTCGCCGGAACAGCCGTCGGAAATCCAGATCAAGTCGCCGCTGTAGCCCCATGTTTTGCCGAGCAGGACTGCTTCTTTCGATGCGCACGTTACAGACGTTGCCTGCGCGAGCAGAAGCCTGGGCGGCAATATGAGTAAGGTAGAAGCCACTCCGATCCAAACAACTGTTCTGCAACGCACGGTCACTCCTTCGATGACTGGTCGGGAAGAGGGCGGCGCTCCACGCCAGGTGACGGCAATCCGGGGGAGACCGATGCGATTTGCCTCACCCGCCATCCAAGGCACCCTCTCCCGAGGGGGATACGGTCAATCCATTTTTTTCAAAGTTTCCGCTAACACTTGATCCACAGAATCGACATGCACCAGGCCGATCCTCGGAAATTCGTAATCGAGAATCACATAGATTGCGGTGCCTAACACCAGGGCGAAAGAGATAAGGAATACCCAGTCGCGAATTCCAGAGGCGGACATGGTGTAGCCTGTCAGAGCAGATGAAGCGACCACCGTCAGGCCGAGTAGTGCGAAGACCACGGCTGGTGGATGTGTGATCAACGCTACAGTCCTGATGGTCGTGATATCGATCATTTCATTCAGAGATGACAGCACCAGCGTCTTTTCGGCTGGACCAGAGCCCTTTACTGCCTCTATGGCCTCGCTCCACACTTTGTTTTGCAGCGCCGCTGACCGCTCGAGTGCGGCCTTTACAGCTTTGATGTCAGGTATCGCTTGATACACAGCAAGCCGCGACCGGATATACTTTCGGAAATCATCCCGGAGAGCCGGTTGCGCCTCCTCGGGCAGCAAATCGAGCCGAAGATATGCGGTCCCGATGGTATTGGCTTCCTGAGCGACAAGACTCTTTCGAGTGTCGAACCGGGCGCCCGCTCCATAAAAAGTGAAGGCGATCAGGAGGCTCATCAGACCAAAGACAGAAGACTCGAGTGCGGGAAAGACTGTTCGAGCACTTACCGGAAGGCGCGCCCAGCGCCGAAGTCCGATCTGGTGACCAGCCTCGATCGACAGGAATATTCCCGCAACTAATCCAGAAATGACCAGGCTGGCTAGAACCTTCATTGCTTTCGTCAGTTCCCGGCCGCATCGACCGGCGGTGAGATCACGGCTATGTCGCTGATCCGATGTGCAACATAACGTCCGGAATCGTCGCTTTCAAACCGCCCCGTATTTTTTAAGCCACGTGTTCCGCATCGTTTTCAGCACGAACTCGTAGATCTTCCGAACACGATGGCCACATTTTCTTTCCCGCGGCATTGGTGTCATCGCGTGCGCCGCGGTCGTTGTCGTATGGTGTGCTCGTGACAGTGGCACGCATTGCTCGTCGCGTGGTAAGCACCGACCTTCGTCGTGGCCCTAACTATTTGTTTCGGAGTGCCCGCCGGCAGGATATCGGAATGCATGCCGGTTCACGATGAGATCACTACTCTTCGTCGTCATTGTGGTTGGCTCTGTTCTGCCGGCATTGGCGCAAACTTCATATCCACCGGAACACCACGAATGGGAAGCTTCGTTGTTTGCGGGTGCCAGTTTCTCGAGCAAGTTTCAGTTTCCTACGCTCGTAGCTGGAAGTGATCAGCAAGTTTCTCGTACAGTCGGGATGAAGTACGCGCCGAGTTACATGCTTGGAGTCAGGGTCAACCAGAACCTGAATGATTTTTGGGGCGTGGATCTGGAGTACAGCGTCGCGGATCAAAATCTCGACTTCACGAACATTTCGCCGAGCATTCAACATCTGTCTCTGACTCAATACATCCATCACGTTTCGTACAACGTGTCATATCTGCCATTGCCTCGCACGAAACGGTTCCGGCCGTACGCTGATGTCGGGGTTGGAACGGCCCTGTTTTACATTTCCAAACCTTCGAAGAAAGACGCGTTGGATCTGGGATTGAAGCTCCGCGACAGCTGGGAATTCATCGGTAATGTGGGAGGGGGTTTCAAATACCTGATCCAGGATCAACTTGCCGTAACGCTCGATTTGAAGGATCGGATATCTCGCATCCCTTCCTATGGCATCCCTCCGTCGGCCCAGGTGGTTGGCGGCCAATACCAACCAGGCCTGGCTCTCCACGGAGCGATGCATAACTGGCAACTTAACTTTGGCATAACCTACGAATGGGACGAATGGTAGGCGTGGCCGTTCGCGACTTTCTTTGAGTGCTACTTCTCAGGCACCGGAGTCCAACTCTTGTCCGGGTTAAAGCGATCGATCTTCTTCGTGATCTCGAGAGTGTTCGGTCCAAGATCCCTTTCGTAGACCACTCCGTCGTTGCTGATCATGAAGGTCTTCACACCGGTGACTCGATACTCTGCCGGAACGGCGATGAGCGCAAAACCGCCGATCATCGCTCCATTCACGACATAATCCATCTCTCCCAGGCGCGCAGCCGGTCCCTGGCCCTTCAATACTTTGAAGAAGTAACCGTGGTAGGGTTGAGGTTGGCTGCTGGTTGTGTAACCGCGCTCAATCGCGCGCGCGACATTTTCACCAACCGGCCCGTCCCACGTTCCGTCCGGGTTTTGCCACGCCAGGCCGTCTTGTTTGCCCGGTGTGCTGATGATCTTTTGCGCATACTGATTGACCTTGGAATCGCCATGCTTCTTTTCGGCGTATTCCCGCTGCGCCTCGACAAAGCCACGACAGATTTCGATTGCATCCAATTCATTCCGGCCAACGCGGCGAAGAAGGATTTCGTTTAGCCCCGCTTTCGAATCGAAAGACCAGGCCGTACCGACTTTTACAATCGGTACCGGAAAGGGCCACTCATCGTCTCCCACAGAAATGAATGCACGTCTCTTTGTTTTGGGATCGACCGAGACGTCCATCTTTTTATGGGCCTGCTCCGCAAACTGTTTCGCCATTTCCTGATCGCGGGCCGGTTCGCCGGTGTGAATGATGTCCTCGCCGTCGGGGCCGAAGATTTGCTCGAGAGCCGGCACATCAAACTTCTCAGCTGCGTCGATGAGTGCATCCGCGGCGGCCTGGGGTGACGAAAACGTCCTGGGCGCAGCCGCCGATGATGCACTGGCACTGGCATGCCCCACAGAGCCGAGCGCCAGTAGAGACGAGAGCGCAACTGCCATTACTGTTTTCATGTGTGTTTTGTGGTTCATGATTCGTTACCTCCTTCGACCGCCACCGGCGCGACCACCACGGGAACCTCCACCACCCCTGAAGCTGGAAGCGCCACGGCTGCTGCTCGAGCGGGCAGCGGAACCACTGAAACCTCTCGATCCGCCTCCGAAACCGCCGCGATTACCCATTGAAGAACCGCTGCCTACACTTCTACTCCCGACGCGATCGCCGCCGCCCAGACTCCTGGTGCCACCACCCGCAAGATTGCCACCTCCGCTGCGCACACTTCCGAGGTTGCCCTTTTGACGGCTGATTTGCTGCTGGGCGCCCTTTTGCCGGCTGGCCAGCGTATCGCCTCGCGCAGTGGAGCCAAATCTGTTTGCTGTAGCGCGGTCTGAATAAGGGGCGCCACCGCGATGCTGCGGGTTGTGCTGCCATCTGTTTCCCGCGGCGGTTCGATTGCCGCTGAGATTGGCATTGCGGTTGAAGCTGTTGTTTAAATTCACGTCGATGTCGTTGTGCCCCCAGCCTGCACCCCAACCCCAGCCTCCGCCCCAAGCGGCGCCCATCGCCACGCCGGCGCCGAAGGAAATCGCGCCGGCGGCGATCGCTGCACCTGTGCCGTACGGATAGTACATGGGCGGATACGGATAAATCGCCGGCCCATAGACCACGGCCGGATTGTACGACGGCACATAAACGACTTGTGGATCCGCCTGTTCGACCACGATGACGCTCTTGTTCTCTACGACCTTGGTCTCCACTTTCTGTTGTTCATTGGACACGAGTGTCCCTTTACTTTGCGCTTTGGCGCGCATTCGCTGCACGGCCTCCATCACGTCGCTTTCTTGCGCAAGAAAGGCGTTGCCGAGATCGGTCGTCCATTGAATGTTGTCGGCCAGGCGCTTTACCAGGTCGGGGAGCGGAGCCATGGCCTGGATGCTGGGATCCCAGGGTTGCTTCGAGACTGCATCAGCCAGCGCCTTATCCTTCAGTCCCTTATTTTTCTCGAGCCACTGCTGAAGTTGAATAATCTCGAGCGGGTAAGTTGAAGCTACCAGGGTCTGGCTGAGCAGCGGGTCGGGATACACGGCAATCGGCGCCACCAGGGCGTCGAGTTGATCCGGTGGAATCTTCGCGCTTTGTTCTGCATTCGATTGCTGCTCCTGAAGCGCAAACAGCTGCCCATTGCCAAGCACGAGCAGAATTACACACATGATCGCTATACACGTTTTCATTTTAGATGCCCTTACTAAAACCATATCGAAGGGCGCCCGGTGGGTTAATTCGGAGAACTACGTGGATTCGGCAGAATTGATATGTGCTGGTTACCGTCCTGAGACCGGCGTGAGCCCAGCCTTCTGGATCGTCGCCGCCGCCTCGGGCGATGCGAGGAAGCGGATCAGAGCTTTGGCGGCCTCCGGCTGCCGGGCCGTGCTGGTGAGCGCCCCCGCGAAAGAAACGTCTGGCTGAAGCTCGGCCGGAATCGTGCCGACGAAAGTCACACCAGGGACGTTCATCAGCTCGCTGACTTGCTGAAAGCCGATCTCCGCCTCGCCCCGCGCGACGACTGCGGCGACCGGCTCGCCGGATGGCGGCCCGCGTACCTTTTGAGTTTTGCGCGCCACCTCGTCTGCGACGCCGAGCTTCGCAAACAGAGTCGTCGATAGATAGATGCCGCTGGCGCTATCCGAATACGCGATGGACTTCACCGCAAGCAGCATTTTCCGGAACGCCTCGATGCTGCGGATGTCCGGCTTCGCGGCCCCAGCCCGCACGACCATGCCGACCAGCGAGCGGGCGAGAAGGATCTTGCTGCCGGCCTGCACCAATCCTCGCCTGGCGAGCTCGTCGGCGGACCCTCCATCCAGGATCACGACATCTGCGGCCTCGCCTCGCGCCAGGCGCGTGGGAATCGCCTCCGGAGAGTCCCCCAGGGATGGACCGCGCGTCGTGATCAGATGGTGGCCGCTCGCACGCTCAAAAGCCGGGCCCAGTTCGGAATAGACCGGATAAAAACCGGCCGAGATCATCACGTGCACATCGGCGGCAGCGGCTGCGCCCGCGATCGAAAGGACGGCCGCACAAAGCGTGAAGAACCATCGAACGAGCGATCCTGGTTTCATAAGCTCCTTTGAAGTAGGACGAGTATATGAGAATGAATGCGCACCCGGCAACGACAGGTACTCTCGACGATCG
>Ga0070707_100004328_pt1 | contig 13301 bp, 12 predicted proteins | sample KBSK5502metaG_FD_65468 | JGI IMG/M metagenome (GOLD analysis project Ga0070707, IMG submission 65468) | Corn, switchgrass and miscanthus rhizosphere microbial communities from Kellogg Biological Station, Michigan, USA - KBS K5-50-2 metaG | ecosystem: Host-associated > Plants > Roots >... | reverse complement strand
CCGCCCCACCCGCCCCACCCGCTGCGCCCGGCGCCCGGCCGCCCACAGCAGGTACCGGCAGCCCGCCGAAGTCCACGGTGCCGCCGCGCGTGGCCGGCGCGGGGCTCAAATTCAACCCGACCTCCCCGCAGAACGCGCAGGTGCCGCTCGGCAACGTGAGCAATACGACCCCGGCGGCGGTCGCGCTCAAGCTGAAATACATCCACCAGGACGAGGACAAGGAGGTGACCTTGGAGTACCACATGTCCGAAGCGGTGCAGCGCACCTACGCGCCGCAAGGGTTCATCGGGCTGCTCGCCAGTGATCTCGACATGACATCCGATCGGCACTTCCGGCAGATCGACCTCGATAACCCGTTCTTCCGCCAGTTCACCGTCGCGGTACAGGCCCCTATCGACTACACCCGGCTGGGCCTGACCTCCGCCACCGTCGCCCTCGACTATGGCGACCCTGTGGGCGACCCAACCCACCTGAAGCATATGGACTTTGAATTCGATCCTGCGAGCAAGACGGAACAATCGTGGGCCGTCTACATGGACGACCGGCTCGACACCAGCTACTCCTGCGGAGTGGAGTACCACTTCAACCCCGGGTCAAACTGGCACGCCGAGCGCAGCGAGTACCGCTTGGCGACCAGCGTCACAGAAGACCGCACGCCGTACCTGAACCCGTACAACGACTTCGTCTTCCAGGAGGTGAGCGTCTTCCCGAACCGGATCGACGCCGACATCGTCTCGTCTACCGACGTGCTGCTGTCCTACACGGGCCCAAGCGGCTGGCGGCAGCAGACCACGCTGACCGTCCAGCCCGGCGCCGGCCAGCAGTACTGGCGGCTCCGGCTCGAGGATCCGAGCCCGCCGCAGAACCCGGACGCGCGGCGTGAGCGTCTCAGCCCTGAGTACCAGTACCACTTTGAGCATCACCTGGTGAATGGCACGCTCATCCGCACGGAGCCGGTCACCACGACCGCGACGTCGATTCCCGTCGACGATCCCTTCGCCGGGGCGCTCGACCTCACGCTGGTACCCGTGTACGACCCTTCGCAGATCGCCGAGGCATTCGCCGATATCCATTACGAAGACCCGCCCAACCATTACGTTCGCGACCTGCGGGAAACGTTCACCGGCACGGCCCTGGCACCGGTGAACCGGCATATCTCACTGCGCGACCCGACGAAGAACAGCTTTACTGTCCGGCTGACCTTCGTGGGAAAGAACGGGTCTATGACGCAACTGGCACCGGAAACCCGTACGGACACCCTGGTGCCCATCATGCCGAAGCCGCCCGGGTGAACAGCAGGGGATCCCGATTCGATTGACATGCCAGCATCGCAGGCAGGAAGGGAGCCGACGCCGTGACCAAGCGCGCCGTCATCGCAGGTATCGACGATTACACCATCCAGTTCCCGGATGGGAAAAGCAACCTTGCTGGCTGCGTCGCCGACGCCGCCAGCATGTACTACCTGCTGACCAACTCGTTCGGATTCGACCCGAGCCAAACGTGGTACTACGCGAACGCCGACGCGAGCCGGGACAACATCCTGCAAGCGGTGCGCTACATCACCAGCGTGTCCGAGCCCGGCGACACGGCCTGCTTCTGCTACGCCGGGCACGGGACGCGGATCCGCTCGGACCCCGCCAACCCCGCCTCGCCCAAGTACTACGAGGCCATCATCCCGAGTTCTGGCGACTGGATTACCGACTGGGAAATGTACTCGATCGCCAGCGACCTGCAGCAATTGGCCGTCAACTTCACCGTCATCCTCGATTCCTGCCACTCAGGCGGGTTCCATGAAGCCGCACCCGACATGCGGATCCGGACGATCGACTACACCCAGGAGCTGATCACCGCGATGGTCCAGCACATGCAGACGATCATCCCGGTCGGCGTCTGCCTGCCACCGGACGCAACCGGCATGGACAACAACGTCAGCAACGTGCAGGGCGAGGGGAATGGTGTGGTGTGCAGTGTCGATGACAACAAGAGCCTCGTCCCGCTCTCCAAGTCCACCGTGATCGCGGCCTGCCGGTATGACGAGCTCGACGTCGAGGCCAACGGGCACGGTGCGCTCACCCAGGGCTTCCTGGACATCGTCAACGCCAGCAACTTCCAGATCACTTACCTCGACCTGATTGACGAGCTACGCACCAGCGTGCAGGGCCGTGGACTCTCCCAGACACCCACCTTGCTCGGGCAGCAGAACCGGATGAACGAGGACTTCCTTGCCGGCTGGACCACCTCACAGTGACGCGCGCAACCCCCCAGAACCCCGCCAAGGCGCCACCGGCAGCTCAGGACCAGGTCACGACCGCGCTTGCCCGCATCTCATCTGCCGACCCTGCCGCGGGCCGCAGCGCCGGAGAGGCGCTGGCCGTGCTGCTCGCCGGCGTCCGGGCCTCCTGCTGGCCCGAGATCGCTTGGCGGTTCAGCCGGCTCGGCGCGGGTGGCTGCCCCATCGAGTTCTCCTTCAGTTCAGCCGACACCGCGCTGAGGTACACGGTGGACCCCGCGGGCCCGGAAACGGCTCTCCCGGAGCGCCTGCCCATCGCACTGCGCCTGATCCAGCAGCTCACGCCCGGCGCGACGGTGCCTGGTGAGCTCACCCGTCTGATCGAGAACGCGCAGACCGCCGCCGACCTCCGGTGGGGTGCCTGGGTCGGCGGCCGCCATTCCGGCACCGGTTCCTCGTTCAAGCTCTACGCCGAGCTGCCCCGGCTGACCGCCACCGCACCGCTCGGGCGATGGTCGCTGCCTGTGACCGCTCCTGCGGGCCGCTGTGAGATCCAGCTGGAGGGCCTGGGGTATGACCTGGCCCGCAGGCTCGTGGAGCTCTACTACCGCGTGAGCCACCTGGACCTTAGCAGCCTTACCCTTTTGCTCGCCCAGGCAGGACTGGCTGACCGCGTGGCCGACCTGCTCGACCTGCTCGGTGAGGTCCTCGAACGCCCCGTCCGCGGATATTTCCCACCGCTGCGGTTCGGATTCAGCCTCGCCACGGACCGGCCAGGGGACGTGCGGACGGCCTCGCTGTTCTGTTACACGTATGAAGCCCTCGGCGACGACGCACGATGCCGGTCACGCATCCTCTCGGTAACCGGGCGGCGTGGTCTCATGCTTGGCGTCTACCCCGAAATGAGTGCCCCGCTGGCCGCCGGGAGCGGAAAGCACCGGCATACAGTTGCCGCGATCAGCGTTGCGGCCGCCGGCCCGCCCGCCCTGACCATCGCGCTCAGCCCGCCTGACAGTGATGCCCAGTCATGACCGCAGCGGCCGCCGCCCGTATGGGGGCCCGGCCGGGACGGGGGAACGACCGGAACAAAACGACCTCGGCCGCCTGGTTTCCGCGGTACTCGATGGCCAACGGCCCAGCGGGGCGTTTGAATCGACGATGGCGGACGGTGGAACTCAGGCGCCCGATGAGAACTCCTTCACCACGGCGCGTATCCTCGACGCCCTCGGTGGCCTTGCCACACACCCCCGGCTGCAAGCCGCCTTTCAGCGCGCGCTTGCTTTTCTGTCATCCTGCGAGGCGCGGGAACTGCCCGGCACCTACCGTTTCTGGCCAGACGCGCACCGTCCCGCGCACGTGCCGCGGTATCCGGCAGACGCCGATGACACCGCCCTGGTGAGCCTCGTGCTCTTGCGGCATCACGTGGCGACCCGCCAGCAATTGCGCCGCCTGGTCGCCCACACGCTCCTATCGCACCGTGTCCGGCCGGGCGATCGGCCCGCACGGTGGGTCCAGGCTGGCGCATTCATGACCTGGCTTGACCGGGACTGGCCCTACAACATTGTGGACTGTACGGTGAACGCGAACGTGGTCAGGCTAATCTGCGCCGTCGGCCTCCGCGGCATCCCTGGCTATGAGGAAGCCTGCGGCACTGTAGCAGCCGGGGTGGCATCCGCTGCTGGTGACCCGGCCCTGCTGCGGCTGATCTCCCCTTACTACGCAACCCCGCTGGACCTGCGCGATGCGGTCCGCCGGGCCGTGAACGCGGGGGCGACGGAGCTGCAACCCTCGCTTGATCAGCTATCCGAGCAATTGCCGCAGATCCGCTCTCCGGGCGAAATGGCGGTGTGCACAAGCGCCTACGGAAGAATCACATGGACCTGTGATCTCCTCCGCAAACTCGACGCATGCGACTACGCGCTTTAGAAGGCGCTAATTTGCTCCAAGGGCGTTTGGGATGTAGCGCTTCGCCTTCCAGTCATACTTAAAGAGGTCCGCCAGCTGGCTGCCCTTGCTAAACGGCTCTTGCGGGCGCGGGACGGTGAAATATCTTCCCGAGAATGACGACTCGTCCACTTCGAGCCGGAGAAAACCAAATCGATCGTCGACGTAGGACTCAAGCGTGACCATATCACCGCTCTGATCAGTGAACTGAACCGGTGCCACCAGACGCTGCCCGTTCACCTTTATGATTGAGTGCAGGTTGTGGTAGCCACCCGCGCCGGTCACCAGATATGGGATCTGGCTTCCATCTGCCATGACCTTCGTAAGGCGCTGATAATCATGGACATGGCCTGCCACCACAAGATCCGGGTGACGGCCGGCCGTGGCTGCGGCGTTCTCCAGGGTGGCCTTCATCGTTGGACTCCCGGAGTGATAAGTATCGGCTGAGTAGACGGGATGGTGGAGGGTCACGATGATCGGCACGTCAGCCGGGAGTGATTGCAGCTCCCCCACGAGCCATTCCGTCTGAGGGCTCTTGATCTCGCCACCATCGGGCACATTGCTGTAGAGCCCGATAATGTTCACCAGGGGGGTCAGGAGCGTCCAGTAGACATTTGGTTGAGTCATCGCGGTTCGCGGGGCATCCCCGGCTTCCGGCTGATGAATCCCGGGGGCCGGCGCGCAGAAGTTTCGCACAAAGCCGTCCAGCGTGGGCTGGCCCTCAAGGTTTTCGCCATCATGATTGCCCGGCACTGCGAAAATTGGCAGAGGATAGTGCTCGTATGGCTGATAGAATTGAGCATAGTATCGCGAGGCCTCGCCGTTGAAATAGACGCAGTCGCCAACTAGATACAAGAAACTGGGTTCCAGCTGGTCCGGCACATAACAGTCGGCCTCCATCCCAGCAGCAACAAGTTGCTGTGGCATGGCAAAATCTATTCCCCCAATGTCGCCGTTGAAGTGGAAGACCAGCTTGTTTGTAGTGGCTATCTCCTCGTATGCGCTGGCCGGAATTATGTCACGCAAGTCCAGGTGATAAGGTGCTGCGCCGGTTGGGGCTGGGAGATCGCGGAAGGCCGTGACTCGAACCGTCTGGCCGTTGAGCTGGAAGTCGCCGTCGTGCGACGGCCGTACGCGGCCGAATATGTGATCACCGCTGCTAGTCACGGTCATTGCCTGTCCTCCCCTTTAGAAGTGGATACGAATGGGCCGGCGCGCCGCAGCACCATGGAGAAGGTCATGACGAGGTGGACGCCGAACCATAACCTTGAGCTTCTGTTTTAGATCATGAGCGAACGTCGGCTCGAGCGCTAGCAGCCAAGAGTCGTAGTGATCTGTACTGCGGACAATCCCGGGCATTGAGTTCAAGTCAGCATCTATCATGACTGCCCGCCCCCTTGTCGCGTTCAGAACACGCGACATAACAACCGTACTCCACCATTGCCGGATTTTCCAGAGGCGTCCCATGACGCTGCTCGTCGCGTGGAAGCGATCGCGATACGTTTCCGGAATCAGCGCCAATGCGCCCAACGACAGGCGATCCTTGACTAAGAGAATGGGCATCGGCTTGTCTTACAAGCCGACTTCGCAGCTCGAAGGGCGGCCATGTAAGTCAGCATGAAACGGCCGGCTCCGGTTGCTGCCCGTAGGTAGCCGCTTGGCTTGTGTCGTGGATCGCCCGACGCTGGTCACGTGGACTTGCGGCCAGATGGTGTCCGTGGCCATGAGAAAGTCCCCGTGTGTGGCCAGATCGTGGTCCCCGGTGGTGGCCAGTTAGAAGTCCCCATCCCTCGTTCGTCGTGTCGTCCCGGAGGTTGAGGCCCGGGCGGTGACGGTGGCGGTGTCAGCCAGTCACCGGACCGCCCGGGGAGCTTCCATTGAAGTCTGCGAGGGAACGGATGGACATCATTTCGGCCTACCGTGAGGTGGGCACTTTTCGTGGTGCTGCTGTAGCCTGCGGCACCACGCATAAGACGGTGAGGCGGGTGATCGCCCGGCATGATGCGGGCGGCGCGGTGCCGGAACGCGCGCGGCGTGGCTGCAACTATGACGGCGTCGCGGAACTGGTCGCGGCCCGGGTAGCTAAGACGTCGGGCAAGATCTCGGCCAAGCGGCTGCTGCCGGCGGCTCGGGTGGCGGGGTATGCGGGGTCGGCGCGGAACTTCCGCCGCCTGGTCGCCCAGGCGAAGGAGGCGTGGCGGTCTGAGCATCGGCGGGGCCGCCGTCCGGCGTCATGGTCGCCTGGTGAGTACCTGGTGATCGACTGGGGTGCCGAGGGCGCGCTGCACGTGTTCTGCGCGGTGCTGGCCTGGTCGCGGGTCCGGTTCGTGCGGTTCGCCGCTGACGAGCGGGCCGAGACCACGCTGGCGATGCTCGCGGAGTGCTTTGAGGCCCTGGGCGGGGAGCCGGGCAAGGTGCTCGCGGACCGGATGGGCTGCCTGAAAGGCGGCGTCGTCGCCAACGTCGTGGTGCCCACCGCCGAGGACGTCCGCTTCGCCAGCCATTACGGGTTCCGGCCCGACTTCTGCGAGGCCGCGGACCCGGAATCGAAAGGGATTGTCGAGAACCTGGTCGGCTATGCCAAGGCCGACCTGATGGTGCCGCAGGCGCCGTTCGGCGACTTCACCGAGGCGAACGCCGCGGCCCGGGCCTGGTGCGCCGAGGTCAACGGCGTGGTGCACAGCGAGATCTGCGCGGTCCCGGCGGAGCGGATGCTGACGGAGCGGGAAATGCTCGCCGGGCTGCCGTCCATGCGGGCCAGCATCGGCAAGTCCGTGACCCGCAAGGTGGACCGGCTGTCCTGCGTGCGCTTCGCCTCAGCCCGCTACTCGGTCCCAACCCGGCTGATCGGCGCCCAGGTCCGGCTGCGCACCGACGACGGGCGGCTGCTGGTCATCATGACCGCCGACGGCGAGGTCGTCGCCGAGCACACCCTCGTCGCTCCCGGCGAGGCATCGGTCCGCGATGAGCACTACGGCGGCCCGCGGCCGGATACCCCGCGGCGGGCGGTGCGGCCGAAGACCGCGGCGGAGAAGGAGTTCTGCGCCCTCGGCCCGGTCGCGGAGGCATTCATCACCGGCGCCGCCGCCTCCGGTGCTACCCGGCTGCCCGCCGAGCTCGCCGAGCTGAACACGCTGAGCGCGGCCCACGGCCAGGACGCGTTCCTGGACGCGCTGGACCGGGCAGTCGCGTTCAGCCGGTGGCGGGCCGCCGACATCCGCTCCATCCTGGCGGCCGGAGCCGGGGTGCCCGAGCCGGAGGCCGTGGCCGGCGATGCGCTGATCCTGGACCTGCCCGCCGTCCCGGTCCGGCCGCTGGCCAGCTACGCGATCGGGGCACTGTCATGACCGCCGCGGCGCCGCCGCTGGCACCCGACCTCGCCGCCGGGCTGCGGCGGCTCAAGCTCGCCGCGATGCGCCAGCTCGCCCCTGAGCTGCTGATTACCGCCAGGACCCAGCGGTGGGCACCGGAGGAACTGCTGCGCACCCTGGTCGAGGCAGAGATCACCGCCCGCGACGCCTCAAACGCGGCGACCCGGATGAAGACCGCCGCGTTCCCCGTCACCAAGACTCTCGACGAGCTCGACCGCGCCGTCTGCTCCATCCCCGGGCCCACGCTGGATTACCTCGCCTCCCTGGAATGGATCACCGCGAAGGAGAATCTCTGCCTGGTCGGGCCAGCCGGCACAGGCAAGTCCCACGTCCTGGTCGCCCTCGGCATCGCCGCCGTGCACGCCGGGCACAAGGTCCACTTCTACACCGCCGCCGACCTCGTCGACACCCTCTACCGCGGCCTGGCCGACAACAGCGTCGGCCGGGTGATCGACACCCTGCTCCGCAACGACCTGATCCTGGTCGACGACGTCGGGTTCGCCCCGCTCGGCGAGACCGGATCCCAGCTGCTGTTCCGGTTCGTCTCCGCCGCCTACGAGCGCCGGTCGCTCGGCATCGGGAGTCACTGGCCGTTCGACCAGTGGGGCCGGTTCCTGCCCGAGCACACCACCGCCGTCAGCCTCCTGGACCGCCTGCTCCACCACGCGAACGTGGTGGTCACAGACGGCGATTCGTACCGCATGCGCCAGACCCGAGCACGAGGAGGAACCACCCTGAACAGGAAATGATCAACCCGAGGGGTGGGGACTTTTAACTGGCCACCAGCGGGGACCGCAACCTGGCCATTGACAGATGGAAGGGCGGAGCCACGGGCAGAAGGGAGCCGACCGTCATGTCTAGTTTGCCATCGGCAGCGGAGCTGATCCATCTGGGGATGGACACCTCGGTGAAGGAGATCGTGGTTGCGGTGCTGCGGCCCGGTGAGGAGATCCCGGTCGTGGACCGCATCAGCAGTGATGAGGAGTCGGTGCGGCGGCTGATCGGCCGGCTCGGCGACCGGCGGGTGCTGTCGGCGTGCTATGAGGCGGGGCCGGGCGGCTATGAGCTGCACCGGCTGCTGACCTCGATGGGGGTGGCCTGCCATGTGGTGGCCCCGTCGCTGATTCCCACGGGCTCCTCGGACAAGGTGAAGACCGATAAGCGCGACTCAGTGCGGCTGGCGCTGACGCACCGGGCGGGCTGCTGACGCCGGTCCGGGTGCCGTCTCCGGAGGAGGAGGCGGTGCGGGACCTGGTGCGTGCCCGCGGGGACCTGCTGGATGACCGCAAGCGGACGCGGCAGCGGCTGAACGCGATGCTGCTGCGCCACGGCCGCACCTGGCGCGGCGCGAAGTGGACGTACGCGCACCGGGCGTGGGTGGACCGGCAGGTCTTCGACGAGCCGGCGCTGGCCGAGGCGTTCGCGCTGTACCGGGGTGGCCTGGACGCGCGGGAGGCCGGGCTGGCCGCGGCCGAGGCCAGGATGGCCGCCTGGGCGGCCCGTGATCCGCTGGCCGGCCCGGTGGCCAGGCTGGGCGCCTACCGGGGGATCGCGCAGCTGACCGGCCTCACCCTGGCCGCCGAGGTCGTGGACTTTCGCCGGTTCGCCTCCGCGCCCGCGTTCATGGGCTTTTCCGGGCTGACCCCGACCGAGTACTCCAGCGGGTCCCGCACCCGCCGCGGGCACATCACCAAGGCCGGCCCGGAAGGGGTGCGCACCGCCCTGGTCGAGGCGGCGTGGGCTTACCGGTACCGGCCGGCGATCGGGGTGACGCTGGCGCGGCGGCAGGCCGGGCAGTCGCCCGAGACGCTCGCCCGCTCGTGGAAGGCGCAGCAGCGGCTCCACGCCAAGTACAAGAACATGACTGCCCGCGGCAAGCCGCCCGGCGTGGCCGTGGTGGCGGTCGCCCGCGAGCTGGCCGGCTTCGTCTGGGCGGAGATGACCAGCTAACCCTCTTCCCCCCAAAGAGCCGGCGGTGTACCGGGAGACGCACGCCGCGGCAGGAATGATCCCCGTGAATGTTTTGAGCGAGCCGACTCTCGCCGTAAGTGAGGGGCACCGTCCTGCGAACAGCCGACCTGCGGATCCAACCCGCGAATATGAGCCTGGCAGTGGCGCGAGCCACGACCACGCCCCGGTACACCGCCCCTGCCTGGCCCGGCCACCACCCCGCCGGCCGGACCCCCCCGGGCCCATGCCCTGGCCGCCGATTATCGGCTTGCCGGGGACCGCGTCAAGGGCGCCTGCGGCGCCGCTGCGCGGACGCTGCGCGGGCGCTCCGCGCCCCTTGACCCGGGCTCCCCGGCTCGCACGATCTCGCAGCTATCAGGGAATAGGCTCAGACAGGCACGCCCGAACACCTTCGGGCAGGGTGGCCCAAACTAGAGCAACACGGGCAGGAACCAGGTACAGGAGCTGCAAAGGCTTGACAGGCCGTTTCATATGAGCATCCGGCCGCATTTAGAGGAGAAACGAAATGAGCGCCCTCCACCCGCGCATCGTGCCTGATCGCTGCGAACAACTCCACCCTCGACCCCCAATCCCTCGGCCCGCCCCTCCGTGATCACCACTCGGTCTGAACCGCCCCGGAGTTTCTGGAGGCTCCATCTCGTGAGAGGAAGACTGAGTCGTGGGACGTGGAGGAAGCAACTATCCGCCGGAGCTGCGTGAGCGCGCGGTCCGGATGGTGGCCGAGGTCCGGCCGGTCCACGCGATCGCCACCTTCGCCGGGCACCGCAGCACCGATTCCACGCTCCGGTATATCCACCTGTCCGGGCAGGAGGTGGCCGCGAAGCTGAACTCGTCGATGGCTCAGCTGCACACCTGGCGGGTCGAGATGCTCACCGGCCCGGCCGCGCCTGGCGTGCAGGCGTGAACGCCGCGCCGGCGTGGGCGCCAGCTAGGGAGCACGGCGCTGTCAGGAACCGGGAGTTTCCGGCCGGGCGAGGCTGGGATCGCCGGCGTGAGCTGCTGGACAGTGAGGCCGCCGCCATCTCCGCCATCGGCCCGGTCGGCCTGGGGCGCAATCGCGCGACCGGCATCCCGCGGCGGACCGCGCGGCGCTGGAGGGCGATCTCCCGGCTGGCTGACCCGCTGGACGCGGCGCGGGCCGCCTTGCACCATGGCGATGATGCCAGGTTCCGCCGGGCCGGGGCGCAGGCGGCAGCGATCGTCCTGCAGCACTGCGCGGACACCGGCCGGTCATACTGGGCCTGGATGGACTGGGACTGGGCCAGGCTGTGCGGTTCCAGCGCCGAGGAGTTCCTCGCCGCCAGGTCCCTGCCGACCGAGCAGACGGTTCGGCCGTTCCTGGTCGCGCTGGCTACCTGCTCGGCGGGTTCACGGTCTTCCATCACCTGGGTAACTTCAACCGGCAGCACCTGGCCTGCCTGGTCTTCGGCGACTACATGGTCCAGGAGTCGTTGCGCCGGGCCGGGCAGGTCCTTGACCAGTGGGGCTACCGGGACCCGCTGCGCTCCCGGCACCGACAGCGCGGAACCTTCAGCCAGGCGTTGCTGATCAACCGCAGCCCCCGGCTGAAGACCTGACCACCGAGGCGTTCGCCGCGCTGCGCGCGCACCCGGCCGCCATCGGGCTGCACGGCAAGATGCTGTATGCGCTGCAGCGGGCCGTCGCTGCGCTCGGCTACTGCGACCCGCCGGTGCGCACCCGCCGATCTGCCCGGCAGCGCGGACTCCGACTACCCGCTGGAGCTGATCCGGGCGATCACGCTGACCTTGGCTGTTCCGCCTGCGCAGCGACGAGATCCACCGGCTGCGGGTCGGTTGCATCCGCTGGCAGCACGACGGCAAGCCCATCCTCGGAAACTCAGCCGACGTCCTCGCCGACGATGCCGTCTGCCTCCTCGACGTCCCCGTCCACAAGACCGGCACCGCGTTCACCAAGCCCGTCGACCCGATCGTCGGCCAGGCCATCGACGCCTGGCAGGCCCTGCGCCCCGGCCAGCCCCGCCGGCTGGACCCACAAGACCGGCGAGCACGCCGACATGCTGTTCTCCGTCCGGGCCCGCCCGGTCGCCCGCAACTGCATCAACCACGCGATCATCCCGGCGCTGTGCGCGAAAGCCGGGGTCCCGGCCGCCGACGTCCGCGGCAACATCACCAGCCACCGGGCCCGCTCGACGATCGCCAGCCAGCTCTACAACGCCAAGGAGCCAATGACGCTGTTCGAGCTCCAGGCCTGGCTCGGCCACAAGGACCCGCAACCACCCAGCACTACGCGAAGATCACCCCGAACACGCTGTCAAGGGCCTAAACCTAGGCCGGGTACTTCGCCCGCAACATCCGCACCATCGAGGTCCTGCTCGACCGCGACGCCGTCGCCTCAGGCGCGGCCGCGGGCGGCCAGCCCTGGCAGCACTACGACATCGGACACGGCTACTGCTCCTACACCTTCTTCGAGCAATGCCCGCACCGGATGGCCTGCGTCCGCTGCGACTTCTACATCCCCAAGGACTCCGGCCAGGCCCAGCTGCTGGAAGCCAAGGACAACCTGCAGCGCATGCTCGCCTCCATCCCGCTCACCGACGAGCGCGGAGCCGTTGAAGACGGGCAGGCCGCCCTCGACACGCTGCTAAGCCGGCTCGCCGACACGCCCACCCCGGCCGGCGCCACGCCACGCCAGATCGGACTGCCGCGACCCTGTTGCCAGTGAGCGACGTCCGGCACGCCAAAACCGGGCAAGCGTAACAAGCCAGATTCCACAGAATCGCGCTCGTGATCGATGCCTACTCCCGGCGGATCCTGGGCTGGCGCGCCGCCACCACGATGAAGACAAGCCTGGTCCTGGACGCGCTCGAGCAGGCGCAGTGGACCCGGCGGCGGGCCGGCCTGGCCGGGCTCATCTACCACAACGCCGCCCGCCCAGTACATCTCGATCGCGTTCACCGAGCGGCTCGCCGCAGCCGGGGTCAGCGCCTCGGTCGGGACCGTCGGCGACTGCCTACGACAACGCGCTCGCCGAGTCGGTAATCGGGCTGTTCAAGACTGAGCTGATCAAGCCGCGCGGGCCCTGGCGCACCGCCGAGCAGGTCGAGATCGCCACCCTGGACTATGTCGACTGGTTCAACAACCGGCGGCGGTACGACGCCTGCGGCGACATTCCGCCCGCCGAACTCGAGCAGCATCACTACCGTCAGAACAACGGCCTTGCCGAGGCCGGATGACCCAACAAACCGAGTCTCCGGACTCGCCGGGGCGATTCAATTTAAACAAGTGGGTGCAATGCGTCTTGACGGTGGGCTGAGCCACGAGCATGGTCGAAAGACCTGCATCGAATGGTGAGGGGGAGCTGTGACCTCGGTCCCGCAAACTTCCGCCCCGTACTCGAGCTCAGTGCTGGCTGCCTTCAGGTGGGCGGGCATTGCCGCACGGATCCGTGAGCGGACGCCGCCTGGGGAGAGCGACCCGCTGATCAACGATGTCGACTTGTTCCTGGGCACCCTGCTTGCGCACGCCGACGAGGACGGCGAACTCAATGTCATCCTCACCCACTTTGGGGTTACCGCACGCGATGTCGTCGGTGATGCCTACCCGGCGATCACGCCTGATAGCCTCCGAGCCGTCGCAGAGCAGGCGCTCCCGGCCGCCGCGCAGCCCGACGACAATACAAGTCTCACGGGCCTTATCGCCGCGGCGCAATCGTATGGCCGTGGGCAGGTCCAACTGCCCCACCTCATCGCTGCGATGCTGCTCACGCAGTCGGACCTGTGGACGCCGCTCGAGGGCGCCTTGAGC
>Ga0070707_100004327_pt1 | contig 13303 bp, 14 predicted proteins | sample KBSK5502metaG_FD_65468 | JGI IMG/M metagenome (GOLD analysis project Ga0070707, IMG submission 65468) | Corn, switchgrass and miscanthus rhizosphere microbial communities from Kellogg Biological Station, Michigan, USA - KBS K5-50-2 metaG | ecosystem: Host-associated > Plants > Roots >... | reverse complement strand
TCACCCTCGGGGATCTCCTCCCACTCGGTATCCTTGAACAGTGCCGCGTTGGCCCAGGTCTTTGGATTGTCATTGGCCCGATCAACCGAGCGCTGAGGCCAAAACTCAGAGGTCGGGCAACCACGCTCGCGGAGGAACTGCATCGACTCACCGTTCCAGCCTCCTTCGTCTCTGTAGTTCTTGATGATGCAGGCGATGGCGTAGGCTGAGAGGTCCGCGTAGGGCTGGTTGGCAACCGCGCGAACCAACAGGGCACAGCTAACCGTGCTGTGACTCCAGCAATAACCGCGCCCATTCTGATCACGACTGGGAATCGGCTGCCCGTTCATTCCCGTGTTACGAATGTCCGAGAGCAGTGCTTTGGCCGCAACTCGGTCCCGAATGATCCCTGACCATTCGCCACGCGGGATCTTGGGTGTGGTTGTCAATGGAGCACCTGGCAGCGATCCCATAGGGTGCAGGTGCCAAGGGCGCGGAATCGCGCCATGCCCCTTCTGCTCCCCGTCGATTATCGGGTTGAAAAACTGGTGGGCATTACCATCGTGAATCAGGATCTCGCCGTCTTGCAGAGGCATGGTTTACTCCCCAACGGATGTATCAATCATGGTGTATCAATCAGCACTTCAAAAGCGGCTGTTTCTGCTTCGTCACGGGTCGCAAACGGCCCACGCGCTGTGGTCTCTCCATACCAGTTCCAGTACCAAGTGTCGTTCGTCGAGCGGAAGACCTCTGTCGCTGGGTCCGTGTCCAACAGGTATTTTTCGCAGATCACCATGTTGGCTATGCTGTAGGTAGGCATACTCATTCCTCGATCTCGTCTGAGTGGACCATCAACACCTGCATGTCGCCAAGGTACATACCCACGCGGCGGTAGGTCACGCCAGGGACCGCCGTCACCCATTCGTTAAGCCCATCCACCTGACCGATCAGGGTGCGCGGCGCAGGTGTATTTTCCTCTCCCCAGGCAAGCACGGTGAGCACGTTGAACAGCAGGATGCCGTTGCCGTCTGGTGCCGGGACTGAGAAGCCGAATCGGAACACATCCTCTTCATCTAACCGCTCGATAGCAATGTACCCTTGCATCATTCACCTCCATACTTTTTTAGCAGCGTCATCATCTCAGGAATCGAACTGGGTAGCGGTCCCTCAAATCCGATTTTGCCATCGGAGAGGATGAGCCAGGGAACACTTGCCCGTGTTCGCTTCATCGCGTCTTGCCACAGCTTGCTCTCCCCGCTGGTGTCTGCATCCTTGTCCCACAGCCGCCATTCAGGCGTTGTACCGTTTGGTCCCTTGACGCATCTACGCGCCAAGTAGCTGCGCACCTCGATACCATAGAGCACGTCCAACTGACCCTGCGGCAACTTGCCCAATTCAGAGGTCTCGTAGATAATGAGTGCTCTGAAACCGGGGAAAGGGATGGGTGCCGGAGACGGCTTAGGGTCAGGGTCCGGAGGGACCGGTGGGATTGGCGGTGGAGGCGGGGGCGGCACGGGACCGCCGTCAACCACCACCCAGCAGACGGCTATATCGCTGGCAACGTCGCCCTTGGCATTCCACGCCTCAATCCGGTATCGGCCGGGCTTGGACGAGGTCACCACCTTCCCCCGCAGCTTGTCGATCACATCCGGGGGAAAGAGCAGGTCGAGGCGCACGTCCTGCAAAGCTGGATCGACCCGCCACCGCACCTTGCCACCGTCAATCTTCTCCGGCGCGACGATGATCCAACTGCCAGGGCTGCCCTTCACCTCGCTTGGCAGCGTGACGGACTGAGCGGAGAGTGGCAGTGCAAGCCAACTCAGCAATATCAGAGACAACAACATACGAGTCATTTGCTACTCCGCTAGTACAATATGCAGCACATAGAGCACCGCAAGCAACACGGTGGCGACGATCAGGAACGGCGTTGGCGAAGCCTCCGGTGAGCAATCTTCCTCCTCATGCGACAGCTCCTCAAGTTGGTGGGTGAGGATCGGTTCATAGTCTTGAAAACACTTCTCGCACAACTGTTCAGGTGAGTAATGTGGAAAGGGTGGGTTCCATATCTCATTCTGACACGCAGAGCAGACGAACATAGTCGATCACCTGTCGTTCCAGTGCTTCACTGGGAAGTCCGTGCGCGGTCGCAGCGTGCCCTCCTCCAACACAGAGAAGGAGAACACACCATCAGCCCCACGGATAAGCGCTCCATAGGACTGCCACGCTCCCGCGCGCTGATGGCAGTTCACGCAGATGCCGACCTGACGCTCGACGCCGATCACCCGGTCGGGCTCGATGTACCCCACCGGCATCTTGCCGCTCCGCCACAGTCGGCGGCCGCGCCAACTACCATCCTCGGTCTTGTTCAAGGTGCGCAGCTCGAACAGCTCCCCATCCGTGAAGAGCAGGTCGGCGACCACCGTGCCCACAGGGAACTGCCAACTCATTCGTGGTAGGTGACGCCGCGCGCCAGCGTCAATCCGCTCACTCCAGTACAGGATGTGCTTGCCCTCCGGGATGGCGATGGCTGTGCGGCTGGTCCATCCTTGAGCTCGGTGCAATCCACCGTTGACAGCCCAGGGGAAAAGGCGGTTAGGGTTATTATCGCCTTGACTGTAGTGAATTGGTCGCAAGGTGTCGATGCCATTTGTGATCGTTAGCTCCTGGGCGTACTGAGTGCGGTCGTAGAGGCGCATGGTCTTTGGCAGGGTGATGCCCTCGGGCCAGAAGCCTTCGAGCATCGTTCGCTGGACATCCTGGTTGCCCTCCTGTGCCAGCAAGAGAGTGAACAGCAGGATGGATAGAGTTGTGCGCACCATGCAAAACCTTCTTCCCTTCATCGCAAAATAACAGGCTCCGCCGTCACAGCCTCGACTAAAGTGTTGTACCACTTTTCACGAACGACGACACTGTTACCATCCCATGTGTTTGCCTCCAACCCTATCACACCTACCAATCCCGGCACCGCTTCTAGAAGTAGTATGCCAGGTGGAGCGCGGAACTCATTGCCCCACAGTTCGACGCGGCGAAGACTTCCAGGCAGCGCATCAGCCACGTCGAAGGTCTTGTAAGAGAGTGACCCTGTTCCTAAAAACCTCGACTGAGTAACCGTGCAGTCCAGCAGCGTGCCGACGAACGCCAGGTCGGTGAGGTTGCCTGAGGCCAGACACCTGTCGATGGAACAGCGCTCCACGGTGTGGCACCAAGGATCGTTGAACAGCGAGAACCCGACGAGGTTGCTGTGTGCATTGCATTCCGTGAACTTGGAGTCGCGACAGCCGTAAAGGTCAAACCCCTGTCCGTCCTGACCCGCCCCGTCACCGTTGTTCCAAGCTGAGCAGCGAGTGGTAGATACATAGTCACAGTCCTGGAAGTGAAACCCGGCAGGGCCACAGTTGAGCGTGGTCCTCAGACCATTCTTCCAAGCTCGGCACTCCTCTACCGTCACCTCATTGCTATCGTAGACCGAGAATCCCTGTCCCTGATTGCCGCCATCGGCGGGAACCGTCCAGGGCCAGTCGTGCTCCCACGACCGACACCGCAGCAGCTTGAGCCGTTGAATCCCCCAGAGGTAGGTCGCCAGACCACACTTCCAGAGCTTCACGTCTTGCAGCAGCACGTCGTCACCGGGACCGATCCACACCCCTTTTGGGTAGCCGGTGACCTCGGTCCCCACCAGCTGACAGTTACGCAGCCGACCACCATCCTGGTGAGGGGAGAGAGAGATGCCAGAATGCTGGTTACTCGACTCTACTGACCCTCGGAACTGAACGGCACCAATAGTAATGCCGCCTGGTCCCGTACAGACCAGTCCACACTGATCGTCATGACTGACTACCTCTGGCAACGGCGCAGCAAGATTGCCATAGCTATCCACCAAGATCGGCTGGTCAGGATGACCCATCGGCCCACCAGGAAGGAAGGACCAATCGATAGTGCCTAGAAAGACATCACCCCTCCGAAGGCGGACGATGCTACCAGGTTCCGGTGGAGAGGTGCGCAGCTTGGCCAGAGTCTTCCAGGGGCGCAGCTCGGAGAGGCCGTCCTGTGCATCGTCACCCGTCGCAGAGAGGTAGTAGGTGTTACCCATAGTCTCATTATAATCCCTGAACAAGCCCCTTCAATCGAGCCTTCAAGATCGCGAGACCTCGCCTGGCGCGGCAATGAACCGCCTGCCTCGTGCAGCCGATCTCCTTAGCAATCTCCTCAAACGTCTGTCCATATAGCCAATGCTGGACTACCGCCCGGCGCTGTTTCGTCGGCAAACATACCAGAGCCTTGCTCAACCACTCCAGCAGATCCTGCATGATGATCGCTTCGAGCGGTTCTCCCTCTCTTGCAATCAAGTCCTCTAACGGAGGTTCTCGCACTTGGATTTCGTATCCAAAGCGCATGGATGACGGGATGCGCATGGGCAGGAACCCGTAGGCAGCGTTGAGGATGTCTCTGGCCATCTGCCGACCGACGAACCTCTTGAACTCCACGCCGCGATCCGGATCAAAGACTCACGACATCACGACCATAGTCAGCAAGCCTGTGCTGTAGGCGTCGTCGCGACCCAACCTGCGCACGACCGGGTTGTGGCTGAGGCGACCATAGACCCCGTAAGGCAGCTTCCAGTTGTCCAAGATCAGCTGCTCCTGCTCCTTGGGGGTTAGCATGATAGCCTTCGATCACTCAAGACCACCCTTCTTCACCACATATCATACCATATACTTACACCGGCTAAAGCGATAGTCTATATTACCGTCAGACTTCGCCATCGTGGAAGTGTATCCGGGCAAACCTCCGTAGCCATCTCTGCTTTACCCGGCCTCTCCACTGTCCCGAACAGGTGAGCCACTTTGTTGATCGGGCACCCACACAGTCCACAGCGCTTCTCCCCACCGTCGCGGCCAATCAGGTGGGGGCAGGTGTTACAGGCAGCAAGGCGATCGGTGAGCTGCTCTAGCGTCGGACGTGGGCAACCAGCTACGATCCAACGAGTATAGGCTATCGCAGCAGAGGTAAGTTGTTGAGTCAACGACGGCGGTTTTGCTGCCTCCTCGGGTGATTCGTGGCGACGATCCTTCTGAGTCTGTGCCGCCCAATAGTCGCGATAACTTGCTGAATCGTTTGGTTCACGAGGACATCCGCCTGGGCATGTGTTGGAGCACAGTTCGTAGTCTCGTTGGGTCATTGAACGTCGAAAACGTTCACACCAGCCAGCACCAATGCAATCGCAATTTCCGTTCATGCTGTTATCGTCATACGCAGTACGCATGGGGTAGGGTTGAAGCATGTAAAGCCAGTTCCATCAAGAACGATGTTCGAGTTATACCAGAACAAAGGACTGCACGACCACTGCTCCGGAAACCAGCAGTCACCAGGTGCAGTAGCTGGACTGTCCCACCAGCCTAAGCTCGCGTGCATGCCAAGCTGCGTCCCATGACAGCTTGGATTTACTAGGCAATGCAGGGCAAATCCAAACGGGCCACACTGAACGAAGGGGAGTAAAACCATCCAACGTCTAAACTGCGGATCTGGGTTCCAAACTAAAACATAACTACCATTAAACAATCCACCACATCCGCTAACCTCTTCGATCACTGCAACAAGCTGGAGAGGTAGTTGGATACCAGGACATATCTCAGGACAAAGTTCTACACCGCCGCCACAACAACATACAGCTTCGACACCGAAAGGACCGCTACCACTATCTAATCCAGAGAAAGCGTAAGTCCCGAATGGTGACTTGGAGAATAGCATTTCAATCCCATCAGTTAAGACTCTCCACCGTCACATTAGTACAACGGATGTTGTTGGAAGTATCAGCAGTACCCCACTGCGCGGTCACATCTAGAGCATTAGAGGCAGTAGTGTCAAGCGTTACCGCCGCAGTATTAGTCATACTCCAAGCTAACAATGCCGCCAATGATGATGCCTGGAACTCGAATGCACTCTGACTCATAACCGATCCAGAAGCTCCAACAGTCCTAACTGTGATAACTGCATCCACCTTCCACACAAAGTTACTCAGCGCACTGGCCACGGTCTGCGCAGTCGTATCTAGGATAACAGTACTTCCTAGCTTGACCTTGATGCGTAACGTACCTGGTACAGTAGCAGTCGATAGTAGACCATAAGCCTGAATACGGATTGTACGACCGATAAACAAGCTATTTGCCGGAAAGGTCAGACTACCGACGCCAGAACCAACTAATGTTGTTTCAGTCGTCGTATTCGTTATCGTCGCTGTAGCTGTAGATATATATTGAACTAATTGGCCCTTGCGGTGTCCCGGTTGCGTAACAAATACAGACTTGGTCCCCACCGAGAAGCTCACAAGCTCGTCAGCGTTAGAGGACGAATATACCTGTCGGCGGGCCAATACACTCGTCACAGATCCATCAGAGATCAACTCACCTAATCCCACCTCCCATTGGCTCCCACCAACAATACAGTAGAAGCAGTAGTCACCTGTAGACATCGCCGCAGCAAACGCTTGGTATCCAGTCGGGGTTGTACCCGACAACGTCACATTGCCAGTGCCTGTGGTGGTCGTAGTATCTAGCACTCGGTCATCGATAACGAATGCCATGCAGCATACTCCTATGACGACGCGCAGCCTGGGTCGTTGACTCGGCTGCCAATGACCTTGATCGATCCCCGCCGAATCGAAAACTGCCGGGCCTTGAGCTGCCCGCTCTGGCAGCACTCCAGCAGGTAAAGTGTCTGTGTCGCACCCGCAAGCGCGACCTCATTGATGTCGCCTGAGCCCGCCGCCCCTGCTGTCAGATCAAAGTCGTCCTCCAGTGGGTCGGCGCTGCTCTTGAAGACGAGCTTCTTCACGTAGTCCATCTTAAGAGACGCGCCCTCATATACCTCCAGTATACGCTTCGCTAATATCCGACGACTCTCAGTCTGCGTAATGTCCCAGTTGTTGTCTGGGCCGAGTAGGAGTCGATATATCTTATCAAACGTCGTACCCCCACCCTGGTTGCGAACGGTCAGGTTAAAGTCGACGCAAGTGTATACATGTCGCCCGGCTACCAGCGTACCGCTCGGGTTCGTCTTCTTGCAGAAGTATATCTCACCGCTGATGAGGCGGTCCTTGTCGTTGGCCTCGCGCAGCCATACGTCGATACCAGTGCTAGTAAGAGTACCGTCGAACTGTTCCTCTTGGAGTTTAGCATCATATCGCCCTAATGTCGGCGTCTCCGAGAGGCACTTGGCGAAGGCAAAGGTCGGGACAGACAGCGACGTCAGGGACGGGCCGGCAACCTCATAGACCGGAAGGCTCTGGTGCGATCCCGACAGTCGCCCATTGTAATACCCTGGCTCGATGCCTCGCCCGTTCACGTCGTCGACCAGGCATGGCTCGCGGTCACGTGGTAAGAGTCCATCAGTCCTTAATTGCTGTGTGAATGCTACGTAGAGAGTCGGGCCAAGTACTGATGAGCCCGCAGTCTGCGCCACTCCAGCTGGTCCGGGCACCGTAGTCGCCGTCACGCGCAGAAGTTGGACCTGCAACGGATAGATTGGCAAGTCCGGTCTGAGCGTTGGTTCCACCAATGGTGATGGAAGGTTAGGCACTTATTACTCTCTATAGACCTCGGAAAATGGCGGCTGCGGTCCACGCACTATCTTAGTCTTCCACCCCTGCCGTTCTTGGTAACTGTAATCCTGATACCAGCACACACCATCCACCTGCGAACCAGTAGCGAACGGCAGTGCGCCGGCATAGGTCTGGGACATGGACCCAGAGGTCCGACTATATATCTTGTCGAAATATTGGTTCACGCGCTCCAATGCTATCGTGTTCGCCACTTTGATATCATCATCTAACGGATTACTCGAATCATCAGTTCGTATAGTGAAGTCCGACCATATATAGTGAGTACCTACAGCATTTGCAAACGTCGCTGGTGCAGTGACCGGTATAATAAAGAATGGATCTTTGACCCACTGCTTAGCCATCTCGTCATTACGGTATGCCACAGTCTCTTCCGTGCCGTAGACACTATTCCTCCGACGGAATAATACCTCAATAATCTTCGGCACGCGACCAGCGCCAACATCGATCCATTCTAAATCGTCTTCCAGATTGGTAGTATATCTCGTCTGTAGTACGGTAAAGGCTATATCTGCCTCGCCAGTACTAACTATAGTGAACGGGTTTACCTTAGTCAGATCACAGGCAACAGCCATCCCTAAGTACTCAAGCACGTCATTCAGTGCAGTCCAAGCTGGGACACCCGGGAACCAGAATCCCTCCGGTGTACCTGCTGGCGCAAATGGGAGTCCTGGCCACGCACCAAGGAACGTACCCATCTTATCCCAGATATTCTTGAGCATAGTCGTCCACGTCCATGTAGTCTTGCTCTTATCCGCGAGGGATGGAAATGGGTAGTCATTCATACTCTCTAGGTAGAATGTCTGTGGGTATCCCGGCACTCGGATGTTGTAGAAGCTGGTCAATGGGAACTTGAACCAGTCGTTGTAGAGTATGCCGCGCCCATCAGTGATCTCTACCAGATAGAGAGCGTTGAGGTCAGAAGCCAAGCCTCGTGTGACGCACTGCGCCTGTACGACAGTCAGATTATTGAACGTCGCCACGTTGTTGGGTGCAGTCGTGTCACCGATATCCAGGCGGAGTGTAGTCGAATACTTGTTGAGTCTGTTGTAGTCCCCACGAGCCATCAAGATCCAACCACGAGATGGGTATCTCCCTACCGGGCAGTAGAACGAGTTGGCTCTATCCAGCATCCTGATCGCATCGCGTCGGAAGCGCGCGCGGTCCTCTCTCACCGACCTGGGGTCATAGAGTGGGAATAGGAGCAATGACTGACTCCCCTGCACGTATGCCTGTCCGAATGTGTTCATATCACGATTCGATCACTCCTGGAACCGCCCTCAGAATCGCCCAGGATCGCCGCAGCCGTGTCCAGATGGCGGAAACGGGAAATCCTACGGCCAAGCCGGTAGGAGCCGTTTCAGGGGCAAAATTCGAGGGCTCGGTGGGGACGATTATCGCCCTCGGTAATACGGGTTGTACTTCTCTGGCTCGCGTATGGTGTGTCGCCACGGCTCCCTGCGCAGGAGGTCTTCCCGTCGCTGGTATTCGTTGGCAGACCTGACTGCAAATACTCCAGCGCACGAGATTATGAGTAACAACTGAGTCACCAATACTCCGGCGATTACCCACAGCGCGGACGAATTCTTCACGGCTACCCCTCCTCCAGTGATCCACTGAGTTCACCATATATAGCACTGGCCAAGTGATCCCTCAGAGATTCCACTGTTGGCATCAGAATTCGCTGGGGATATGGAGTAAGTACTCATTTAGTTTCTTCAGTGAGTACACAGTAGATATCCTATGTCAATTTACCCCATTCCGGCCGGATTGATGCCCAGATGAGATGAGCAGCGGGGTCATCCGGTTCGTGAATGGCCGCCTTCTTGATCCGATACATCTCTTCAGGACTGGGGCGGTCGTGACCCTCAAAGGCGGACAGACTGAGGGCTCGCTCGATACGTGCCCGTTGAATCGCCTTGTCGGTGCGTTGCCGGTCCCAACCCAACTCCTGGCGCACGTAGATCAGGCTGGCCAAATTATTCGGGCCGTGCTTGCGGACGGCTGCCACGAGGGCATCCACGTCAGCACGTGGTACATCGTAAACTCCATGCCGCCGAGCCAGAGCGTCACGCTCAGCGCGGTCTGGAGTCTGCGGGTAGTCAGCTACTATTGGCGTCGCCTGCGAAGTGGAAGCCGCAGGCGACTGCGCTGATTTAGACGTTGGGTCACCCAGCTCAGGTGCAGGTACAGGTGCAGGTACAGGTGGTGTTGTCGTAGTCTGCGGCTGGCCCGACAGTATGCTCTTGATGGCGTGGACCCACGGCTGCCGCTGCGAACCGACGATAGCGGCGGTCCCGCCCAGCGCGGTGTGTAGAGTCCGCAGCTGTTGCTTGTTCATCACGCTCAGGCTCTTGGACAGCTTGTTCTTAAAGTCTGGCGGCAGCGATATACCATTAGACAGGGTATTCATCGCGTCTTGGTGCAAAGCAGTGGCAGTGGTAAGTCTAGCTTGGTGTGATTGGACGTATTTACCAGTATTCGGCGCAGTTGGAGGGAAAGCAGAACTCGCCGGGACCGGTGCTCCAGTAGCGTACCCAGAACCCGTCGGCACCCACCGCAGTCCACCACGTGGTCCTGGTTGGATCTGTACCCACCCAGTTGGAGCTGGCGGCGCAGGTCCGTGCCATATGCCATTAAGGTCCATCGCGAGCGAGATTGAGCCTATTGTGCTCTTAGACTTGCGATCCCTTACTGCCTCTGCCTTCAGCGCTTTCGCTACTCTTACCGAGTCGTCGCCGAATAGTAATACAAGTATTCCAGAGATGAGATCAAGTCGCTCGTTGATCTCCGGATCAGTAGAGTCCGGGCTATGCTCACCCTCCACAGAAAACTTTATTTCTCCACTGGCTCCACTACTCGGCTCTTCTGGTACTGGTACTTCCGGATCAGATTCATAACTCGCATCTATCCTGCGGTGGATGGCTTCAGCAGTGTCCTCGTATAAATCCCCAAGCGACTCTGGCTCCCTCCTACCGGAGTCTATGAGATGTCGAATCCGTGATAGGTTCCGCATCTCAGCCTCGGTCGCACCAGCAGTCCTGAGGTAGGCATCTGATTCACCCAACTCCTTCCCCTTGCTCCGCATGTTGCGGACGGCTTCATCCGCCGCTACACGGCGCTCATCACGGAGTGCTTGCCGCCCCTCCCACTCCTTACGGATTGATGCGAAGACAGTGTATTCCATCCATCTCTGGTCGACTATTAGACCACTCATATTGATCGCTAGACCTGGTGGTTCCTTGGGGTGGTGTACAGTCCCACCAGACTGGAGATGCGCTATAGCATGGTCGAGCTTCCATCGCTGATCCTCTTGGAGCGACTCGCGCAGTGCCGCAGCTACCCCCGCATCTTTCATGGCTCCGACGATAGTGTACTTATCGAGAAATCGGTTGGCATTGTCGCGCGGGTATTCCTCGGGAGGTAGTGGTGGGCCGGGATCTCTGTGTGTTATCGAGGCATCAGGTGACGGTTCAAACTGGTAGAAGTCCACTGCCGACTGCATCGAGAGTTGTATAGACAGTGGAAGTGATGCCACTGCTCGTTGGAATCCTAGTGGTGGCCGGAATGGAGGCATCGGCACATGGGCCTTCTGCATAGGCTCGGCTCCTGTACGGAGCCATTCTTGGGCCTCTGTGATGCCCCGCTCGGCTGCCTGACGCACCGTCATCGGGGTGTCAGAGCACCGATCATTGTAGTCCCACGGCACGCGGAATAGCTGCCACACAGGATCGTCTGCGCGGTATATGTTGGTCCCCTGTATGCCTAGTTTCTCTAGTGCGAGATGATCCTTACGCACTCGGTCATCGTGAATGGCATCACGAGCGCGGTAAGGGAACCCACTCCTCACCAGTGGGTGCGACAGCACCGTCTCTTGGCCGTCACTGAGTGCTGTCTGGATGTTGGTGCGGAATACACAATTGCCGGAAATTATCCCCTGTGATACAATGAAACCAGTCGCCGTTTGGAGATTAAAAACATGGCCCGTCCATCGAATCCATTTGACCTTGCGGACGCGATCCGTCGATACCAAGCTGGGGAGGGATATTACCAGCTTGCTTGCGAGTTGCACATCTCCCCCCGGAGACTTGTCCGTTGCATGAAAGACGCTGGAATCGAGATTCGCAGCTTTGCCGAAGCACATCAGGCGGACTGGAACCGCCTCGGTGTTGAGGAACGGGAGGACAGAATCCGAAGAGGAATAGTTCCCGCCCAAGATGCTACGCGCGGGCGAAAGAGAAGTCTTGCTGAGAGGATCAAGCAAGCAAACAGCGGGGCCGGCAGAACGGAGTGGGGCGGCTTCACCCCTATGCACGAAATTGACCTCGTGCGCGAGCTTGAGTCCTTTGGGGTTGCTGTCGGGTATCAAGTTCCTGTTGGGCCTTATACAGTGGACCTTACCATGCGCGAAAGACCCGTCGCCGTGGAAGTCCAGAGAAGTCACTGGTCTCTTGCAATCCAACTCGGGGGCAGATTGCATAAGGATAGACTCGAATATATCCTCAATGAAGGATGGAGCGTACTGATCGTCTACTGTGAACCCCTGAGAAGAAAGACGGGAACTATTGAGCGGTTCAGTGCCTTCCATGTATCGTATAAGATAGTCACCCTGCTTGACGATCCCCGCATGTTTCCAACCGAAGGGGGTCAGTATGGGGTGATGGATGGTTACGCGCAGCCGATTCCCCGAGTCCGTCTCAATCTCGACGGCTGGGCCAGAATACCAAACCTTTGACGCTGCAAGGACAGCCCCCTCGATAACTGTCCCAGGCAGAAAGCATTCTTGGTGAGCGTCGGACAGGAAAGTACTCTGCTCCACGTCGTCCAATACTTTCTCCCGCCACGTCTCATAGTTCACTCCCTCCTTCATGTTCTCCGACAGTGAGTCCCGGATTTTGGTGAGGGTCTCTTCCGCAGACACGTTAGCTACTGTGAAAGCCTTAGCTCTCGCTGCTGCATTAAGTGCGTCGTACCTGTCGCGAGTCAGGATATTCTTCTCAGCGAGTGACTTGACTGCCTCCTCTATGACTGGGAAGTGTACCTCTTCTGGCGACCCTGCAGGTGGAGGTGGCGGGGTGAAGGTCGGCGGACGGATCGGTGGAGACGCCTCCTTGGCCGCCACAGCTTGCTGCGCATAGGTCTGCTGCTCAGTCGGGAGGTCGTAGATGGCTCTCGCTCTCTCCTCACCAGTCACCTTCTCCAGTCGCTCAACTAGAGCAATCGCCTGATTAGGTTCTAGAGTTGGTGGTAGTGGAATCGCACCTGGAAATGTCGCTAGAGTCGGAACTTTGGCGGCGACCTCCTGCGCCCCTTCTAGCAGAGCAGCAAGTTGGGTGGTAGTCAGGAGCCTAGCAAGTTGGAGTCGGTACTTGTCGATGAATTTGAGGATCTTCTCACCACCACCAGTTACTACACTCCTCAGTGCCGAAGAGAGCTCATCTCGCGCAGCAACACTGAGTCCTTTGATAGCTTGGAGGGATCGGTTGAGGATGCCCTGAGCCCTGCGGTTGTGAATGTCGTGAGCGAGATAGATATCAGTTGGTCCCGGATCAGATATTGGCGATAGGAGTCTATTTGGTGCAAACCCATCTGGTACAGATTGAGTGGAGACAATGTATTCAGCCGCAACCAGACCAGCCTCCACGTCATCACCAGCCTCAAGCAAGCATACTCGCTGGATCTCATTCGCCCACAGCGCTACCTGAGTCG
>Ga0070707_100004326_pt1 | contig 13305 bp, 10 predicted proteins | sample KBSK5502metaG_FD_65468 | JGI IMG/M metagenome (GOLD analysis project Ga0070707, IMG submission 65468) | Corn, switchgrass and miscanthus rhizosphere microbial communities from Kellogg Biological Station, Michigan, USA - KBS K5-50-2 metaG | ecosystem: Host-associated > Plants > Roots >... | reverse complement strand
CCCTGCGAGCCGACATAGGAAACTTCCACCATCGTTCGCTGGCCCAACTGCTGCTGAATGGCCAATGTGTAGTTGTACTTTGTACCCGCCGGCATCGTCGGCCAGATCGGCTCCATCTGAACGGCGGCGACGTTCGAAAGTGTGAGCAGGGGTGCAGCATTCGGGAACGTCGAGGCCAGCGTATTCGCATCACGTGCCCGGAGGCGATGGAAGAACGGCGGATACTTGGACGTTTGCTGATTGAATGCGAACGGGACGATCAAGTCGTGGTATATGCCAACTCCGCCGCGGACCACTCGGGTTGCCTTACTGTTGACCTGCCACGCAAAGCCAAACCGCGGTTGGAAATTTAGATCCTTCGTCTTGAAGAACGCGTCGATCGCGGGGTAGGCGGTCTCCTTGGCATCGTTGATACTGAGCAGATTCGAGACCTGGTGATGCGCTTCTTTTGGATCTGTCGTCGTCTCCCATCGCAGTCCCATATTCAAGGTGAGCCGTGAACTCATCTTGAAATCATCCTGCGCATAGAACGCGAACATCGACTGGCGAATGCCCTTGTAGCCTTCTTCACCGATGGGCACGCCACCGAACAGCTGCGGCTTCGCCAGGATCAGGTCCTCGATGTTCTGAAACGTATATTGGCCTCTCGATTCCGACTGGACGGTGTTGTTGTTCTGGATGCGCTTGACGACGCCGCCAAATTTGAAGTTGTGACGGCTCTTGACGAAGTTCAGGTCGTCGCCGACCTCCCAGAGGTTGTACACCCAGAATCGCGGATAGGTGGTGTCTGATCCCACATCGCCGATCGTGGGAGTTCCGCGCTCCTCGCCGACGGTCATCGTTCCCATGATCTTGCCCGGGACGAACGTGAGCTTTCTCGCAAGATCGGTTGTTGCGACCGCATCCTGGAATTGAGCCGAACGATTAAAGGCAATCCGGACGGCATTAAGTAACGTGGGACTAAAAACCGTGTTGCCCTGCACAGTCACGTACTGCCGGCGTGCACGCGATTGGTTCTCGATGTTTCCCACCACCACTGGAGCGGAGTTGGTGTCATCATCGAATTGGTAACGGCCAAAGATGTTCGTCGACTGCGTGAGCTGGTGATCCAGCCGGCCCATAAAAAAATCCTGGCGGATGACATTCTTTGGCGCCCCGACAAATTCTCCAATGTACAGGTCATCGCCCGTGGCTCGGTTCTTGAAAATCTGGCCGTTGGGGTCCGGATAATATTGGAAGAACGGAACGATTTTAGGGCTTGGCGTCACGGTGTAGGTTCCGTAAGAGCCGAGACTGTTGATCGGACTGCTGGGGCAGAGCCGCGCGCCTTCGCTTCCCGCAATCCGGTTCGACGGCGCAACACACGGTAGAATTCCGCGCTTGGCCGCAATGGTGGGAACGACTGCAATCGTTGTTTCGCTTCGCGACTGGCGGAATCCCTCATAACCGCCGAAGAAGAATGTCTTGTCCTTTTTGACTGGACCTCCCAAAACTCCGCCGAACTGGTTCCGATGGAATGGCGGCAGATCGGCTTTGCCGTCACCGTCGTGATCTTCAAGATCGAAGATCGTGCGGGAATCGAACGCGCTGTTGCGCAGGAACTCGAACAGGGTTCCATGCAGGTCGTTGGTTCCGCTTCGAGTGACCGCCGAGACAACGGCGCCGGAGGCCCGTCCGTATTCCGCGCTGAAGGTCGTGGCGACGATCTTGAATTCCTTGATGGCATCCACGCCCAGGTTGGTTCCCGCCGAACCGCCCGGCGTCGAATTGGACGAGTCGTTGACGTCTGTCCCATCGAGCAGGAAGCTGTTTGAATAGCTGCGCGAGCCGGCGACACTGAATTTGTTTGCGCCCGATCCGCTGTTAAAGCCACCGCCGGCGGACCCGTATTTCACGACGCCGGGGATCGTATAAGCCAGCGTGTCCCAGCTCCTGCTATTCAGCGGCATTTCTCGAATGGTGCGGTCGTCGACCAGTCCGCCAAGGTTGGCGTTGGTCAATTCGATCAGAGGAGCTTCTCCCTTCACCTCCACGGTTTGAGTGACGGCTCCCACCGCGAGCGAAAAATCGACAACCGCTTCGCGGCCGACCGTCAAAGCAATTCCTGATCGGACCTGCGTTTGAAATCCCGGTAACTGGACTGTCACCTGATAATTTCCCAGCCCAAGCGCCGGCGCGGAATACCGGCCCGCCTCGTTGGTAACGACGTTGCGCGATATTCCCGTATCTTGATTTTGAATCATCACGGTCGCACCCGGCAGAACCGCGCCGCTCTCATCGTGCACGGTGCCGGAGATCGTGGCTGTGTTGACCTGCGCAAACAGGAACAGCAGCAAAAAGTGGTTTAGGACGGACATGCACACACCTCCCACGCTTAAGTTCAAGTTTTCAGGGTGATCTAAAGTTGAGAAAGTTTTACTTCCAACGCAGAAATCAGGTCAAGTGGAAAGGAAGCGAATGAGCAACTCGCCGGACGCGGTGACTTCAGCGTGATCCTCAGGGAACAACGCGGTGGTGCTGGCGTATTCCTGAATGATTGCCGGGCCATTGATTCGATCGCCGGGCGCAAGCGATTCCCTCTGGTACACCGGGCAATCAATGGCATCGCCGTCGAAAATGACGGCGCGTCTTCCGAGCAGCGCGGACCCTTGACGCTTTGAGGGCGCCGGCAACGCGCCCAGAGTGCGAGGGGCGATTGCGGCCAGGTGGGCGTTCACGACCTCGAGCGCAAGATCGGCGTCGTGATATCCGAAGCGAGTCTGATGAAGCTCTTGAAACGCGTTGCGGATGGTTGATGCGTAATCGCTGCTGTAGCGCGTGGGATCGACGGCAATCGGCAGCGAGAAATCCTGACCGGTATAGCGCACTTCCAGAGAGTGACGCATCCGTATATCGACTGCTCCCATCCGTTCCCGCGCCAGCGCTTCCATGTCGGCTGCAATCCGTTTGAGTTCGTTGAAGTCTGTCCGGCCCAGCTGTTCCAGCGGCCGATAGTAGGTGCGGACGAAATCGTGACGCGGTTCGGCCATGAGCATGCCACTCGCGGAAAACTGTCCGGGAAAATTCGGAATCACCAGAAGCGGGATGTGCAGGGATCGTGCAACCTCAGCCGCATGAAGCGGACCCGCGCCACCAAAACCCACCATGACGAAATCACGCGGATCGTAGCCACGTTCGACCGACACCTGACGTACCGCCAGCGACATGTTCATCACTGCAATCTTGACGATGGCGCGCGCGGCCTCGGTTTCCGAGAGTCCGAGCGGGCGCGCAATAGATCGGTTGATGGCTTCGCGGGCCGCCTCGACGTTGAGCGGCATCTCACCGCCAAGAAATTGATTCGGATCGAGGCGCCCCAACAAGAGATTGGCGTCGGTAACCGTGGGCTCGGTTCCGCCTTTGCCATAGCAGGCGGGACCCGGATCCGCTCCGGCACTCACCGGCCCGACCTTGAGCGATCCCGTGTGATCCACTTTCGCGATGCTGCCACCGCCGGAACCGACTTCAACCGTGTCGACCACGGGAAGCATCATCGGCAGGCCTGACGCGTTCCCGCCGATGTTGTATCCATGCGACATCTGGGGTTCGCCGTCACGTGCAAGATTGGCTTTCGCCGTTGTGCCTCCCATGTCGAAACCAATCACATTCGTGTATCCGAGCGCGGCCCCGGTGCGTGCGGCGGCGATGAAGCCACCCACGGGGCCGGACTCGAGCATTGCCACCGGCAAACGCCGCGCGACCGGCGCAGACATCAGGCCACCGTTCGATTGCATGATCCACAGGCTGCCGGCCCAGCCGGCGAAACCTTCTTCATGAAGCATGCGCTCGAGGCCATGCAGGTAAGCGCTCACTTTGGGACCGATGTAGGAGTTCAGCACCGTAGTCGAGATGCGCTCGTATTCGCCGTACTGGCGGAGAATCTCGTGAGAGATGCTGCGGTAGATTTTTGGATCCAACAGTTGCGCCATCTGCGTTTCGTGAGCGGGATTGTTCCAGGAATGAAGGAAGCAGACAGCCACGGCTTCGACGCCGCTCTCGGTTACCTGGCCGGCGATCGCTTCCGCCTGAGCGACATCCAAAGGAGTGTGCACCTCTCCGGAAGCGAGCAGGCGTTCTTCGACTTCAAACGTGAGGTGGCGCGGGACCAGAGGCTCCGGACGCTTGAACCAGATATCGTAGGCATCGGGCCGATTGCCGCGGCCAATCTTATAGACGTCGCGCGTGCCCCTGGTGACGATGAGCGCTGTCCGGGCGCCTTTCCGTTCGAGGACGGTATTGATCGCGACCGTGGATCCGTGCACAAACGCATCGATCGCATTTACACGGACACCGGCTTTCTCGATGCAGTCGTGAATTCCCTGCTCCAGGCGCGCGGGAGTGGTCGGGCTTTTCGAGCTCAACAACTGTCCCGAGGCTGGATCATAGCCCAGAAAATCGGTGAATGTTCCTCCAATATCAACCGCGACGATGAGCGACAATCATCCTCATTTGTGAAAGTGGACAACAACGGTCAGTGCCATTGATGTGACTACCCAAGCAGAGTGAGCGCAGGCTTTTATATACGAGTGCAAGAGACTGGTCAATGCAAGGTCGCGATGCGGATTTACACCACGTCCTCAAGCGCGGCCGGCTCGGCGTTTTGAGTCCAGCCTGCATTGTGTAATTCCCCACTCGAGGATAGCCCGCGTACCAACTTTTCTCCGGGTTCCTTTTGTTCCCTTTTCGTTAATTTGGCGACGCGGACTCTCATGCAGTAGCATCACGCCTTTACCATACTTTGCAAGTAGCAGCAACCAGTACGTTGCGTAGGGCGAGCAATCTGGCCATAATGTAGCCAGAGTGCGATATGAGGTTATCTTGGCTCCTGATGCGGCCAAGACGTACAAGAAGTTGTCAGCACACATCAGGAGTCAGGTTCGCGACGCTCTTGAACTTCACCTACGTCACGAACCGACCAAGATCAGTAAGAGCCGTATCAAACGGCTGCGTGGCGTAAGCCGGCCTCAGTATGGCCTCCGAATAGACGAAATAAGGGTGTTTTATGACGTCAAGGAAACAACAGTCGAGATCCTTGCTATCCTCCAAAAAGCGGATGCCCAGAAATGGCTCACCAAAGAAGGGACTCCGGAGGCGGGAGGTCGCGTTAGCGAAAGTTAAGGACGATTTATCGAAATACCTACGCCTGGCAGCTGGCGAAGAAATCGTTATCACCCGGCACGGCCGACCCGCCGGTATCTTGATCGGCTTCGAATCGGAGGACGACTGGTTCGATTACCGTATCGAGAACCATCCCGAGTTTTTACGGCAGATCGCCGAGTCGCGCTCGGCCCTGCAAAGAGGTCTCGGAATTCGATTGGAGGACCTTGACCCTGGACGGCCAAGCAAACCGTTGCGGTCGTCAAGCCGCGCGCCACGTTAGTGGAGTACGCCACGCGTGGCTTTGCGCGGCTTGCGGCTGAACCTTGAGCTTCGCGGCGAGGCAATACCTGCTTGAAAACTGCAACGGGCACCTATACTTCCGGCCCCGTCCTCCAGGAATCGAATCGCGCCTCGATGGCGCTTAATCCCTGCGTGCAGAGAACGCCCAGAATAACGACCACAACCAGAGACGCGATCATATCCGTCGTCTTCAGCAATGAACCGTAGTACGAAATGCTGTAGCCCAAGCCTGCCGTGGCGCCGAACAGTTCTCCCACGACAACACCCATCAGCGCCCGGCCGATGCCGAGACGGAGGCCCGCAATCACCATAGGAACCGACGCCGGCAGCACGACTTTCCACAACAAGTCTCGCTCGGTTGCTCCAAACGATCGCGCGGCGCGAAGCAATCCAGGATTGACGTTCTTGAATCCGCTCAAGGTGCTTGCGGCAATTTGAGTGACTGAAAGCAAAAACGTGATGACGATAACCGTGGGAACACCAAGGCCGAACCACAGCACGAAGATCGGATAGAACGCAATCAACGGCGCAGAATAGAGGAACCACAGAAACGGATCGAGTGCGTACTCCACCGTTCGGAATCGTCCGGCTAACCCGCCCGCCAGGATCCCGACAACCACCGACGCGCCATAGCCGATTGCAAATTCGCGGAGACTCACGGCGAGGTTATGCCATAGCTCACCGGATCGCGCGACCCGGACCAAAGTGGCGGCGATCGCAGAAGGCTGCGAGATGAAAAACACGTTGACCCAACCCAGTCGCACCACGGATTCCCATAAGAAAAGGATGACCGCGAAGGACACGATCCCCAGAAGCACAGGTTTTATTTTCCAGCCGTCCACAATTTTTCTTCCAGTGCCCTTACGGCCGATGTGGCCGCGACTCCGAACAGAGAGACCAGCAACACATTAAACAGAAGTTGATCGGTTCGGAATTCCGAACCGTAACGCATGATCTCGTTGCCCACGCCTGCCTGCGACTGATACATCTCCGCGACGATAACGCCCAGCACTGCGCGGCTCAGTCCCAGGCGGATGCCGAGGATCACGCTGGGTAGCGAGGCGGGAAGGATGACTTTCACGAATACGTCCCGTTCGCCTGCACAAAAGGACCGCGCCGCAACCACCCACGAACGCTCGACTCCTCGAACACCAGCCATGCTGTTGACGAGAATCGGAATCACTCCGCCAACGAACGCGACCGCGATCTTGGATTGCATGCCGATTCCGAGCCACACCACGATGATGGGAAGCAGCGCAAGATGAGGCGTTGCATAGATGGCCATGATCGGAGGATCCAGGAGATACCGCAGCACCGGAAATCTGCCCAGCAGCAAGCCGAGCGGGACACCGATGCCGATAGCCAGAGCAAATCCGATCGCAAATTCGGAGAGGCTGACGGAAACATCGTGGAGGAAACCGGCGGTGCGCACGATCTCGAAGCCCGCGGTGATGACGCGGGTCGGTTGGCTTGTATATCTTGCGTCAACGATGCCGGCTCGCGGCGCGATTTCCCAAAGCGCGAGAAACGCCATCACAGACAGCGTTGAGACCATCATACGATAGTTCGTCATAAGCGAAAGTGGGTCTTAACCACCAAGACACAAAGGCACAAAGAAACGGGGCCTTCTTTGTGCCTTTGTGTCTTTGTGGTGAATACGCTTTTCAAAGTGCGAGGCAACCTCGAATTTTCCTCCGATACTCGATGAACAACTTCGAATCCATCGTCTCGACGGTGCGGGGACGCGGCAAATCCACAGTGATGATTTCCGTGATTCGGCCGGGATTCTTCGCCATCACGACAATCTGATCCGCGAGAAAAATCGCTTCATCGATGCCGTGGGTGACAAAGAGCGCCGTCTTTTTGTTCTGCTCCCAGATCGCGAGCAGTTCCTGTCCCATCTCGTCCCGCGTCTGGGCATCGAGCGATCCGAACGGTTCATCCAACAACAGGATCTCCGGATCGACAGCCAACGCGCGCGCGATGCCGACGCGCTGTCGCATGCCGCCGGAGAGCTGATGCGGATGGTAGTGCTCGAATCCCTTGAGACCCACCAGCTCCACATAACGCCGCGCTCGCGCAGTCAGGTCCTCTCCACTCCAGCGCTGCAGTTCCAGTCCGAAGCGAACGTTATCAAGGACAGTGCGCCACGGCATCAGCGCAAAATCCTGAAACACGACAGCGCGATCGCGCCCCGGACCCGACACCGGCTTTCCGTTGACCAGCACACATCCGCTCGCCGGCTGCACCAGACCGGCGATCGTCAGCAGCAGACTGCTTTTCCCGCAGCCGCTCGGCCCCACGATCGTGACGAACGTTCCGCGGGCGATATCCAGGTTTGCATTGGAGACTGCGACGAATGTCCCCGCCCCCCTGGGTTTTTCGTAAGCAACGGTCAGGCCCTCGACCCGAATATGCGAGCCCGGCTCTACGACCGTGCGGGCGTCCATTGACTGTAGGTGTCGACGTAAGTCGGGATCCAGAACTTGACGAGCGGCCAGCGCTCTTTATAGCGGCCCGCCTTGATGCCCATATCAAAGAAGACATCGAGGGACTTTTCGTCGGGCAACCGGCCGTCTTCGTACAGGTGATCGATCACGTCGGCGTACGTGCGCTCGACATACTTCGGATCGATCTGGAGATGCTTGATCAAGGATTGTTGCGCGCGCTGCTTGTCCTGCTTCGCCAGGCGCACGGCGAGCGTGTGACCGCGCAACAGCGCCTTGACTGTATTCGGATGGCTCGCCAGAAACGACTCCGTTGCGAAGAAGAGATGCTGCGGATAGTCGTCGGATAATTGTTTCTGCGAGTAGATCAGCTTGTAACCGTGTTCGGCGGCGAGAAATTTTTCGGGCGTCGAAAAGATGGCGATGTCGAGCTGGCCGGCCTGCATCGCCGCGAGGCGCGTCGCGGGAGGGCCGGCCTGGATGATCTGCACGTCCTTCGATGGATCGAGACCATTGATCGTCAGCGCATAGCGCGTGATGAAATCGGTAGAGGAACCATATTGAGTGATGCCGATGCGTTTTCCTTTCGCGTCGGCGAGGCTCCCGATCGACGGGACACCATACCAGTCGAAATCGGGAATATTGAATCCTGCGTAGAAAGCCTTCAGCGGCTGACCCGCATCGATCCCCGCGGTGATTTCGGCGAGTGCGACGACTCCTACGTCTACGGATCCTGAGACCGTCGCACGGATCACATCCGATCCGCCGCGGAATTCGACGATATCCGCTTGAATGCCTTCTTTCGCGAAGGTGCCCTCATCCACCCCGACATAGAGCGGCAGATAAGTCGCGCCCGGCACGGAGAGAGCAATCGTGAGATGGGTTTTCTCGAGAGCGGAACCGCCTGACGGCGCGGCTGGCGGTGGCCCGCCACAGCCGGGCAACCACAAAGACACGAAGACACAAAGAAAAAGAAATCGATTATTACGAGACGCCAAGTTCGACCACCTGTTTGAGGCCAAGGATACGCAGAGCGTTTCGGTAAAGAAGTTTCTCCAGGTCCGCGTCCGGCAAGCCGATTTCCTCAATCAATGCGAGCGCAGTAGCGGGATCCCAGCACGGGTAGTCGGAACCATACATCACGTGATCGATGCCGTAATATTCGATCGCGAATTTCATGCCCATGCTGTGTGGAGAGACCGTATCGGTGTACATGCGGCGGATGTAGGTGCTTGGGGGGCGAGGAAGCTTCGCGTTCTTTCCGTTCTTGTCCATGCGGCCGGATTGATACGGCAGCGCTCCGCCGGTGTGGGACATCACGATCTTGAGATCGGGGTGACGCTCCATAAGGCCGGAGAAAACAAACCGCGAGGCCGCGACGCTCACTTCAATCACGCGGCCGAGGCTGAGCTGCAGCGCGCCGCCATAGCCTTCGAGGTCTGCACCAAAGACCGCATCAGTGGGATGAAGGAAGATCGGCACGCCGAGCTGTTCGATGCGAGCGTAGAAAGGTTCGAGACGCTCGGCATCGATCCGCGTATCCCGGCCAATGCTGCCGGGAATATTCACACCCATCAGCCCGAGTTTAGTAATCGCGTGATCGAGAACGTCGATGGCAGTCTTCGTATCTGTCAACGGAACTGCTGCGCTGGCCCACACTCGCCCGGGATACTTGCGTTGCGCGTCCGCCATCTTCTCGTTCCACATGATCGCGGCGTCGCGGCCCTCCTCCGCAGGCAGATCGGAGAAATAGATCGAGAAGGGACCGAGCGAGCAAACCACGCCTACGTCATGACCCAGGCCATCCATGTGTTCAAGTTGCCGGTCGAGATCAAACCATTCCGCCCAGGAGTTGACCGAAGGACGCTCTTCATGTCCGATATAGTTGTATCCGCCGCGGCTGTTACGTTCCGCGCGGGGGTATCCGGTGCGCGTGCAAAGCTGCTCGAGGATTTCGCGCGGCCACCAGTGAAAATGGGAATCAATGATCCGCATGCGTCTCTTTGCTATTTAGCCCGTCCTTTATAACCCTGCGCGATCATCTGAATCGTGAAGATCTCGTCGAATCGCTGATTGTTCGCTACACCATAGAGCGTCTTCTTGTCGGGGCCGCTGAAAGCGACGGTGATGAAATTGAGCGGCGTCGGAATCGAGCCGAGGACTTTGCCGTCCGGGCTAAGGACGTAAATCTTCTGCTCATTGGGTTGAGTTGTATAGATACGGCCGGCTGCATCAATAGTTGTACCGTCCGCTCCGACCATCGCAAACTGGCGCTGGTTTTTCAGCGAGCCATCCGGCTGGACATCGAACGCAACGAGACCGCGCGTTGTGACGTAGAGTGTTTTTTCATCAGGGCTGAGGATGACGCCGTTCGTCTGAAGATTCTCGCCATAGCGGGTGACCATACCTTGCGGGTTCGCATAAAAGAGCCCGCCCATCGTGAAATAGACTCCGCCTTTGCTGTCGGCTGTCAGATCGTTAATCACACCGCCCAGGCAATCCAGCGGTTCGCCGTTGAGAATGTTCGCCAGGAGTTGCCGTCTGGGGGATAGCTGCCAGACCGACGCGGGCAAACTCCTCTCGACGATGAACAATGCGCCCTTCTTGTTCATCGAGAGGGCGCCTCCGGTGTTTGTATCCTTATAGGGAAACGAAGCCTTTCCGTTCTTGTCGATCTTCAACACAGCACTATTCGTGTTTTGTGCCGCGAGGATGCCTCCATCGTTGCTGGCGATAATGCCGTCGGCATTGTTGCCCGTACCGGTCCAGACGGATTTCCATTTCTGTCCGCCAGCGATGACACCGGGAATCTCGGTCACGGTGTAGTCTTTCGGGGTTGGGGGCGTGTCAGGATTCACAGGGCCTCCACTCCCGCGGCCGGCCGCGCTTCCGCTACCTGCGCCTCGGCCCGCCCCGCCGCCGCGCTGCGGAGGCGGCGTCTTGCATTTTGTCGCGATCCATTCCGGATACTTTGGGTCCGCCGGCGCCTGCACGCCGGGAGTCTGGGCGAAGACGACAATCGCGACAAAGCCGGCCATTAATAATGAAAGCAGGATTCCTTTTAACGTCATAAAACCACTCCTTAACGCGGCTCATTCCCCTCCTTGCAAAGGAGGGGAGGCCGCGCCATCAAAAAAATGTTCCCCTTCCAAAGAGGCGCGGACGGGGTGGTCAGTTCGGCGAAAACTTCAGGCTTGCACATCTCCCCGAACTGACCACCCCGTCTGCGGCGCTTCGGTGGCTTCGCAACTTTTGATTAATGCCGCAGCCACCCCTCCTTTGCAAGGAGGGGAATTGCGGCTACATTTTATCGACGACAATCTTGCCGCCCTTGAGCACCAACCTTGTTTTCAGCATGTTCCAATAGCCTTCGAGCGGATTGCCATCAAGAAGAATAATGTCGGCAATTTTGCCTGATTCGAGTGTTCCGAGCTGGTCGCCCATCTGGATGTACGACGCCGTATTCGGCCCCATCATCTTAATGATGTCCTTCATCGAGAACATCGGATTGAGGGTCTTGAGTTCATGCTCGAGACCGGCCTTCGGATCATATGTGGTGTCGGTACAGTAGCCGAGAATGGCGCCGGCATCCCAGACGGTTCGCGCATTCACGGGCATGTATCCCGCTTCCTCGCCGAGGCGAACCCCGTCGATGATGGATTCGGGCCACGGCTTGCCATCGCGGAATCGCGGCAGGTTATCGTCAGCAAACACTCCGAAAACCGGCGTACCAAAACCAACCGTTCCCAGGATCTTCGTGCCCGATGCGGCCAGTTTCCTGGCATCCTCCTTGCTCACCCAGTCTTTGTTGGGAAGATGCACGAGCAGTGGCACATGGGCGTCGACGGCGGCCATCATGGCGCTGGAACTCACGGCATGAACCTGGACGATAACGCCCGCTTTCTTCGCTTCATTCACGACCGCCCTGAGAACTTCCAATTCTTTTTCGGTCGGACCGGGGACCGGGGTCAGGCCGATCTCACCCGTAAACTTGATTCCCATCGCGGCCATCTTCCGGATCTCGGCGCGCGCCGTTTCCGGAGTGTTGTTGTTCAGTCTCAGCGCGCCGGAAGGAATAATGCGCGGTCCGTTGATGAGGCCCTGCTCGATGTGATCCCTGAGCGTGATGTTTCCCTCAGCCGGACCGCCACCGGACAGGATGGTCGTGTAACCGGCTTCGAGTTGCGCCTGCATCTGCGCCTTCTCGTTGGGACCGGTATTGATGTGCCGGTGTGCATCGATGAATCCGGGCATGGCGGTCATCCCTTTTGCATCGATAGCCTTTCCCGTCACGGCCGACGGCGCGCCAGGCGCCACGGAAACGATTTTTCCACCACGCACAACGATCGATCCGCGCTCGATGACGGTGCCATTCGCGACGACGATTCGGGCATTGGTAATTGTGACGTCCTGGGCAGAGAGAGGCGCGATTGCCCCGACCATCAGGCAGGTAAGCATTACCAGGGTGAGTCGTTTCATTACGGATTATTCCTCCGACCTCGAATTATGAAGCGCAATCTTACGATACTTTGATGAGTTCACAAATCCGGACGCCGAGTTTTAACGTCTTGCTTTATGCGCAATCCATCCTTCAAGTCGCCCGGGCTCAGGCCAGAGTGAAGTGCAGGAAATTCACCCCATTGACGCGCTCAAATAAATAACGGCATGATCCTTTTCGTGAGCACGGCACGAGAGCCGAACAGGCGCTCGAAGGGAATTTAAAGAGCTGATGAATTCAAAATCAGGTCAACACGATCGAGAACACCTGGATTCGGTGTTCTTGTATGTTCTGCAGGCCCTTCCGCCGGCCGAAATTCCCGTCGTGGAAGCGCGCATCGCCGAGTGTGCAGAGTGTCAGCAGGAAATGGAAACGCTTCGTCCGATCATACGTTCGTTTGTCTCATGGCCAACGGATGTGTTGCGTCCATCCGAATCCTTGTGGGGACGGCTTGCGCGGCGAATTGCGAATGAGACAGGCACGCAGCCCCTGTTAACACCTCCGCGGCCTCCCGAACAGCCTGTTAAACCGGAATGGGAAGAAGTGGCGCCAGGCATCTCGGTCAAAATGCTGGCGACGGATACGGAGAAAAACAGCGTCAGCATGCTCGTACGGCTCGAACCCGGAACGGACTATCCTTCACACTGCCATGCCGGGGTTGAAGAACTCCACCTGCTTCACGGCGAACTGATGGTCGACGACAGGAAGTTTTATCCCGGCGATTTCATCCATGCGAAAGCCGGCAGCGTCGATCACCGAGTGTGGAGCGAGACCGGCTGCACCTGCGTCCTCATGACATCGACCAAAGACGTCATTCTTTGATGGCTGCGCCCTATCGGGCTTGCATTCGCTCCGCTCATCCTTTGATGGCTGCGCCCTATCGGGCTTGCATTCGCTCCGCTCATCCTTTGATGGCTGCGC